>POVV01000851.1_pt1 | contig 15070 bp, 21 predicted proteins | sample 1560271 | NCBI WGS metagenome assembly POVV01 (sample SAMN08337232, study PRJNA429181) | Bioreactor metagenome, whole genome shotgun sequencing project. | biome: cows' rumen and soil; feature: anaerobic; isolation source: anaerobic chemostat enrichment culture, galacturonate as sole carbon... | reverse complement strand
GTGCTATTTTCTCTATTTGACAAAAAAAACCCTTCTGAGAAATACCACAATAGCCAAAATCATAAACAGCCCCGCCATATTTACCAGCATCGGCATAGCTGCGGCAAGGCTGTTCAGGCGCTCCCGGGACTACCGGTTGCCATAGCGTTGAACGCAATAGCCGCTAACAGCGCCGATAGCAAACCAGAAACAATAGCCGGGAGGAATAATATGACCAATCACAGCGCCAAACACTGCTCCAAGCAGTATATATCCATACATACCCTCACCTCCGTCTACTGCATTGTATGCAGCAGACGGGCAAGCGGTTATTTCCGGAGGCTGAAAACCGCCGCACCGATCGCGTTATCCGGACTATAAGCCGCCGCCGGAAAAAACAGGCTGGCGGTTTGCGCTAACCGCTCCCGCAAATACCGCCGGATATGTTGATTTGCCATGACGCCGCCAGCCAATAAAACATCGGATACCCCGGATTCGCTGATTCCTGCCTGAATCAGTCTGGCAATTGTCTCAGCAATACAGATTTCAACCGCATAGGCGATTTCTGCCGGTTCGCCGCCGGCAGCGATTAGCCGGGCCGCCTGAGATGCCGGACCGGAAAAGCTCGCAGACAGATTATCCACTGATACAGGCAGCCGCACCGAACCGGTGGCAGTACGTGCCAGCGCCTCTACATGCGGACCGGCGGGGAATGGCAATTGCAAAGCAACCCCCACCCTGTCAACAAACTGTCCTGCCTGTAAATCAATACTGCCGCCTAACAGGCGAATAGCTAAAGCACTGTCCTGGCGTTCCACCAAAACAAGCTCGCTGGTTCCGCCTGAAGCGTGAATGGCCAGAAACCGCTTTGACCCCGGCCCGCCTGCTGACCATACGGCAGCTAAAATATGGTTTTCTTGATGACTCAGCGTATGTAACGGTATCCGGTGCGATAAGGCGAGCGCTTTAGCAAAACCGCTCCCCACTAAAAAAGCCGGCATGTAGGAATCAGGAAGCGGCCGCGGGCAGTTTGTTACCCCGATTGCCGCCGGCGCTCCTCTGACATAGGAGAGCGCTTCCTCCAACACTGCCGGCATATTGCGAGTATGCTGAAAAACCATCTCTGATTGAGACAAACCACGTCCCCCGGATTTAACGGTCAACATCTGCCGGCAATCTGCCAGCAAGTTTCCCTGCGTATCAAGGATGGCAACTGAGGTAGTATAACAACTGGTATCCAAACCGATTACCCAACTCATAATTCCGCCTTTTTCTTAACCAATGCCCCCAGAACGCCATTAACAAAGCGGGCTGAATCTTCTGTGCCATATTCCTTGGCCATCTCGACAGCCTCATTGATTACCACTCCCGGCGGAATCGGTTTGTTGTGATATTTCAACTCAAAAATAGCCAGCCGGACAATATTCCGGTCGACGCCCGGCATACGATCCACTTTCCACTCATAAGCGGATTCGCTAATTAACGCATCGATCTCTGCCAACCGTTCCTTAGTTCCTGTAATCAGCAGCCGGGTATAATCCTTATCTTTCTCCGCCACCTTTTCATATTCGCTAAAAACCATTTCCAGCGCTGGTTCTGGCGTGATATCCTCATTATAATCCAGTTGAAACAGCGTCTGCAACGCCATCTCCCGTGCCTGTCTGCGGCTCATAGATTCCCTCTTTTCTTCAATCTAGCGATGATATCCAGGCGGCAATAAACGATCAAGAATATCCATCAGATCTTCTTTTTCATCAATCCGCTTACCGACCATAAATCCGGCCAGCACACAAAAAGACACAAACAGCGTTTGAAAGAAACCCAGTATCAGCACCAAAATGCCAAGTATAAACCCCATGCTGCAACCGAGTATTTTGCCACCATGAGACCGCCAAATTTCCTCGAACAGATTCCGGTCCAATGCAGTCACTCCTTATTCAACCCGTTTCGCCTTAAAGTCGTTGGCAATATTATCTACCAGTACGCGAATATCAGTTGTCTCAACACCGATGGTTTCCTTGACCGAATCGCTGACTCGCTGCTGGATTTCCTCGGTAATCATCGGGATATTCGCGTCTTGACTGACTACAATTTTTAAAACGATTGCCACACCGGCATCAGCATATTGCACCGACACTTTTACACCGCGCACCCCACGGGTATGCCGAGTTACTTTCTCGACCAGGTTCTCTACCGCATCCAGAGAAATATGTACATCACCCAGATTTGTATGACGAACAATCGACTTTCCACTGTGACGGGATCGCAAACCGGCTAACAGCAGGCGCAAGCTGACCAGCAAAAAGACTGTGCCGACTAAACCCGCTTCCCAGCGGCCGGCAATGCCTTCAATGCTTGTCCTCACCCATTCCGTAGAAATAAGGCGTAATGATAGCAAAATTACGCCAAATGACAATACTGTCAACAGAAATGTATAAATGGTTAAAATGACTCGATCAAGAATACCCATATATAGTGTCAGGACCCCTTTCTAAGCTCTAATCATTCGAGTCTCAGCGGACACGGCCTTCTTCATCCCGGCCTTCCTGAACAAAGCCAACTCCCTGCACATGCACATTGACTTCAACAACCTCCAGCCCGGTCATTGACTCCACCGCGCGTTTGACATTTTCCTGCACCCGCAATGCGACATCGGGAATACGCACTCCGTATTCGACAATGACAAATAAGTCAGCCGCCGCTTCGCGTTCGCCCACCTCGACTTTAACCCCTTTGGACAAGTTCTTTTTGCCGAGCATCTCCGCAATGCCGCCAACCAGGCCGCCGCTCATGCCGGCAACACCGGGAACTTCCATCGCGGCTAAGCCTGCAATGATGCCGACAACCTCATCGGCAATTCGGATCGTTCCTACATCGGTATGTTCAGTCTTTTCTATTCGGTGATCCAAGCACAGCCCTCCTTTTTCGGCAGAGTATCCGTCTCCGCGCTGAGGCATACAGATTCAAGCTTTCTCTATTATATCAAACTTTTTCCACCGATACAAATCCATTGTATCCCGGCCGGCAGCAATGATAGGAAAGCGCTTCAGGGGTTCTCTCATCAGGGCTTCGCACTGATGGTAATATCCTCCGGCCGTACGCCGGACACCCGGCTGATGACTTCCGCAACCTGGATAACTTCTTCCCGGGTAAAACCAGGTGCTTTAATGATGGCGTTAACTGTTTTATCCTGTATTACGACCAGTGCGTCCTGAAAGCCGCGCGCTTTGATCAAATTTTCCATCTCGTACTCGCGTTGCTTCTCCTGCACCAACCGCAGAATAGCCTCCTGAACCTGCTGCCTGGCTTCTTCTGTTTGCGAATTCTTTACCATATCACGCAGAACATCAAATCGCTCACTGCGGATTTTATCGCGTTCCAGCCGGTATTCTGTAAAGAAATCAGGGATTGTCACCGCCACCTTTTCTTCTACCGGCCGGATTACCTGCATGGCATTGGAGCGGTCGACTTTAACCTGGGTCGGTGCCTTGTCTTTTTGGTAACTAACGACTTGCGCAGTTACGCCGGCAACAATAGCAACAATAACGGCTCCCAACAGAATGCGCTTGACAAGCTTACTTACTGTCACCACTAGCATATCTATCCCTCACTTTCTTTGCGGCAAAACGGCAATTTTATAAACAGGAATGCCCAAACTGGTCTCGACAGCCTTATGCAGCTGCGCTTTAATTTGTGAGTCAGCCGCTCCTTCGGCGATCACCAGCACGCCTTTAATGACCGGCTTTTGCTCGCGCAGCATGACCGGGCGATCAATACCATTTTCCTTACTAAGCAGAATATTCTCTGTTTCCCGCGTTTCTGTTGTTGACCGGATGCCGCCAGAGGTGTCTTTCTCCTGAATAGTTTTGGACTCACGGGAGATATTCTTGGCATACTCCTGCGTAATACCGGTTTCCAGAGTCACATTCACCGCCACCGCTCCCGCTCCTTTCACTTGGGACAACAGGTTGGCCAGCTTGGCTTCCAAAACCTCCTCGTAACTCCGCGGTATACTGGATGCAGCAGTATAGGGTGCAGGCGCAGGCTTAGCCGTATCATCCACCTTGGCGGAGGGGAAGAAACTGCCGGCCGCAATGAGTAGAACACCTAAGACTCCCATCCAGACCAGCTTCAAGTGCTGGGTCCCTACTTTGCCCAATCCGCCACCGACTTTTCTTGCGCCGGCGAACAGAGCTTGAAAACTGCCCATACTAATCCTCCTCAATTTTACTGATTGCTATTTTCATTCTACAGAGACGTAACGGTAATCTGGTGAACCGGCAATTGGTAGAGTTCACTTAAGCGCTGCTTAATCTGCCCTACCATCGCCGGTTTCAGCACCGGTTCGGCTGGCGGGGCGCCGATGGCAACAGTAGCTACGGTTGACCGGTTGCCGCCGGTACGGACAAATACTGTTACCCGGTCAATTTTCACCAATCCATCTTGTGAATCGCTTAAGGCCACATCAACTCTGGCCTGGGCGACTCCCTCCACTCCCATGGCCAGGGCTTGCATTTGCTTGGCTACATCCTGCCGGTACACTGCTTTTATTAAATCATCCCGCCGGCGGACAGCAGCCTCTGCGTCTTTTTCCATCCCATTGCGGGAAGCCCGTGGAGCAAGAGCAGTAATGTTGGCGCTGTCAGGAACCCGCTCAATAAAACCAATGATCGGATTAAGTATTGCCAGCATAATCAGCAGTCCCATAATGACTCTGACAAATTTTTGCATGCTGCTGGAGGGGAGCAGCAGTTCCAGAAAGCTTGCAAACAATGTCGCAAAAATAATTCCCATTACCCATGAAACAATCAACTCAATCATTGCTGCCGCTCATCCCTTCCCCGTCCTCTATCTCAGCATCATCGTCACATTTCCCGCACCAATGATCATCGTAATTGATAAAAAAAACATCAACGCGACAGTCAGTACAGCGCCTAAAACCAGTAACAAATTATTGCCGATAGTTTCCAGACATTTAGCCATCTTTTCCGCACCCATCGGTTGTATCAGCGCGCCGGTAAGTTTGAATACGGCAATCAGAGTGAACAGCTTTACTACCGGCAAAGCACAAAGTGTCGTAACCGCAATCACACCGATAACCCCAACCGCATTTTTAATTAATAAGGAAGCTCCCATCACCAGTTCAACCGTATCGGCAAACATCTTGCCGACAACCGGTATAAAAGTCGCTGTCGCATACTTGGCTGTGCGCAGGGTGATTCCGTCAGCCACACTGCCAACCACACTTTGTATACTAATGATTCCGATGAATAATACCAGCGTGAGACCGAGCACAACCATGCCGGACTGTCTCATCAGATTGGCTAAATTACTCAATTTGTACTGCTCGGATAAATAATTTATGCATTCAATTAAGGCAGTCACCATTAACAGCGGCAGCACCATATCTTTCACTACTAAGCCGGTCGCGCCGATAACAAACAGCATGAAAGGTGAAAACAGCGCAACCGAGGTGACCGCCCCCACTCCCGCCAGAAGCGAAATCATCAGCGGCAGCATCGCTTGCATAAACCCAATCATATATTCGACACTTTGCCTTGCCACCAGGACTGCATTGTAAAAAGCATTTAACACCAAAACCATCAGAAAAATGAAGCAGATACTATACGCCAGCAAGGAAATGCCCGAAGAATTGAACGAACTGTGCAGATTCTGTAATAAAGCGCACAATACAGCCAGAAATAGCAATTTGCCCATCAGATTCAGGTTCAGAGTGAATTCACGGAAAAATTTTGTCACTACGGCCTTCCAGAGGGATTGCCAATCAAGGCTCAAGCCTTGGCTGGCAGCATTCTGCAATGATTCGGGATTAATCATGGGGATATCTTCTCCCAGCTCTTGATTAACCTGGTTGATAAACTGATTGACCGAATCAGTCGATAGAGTATTCATAATCTCCTGACCGATCTGGCCATCAGTTGGCGAAGCCCCAGCCGGACAAGGCAACAGGAGCAGCAAAAGCAATAGGCAGAACACCTTTATTTGGCTGTGCATCAGCGACCTCCGTTTGGGCTGTCTCTTTGTCGTGGTCATTTCGGTATCAGGCGGGTAATCGTGTCAAGAACCAGAGCAATAATAGGAATGGCCATAACCATGATGAGGATCTTGCCGGCAAATTCAATCTTGCCGGCCACCGCGCTCTCACCCGCATCGCGGCAGACCTGAGAACCAAACTCCGTAATATAGGCGATACCGATAATTTTTAGGATAGTATTCAAATACATTTGACTGATATTGGCTTTAGCCGCTAAATCCTGAAAGACATTGATAATCACCTGAATTTTTGACAATACCATCAAAAAAATAAATACCGCCAGCATGAGTCCCAGCTGAACCGCTATTTCCGGCTTGTGTTGTCTGATGATCAGAGTCAGCAGGATAACAACAAATCCTAGGCCGACAATTTGGATGATTTCCATGCTCCTACACCCCTAAAACAGCTTGAATACTTCCTGTACAGTGCTAAATAACCGGCCGAGAAGCTGCACTACCCAAAAAAGCACCAGTGTGAAGCCTGCCAGCGTGCTGAGTTGTGCCATGTCCTCTTTGCCTGCCTGTTTGAGCGCGGCGTGAATAACGGAAACTAAAATTCCTACCCCTGCGATCTTAAATAAGATATCGAGCCCCATTTCTTTTCCCCCATTCTTAGATCAAGAGTATCACCACAGCCATGCCGCCGCAGACACCGAGATAGCGGTACATGGCGACATTCTGATCTCTGAGTGTCAGCGCATCCTGCTCGATTTTTTCCAACTGCGCCATCAGCATATCACAATACCGTTCCTGTTCTTCCCGGTTCATTTTGCCTAAATTGGCGCCAAAGAGAATAAACGCTTCTTGTTCCAGGCGCCGCAATGCCAACTGATCCCCGGCATGACTCAACGCCGTGGCAATTGCCTCCTGTGGAGTGATTGCGGCATCCCGCTGCAAACAATTTCCAATCTCTACAAATACCTCTCCCATCACACCGGATAGCCCCCTGGAGGAAGCATAAAACGCCTCTGCCAAGGGCATAGATACATAGCCGATATATGATTTTAGGGCCACAATGCCGTTAATCAATTGCCTGACTTGCTGCGGCCGGTTCTTATAACGGGCTGCCAGGCTAAACCCCAGGATAGCGCCGGTCGCAATCACCAGCACACTGCCTGACAATTTCAACCACATACTTTCACTCCGTTCTTGCGATGATACAAACAGCGGCCTGAACGTACATCGCTGATTTCTTCAATCGTTCCGATTGACGGCTGATCACTCAATATCACTAACCGCTCAAAGCATTGGCCTGCCAGGAGCTCGCCGACATGCGGCCGGCGAGCGGCGTCCTGCGCATTATTTCCATGAACAGTAGTCAGTACAGCTACTCCCGCATACAAAGCCTCCCGAACAGACTGCACATCTTCAGCGCTGCCCAGCTCATCAGTCGCTACCGCTTGCGGAGCCATCGAACGGATCAACATAATCATCCCTGCCGCTTTAGGGCAGCCATCAAGCACATCCACCCGGGGACCTAAATCGACAGTAGGCACGCCATCACAACAGCCTGCCAGTTCTGAGCGCTCATCAACCACGCCAACCTGTGCGCCGCTAAAGCCGTAATGCGGATTTCCCGAACTGATTTGTCTGATCAAATCCCGCAGCAATGTCGTTTTACCGCAACGTGGCGGTGATATAATCAGCGTGCTGGTTATGCGTCCACCGCTAACGACATAGGGGAATACCAGGTCTGCCGCGCCCTTTTGTTCTCTGGCCAGCCGGATATTGAGCGAACTGATATTCTTTAAGGTTTTCAGTTTGCCATTATCCATGACTGCTTGACCGGCGATTCCTACCCGATGCCCGCCGGTGACCGTAATATAGCCTGAACGTAATTCCTGTTCAAATGCGTAAATAGAGTTCCGGCTGATTAATTGCAGCGCTTTGGCAATATCCTCGCGCGTACAAACGACTGCCTGAGCGGCCTTGCCGGTTAACGTCCCGTCCACACAAAGCATCTGGTCGATTTTTCCTGTCATGATGAGCACAGGCTGCCCCACACGCATTCTGATTTCCGTGATTTGCCCTGCAACAGACGGCGACAGTGCTACAGCTGCTGCCGCAATGGCCGGAGGCAGTATCGGAAGCAAAGTCTTTTCCCAGGTATTAACAGCAATCACACTCCCCGTCCTTTCTTTACATAGATATGATACCTGCTTATTTTTATGCTAAAATAAGCGCAAAGAAGCCGGCACCCCAATGGAGTGCCGGCTTCTTTGCACAGGCAACAGGACTTTACTTGCAGATAAAGCTGCTAAATACCGGGATGTGCGTTGTGGCGGCCAAAATAATCGGTATCTATGTCGCCTCTGTCGTCATCATATATGAATGAACCACAAGTCGGGCAAGCCACCCCATCGGCATTCACCTGCTCCAGCTCGGCTGCCTCACATACGATTTCGGCATGGCAGTGGGGACATTCCAGATGCAGGAGATTGCCGTCAGGATCTTCATACACGATATCTTCCAGGCTTTCAAGATCTTCGTCCATGCTGTCAACATAATCTTCAAGATCCTTCTGCGCCGTTTGAATATCCTGAAGGTTTTCCGCGACAGAATCCAATACCTCCACCATATTCAACAATAATTTTCCCTCGACAGACTGTGAATTCACATGTAAGCCCTTAACTAAACCTTTAAGGTACGATACCTTGCTTTGTACGTTCCCCATATAAAAAACCCCCTCATTACGCTTTTTACCGCCGGGTTTAGTATTTACCAAGCGGAAGAAAAACATAACATGGGGGTTTATGCACAGCACTAGCAAACCTGATTACGCACGTTCGATATAATCGCCGGTACGGGTATCAATCCGCAGGACTTCGCCCTCTTCGATGAATAATGGAACCCTGACGACAAAGCCGGTTTCCAGCTTGGCTTGTTTTGAGCCGCCGGTCGCAGTATCGCCGCGAATGCCGGGATCGGTTTCAACCACTCGCAATTCGACTGAGAAGGGAAGATCAACGCCGATAATCATGTTTTGGAAGAACATGACGGAAATATTCATGTTTTCTTTAAGGAAGTTTGTGGCATTGCCCAGCTGCTCAGCTGTCAGCGCCTGTTGCTCAAAGTTTTCATTATCCATGAAATGATACATGCCATCATCAAAATAGAGATATTGCATATCCCGTTTGTCAATATGAGCCTTAGGCAGTTTCTCACCCGCATTGAACGTACGTTCAATGACCGCGCCGGTACGCAGATTCTTCATTTTAGCGCGGACAAACGCAGCCCCTTTTCCCGGCTTAACATGCTGAAAATCCACTACCTGCCAAACATCGTTGTCAATTTCAACCGTAACCCCGGTTCTAAAATCATTACTGGAAATCATTAATAATTCCTCCCTATCACCTGTCGATTTCGATTAGTTGCTTACTACTGGTTGTGAGTACTTCACAGCCGCTGGCTGTCACTATCACTAAATCTTCAATCCGGACTCCGCCCCAATCGGGAAGATAGATTCCGGGTTCAACGGTAACCACCATATTTTCCGCCAGTCGTTCAGTCTCATTCGTCGGCGATAAGCGAGGCTCTTCATGGATCATTAAGCCAACACAATGCCCTAATCCGTGACCAAAATAGCTGCCATAACCGGCAGCAGTGATGATATCACGCGCTGCTGCGTCAACCTCACGGCACAGCTCACCTGCTTTTACCGCTTGTACACCTTTCTGCTGAGCGGTTAGTACAAGCTGGTATATCTGGCGCTGCTGTTCCGTCGGATGCCCCATGATCAGCGTGCGCGTCATATCAGAATGATAGCCTTGATAGACAGCGCCAAAGTCCAGTGTCACAAAGTCGCCGGATTCCAACAGTTTATCAGTCGCCACACCATGCGGCAAGGCGCTGCGTTTGCCTGAAGCGACAATGGTATCAAAAGCCGGTTTCTCACTGCCGAGTTTACGCATCCTGGTTTCAAGCTCAAAAGCCAAATCAAGCTCACTCATGCCAATATGAATAGTATCCAGCACATGAGCAAACGCAGCGTCAGCAATATCAGCCGCTTTCTGAATCAAAGCCAGCTCGCCCTGATCCTTTTGTGCACGCAAATAATCCAGCTTGACCGGAACCAGGTGGGTCGCAGCCAAAGCTTTGCCCATCAGTCCATAAGCCGCAAATGACACGTATTCTGTTTCGAAGCCCAGCTTACTGATACCTAAATCACTGGCAAGGCGGCCGATCGTATCATAAAGACTGCTTTGATGGCGAATAATCTCAAAACCGTGAGCCTGCTGAGCAGCTTGTTCCAGATAGCGAAAATCGGTAATCAACTGAGCCGTGTGAGCTGTAATCAGCAGCATCCCGGCTGAACCGGTAAATCCGCTAAAAAAACGACGGTTCTGTGCTTTGCTGACAAGTACACCGTCCACTTGTTGTTCAGCAATAAAAGCGCGCAAGAGTTCTAAACGCCGCATGTGAAAGCCCCCCGTCTCTTGCGATGAAAATAAAACTTAGAATATTATACCATAGCCCGCAATTGTTTGCCAATCACCATTTTTTGTCTGGCTGCTACTAGTGTCTTGGCAGAGTTAGATTTTAGTTTTAGGGCGAGACAACCCGGCAAAAGACAAGGAAGCGTTGACGACGCATACTGGAAGTAGTCTGCTAGGAAACGCTGACGCCGTATTTTACCGGATTGGCCGTCATCAAACCAAAAAGATAACTTTGTCAAGACACTAGCGCAGCCGGCACTATGTTTAGTCTAAAGCTATTGAGCAACAATGCGTTCCATCATTTCCTTGAATACGGGAGCGGCAATATCTCCACCGGACATCCCTTCCTCAATAAAGACGACTGCCGCATATTGCGGATCATCTGCAGGAGTAAACCCGGCGAACCATGCGTGATTAATGCTTTTTCCCTCCAGCAGTCTGCCCGTTTCCGCTGAACCGGTCTTCCCGGCAGACCCAAATGGTTCAACCTGAGCCGCAACCCCTGTGCCATATTCAGTAACCGCCTGCATCATTTTCCGCAGTTGAGCGGCAACAGGCGGTGAAATCACTTGCTGTGGCGGGCGTTCCGGCGGAATCACCGTAATACTGCCGTCATGATTGATCAGGCGGCTGACTAACAGCGGCTGGCGTAATATGCCGCCGTTAGCGATAGCACTGACCATGCCGACGATCTGCAAAGGAGTGGCTTCCAATACGCCTTGTCCGATGGAAAGATTAGCGAGATCGGCAGGAAAAACATCAGCCGGATCCGGCAAAGTACCGGCTGCCTCCCCTTGTAAGCCAATGCCGCTGGACTGTCCAAACCCTAACCGGCTGGCGTAATTAATCAGCCTGGATGGGCCCATTTTCAGCCCTAGCTCGATAAATACAGGGTTGCTTGAGTAAGCGAGTGCTTCAGTAAAGGTGATCCTGCCACGAATGACCTTCTCATAATCCCAGCCGCGAAAACGGATAGAATTCACATCAATATATCCGGGATCAAAAAAGCTGTCATCCGGTCTGGCCAGACGGTGCTCCAGCGCTGCTGCCGCGACAACCAGCTTAAACACCGATCCGGGCTGATAATTTATAATGGCGCGATTAACAAGCGGCGCTGATTGATGAGTCAAATACCGTTCCAAGTGATCAGCGTCAAAATTGGGCCGGGAAGCCATAGCCAGGATTTCGCCGGTGGCAGGATTCATCACAATCACCGCCCCCTTGCGCACCCCCTGATCCAAAATACTCTCCACAATTTTTTGAATCCGTTTGTCAATGGTTAAGACAATGTTGCCCGGACGGCGGCCTTCGGACGCATGAATCCGTTTATACCCAAGCCCTGGAATAACCTGTTGTCCTGCATCGACCATAGCGGCAATTGATGTGGATTGATGCCCCCGCAGCACTGCGTCAAATCGTTCCTCCACCCCGCTCACCCCTTGATTATCGGCAGCATTGATATAACCGAGAACATGCGCTGTCAGTCCGTCGGGATTATAGCGCTTTTTATCGGTCACCGCGACGATGCCCGGTATAGCCGCCGCATTGATTTGTTCGGCGGTTTCCTGATCAATCGCCTGGTTCCATTTAAATGGCTGCCGATAGGTTGTCAAAGCCTCTTGCAGCCCTGCCGGATTGATGCCCAATTCATTCAACCTGGCCCAGACCTGCTGTGGATGGTAAATTTGCGCGGGAAACACAAACAGATAGGATTGCCCAACAGTACCTGTCAACGGCAATCCATGTCTGTCCAGTATATCTCCGCGTATGCTGTTGGCAGGAGCCTCAACCATACGGCTTTCCAACGCGCTGATGCTTAATTTATCCGCTTCAACTACTTGGAGAAAAAAAAGGCGACCTAAAATAGCCGACATGGCTATCGCCACAAACATAAATAAGGAACGCAGACGTGAAATAGAAACAGAAAAAGCCATACTATCACCTATCAGATAGTATGGCTTTACAAGCTATGCATTATTCTAATAACAAACAGGGCACCGGCAGATGACTGACAATGTCAAGAACCTCCGGACGCGTATCAGGAGTGGCACGGATAACCAGCAAGCCCTTGGAACGATCAAGAGTCGTCACTACCCCCAAATGTTCAAAGCCCTCCATAATCTTGCAGATAACGGTAATGTCGGCAGGAGCAGCCTGGATATATACTGCAGCCGGATTATTCATGAGTCACCTGGCGGCGCAGCATCGAAAACGGGGCAACCGGCTGTACAACATCCATCTTCACCAGTTGTTGAGCATGTGGAGCAACCTGGATTTCGTTCCCCTCCAAATCAGTCATGCGGCTGATCGTCTGCTGAAAATTTGCCTGCCCCGGCCGCATGATTTCAATTTTCTCGCCGGTTTTCATGTTGTTCCTCTGTTCGACAACAGCCGTTTTGCTCAGCGGATCATAGGAGTGAACCAGTCCGATAAAATCATGCGTCTGCTGATAGGTCCGGCCGTCGTAAATCTGATCTGCTGCGGTTGTCTTCGCAAAAGCAAAGCCTGTTGTGTATGCGCGATGCGAAATCTTTTCCAGCTCGCTCAACCACTCCGGACGGGCGGCAAAGCCTGCCGGATCGGTATAATAGCTGTCAAGCGCCTCACGATAGACTTTAACTACGGTGGCTACATAATGCACGCTTTTCATCCGTCCCTCGATTTTCAAGCTGTCCAATCCAGCCGCAGCCAGTTCGCCAATATGCGGCAGCAGGCACAAATCACGGGAATTAAAAACATAAGTGCCGCGTTCATCTTCCAGTACCGGGAAATACTGCCCAGGCCGCGTTTCCTCAACAACAGCGTATTTCCAGCGGCAGGCTTGCGCACATTCGCCGCGGTTAGCATCCCGGCCGGTCATATAATTGCTTAACAGGCAACGGCCCGAATAGGAAATGCACATGGCGCCATGCACAAAAGACTCCAGTTCTACCTGGTTTTTTTCACGGATACCTTGTATTTCGGACAAGGACAGTTCACACGCAAGAACAATCCGTTTAGCGCCCTGCGCTTGCCAAAATTTGACCGATGCCCAGTTGGTATTGTTCGCCTGGGTACTGATATGCAGCGGCAGCTCCGGTGCTACCGAACGCGCCAGGCTAAACACTCCCGGATCGGCAACAATGAGCGCATCCACCCCGGCATCGGCCAGGAAGCGGATATACTCCGGCAAATCAGCCAAATCATCATTATGGGGAATAATATTCACAGTCACATAAACCCTGCGCCCTAACGCATGAGTATAAGCAACGCCCTCGATCACATCGTCGCTGGTAAAATTATCACTAAAAGCCCGTAAGCCATACGCTTTGCCACCCAGATATACAGCATCAGCTCCATAGGTTAATGCGATCTTTAATTTCTCCAAATTACCCGCAGGCGCTAATAGTTCAGGTTTTTTCATAGTTTCTCCTCAGCGTTCTGATAATAGGAAACAGCTACTCCGTCACCGTCGGTCAACAAAGTGGTGGCAAAGCGATCATCCTGAGAGACAAACGCCAGATATTCGCGCAACCGGTTGACTAAGCTGCGATAGCGGCGCGGCGGTTGTTCCGCAGCGGTCACCATGCCCCGGAACAGCACATTATCAGCCACAACCACTGCCGCCGGCGCCAGTTTATCAATAAGCCGCCGTAACTGTGTTAAATACTGTCCCTTAGGTCCATCCAAGAATACAAAATCAAACCCGTCCGGCAATTGATCAATCAGTGGCAGCGCGTCACCAACCAGTACGGTAACCCGGTCACCATACCCGGCAGCGGCAATATGCGCTTTCGCCACGGCAGCCCGTTCGCCATCTATTTCTATCGTGACAAGTGTTGCAGCCTTCGGCATGGCCGCCGCTAACAGCAGGGTCGAATACCCGATCGCGGTCCCGATCTCCAATAGGCGCAGCGGCTGTTGCTTTTGTACAAGCTCAACCAGGATCTGTTCGCACTCTTTACGCAGAATCGGCACCGCTCCCTGATCGGCAGATTCCCGTAATTCCGCCAGCGACCCATCTACAGGCAGCATTAATTACTCACCCGGGCAATCGCCGCCAAATGCTGATCATAGGTTCGGGAGAAATGATGCACTCCCTGCCGGTCAGCGACAAAGTACAGATAATCCGTATCCGCAGGATAGAGCACCGCTTTAATGGAATCAATGCCGGGATTGGCAATAGGACCAGGCGGCAGACCCATATTCAGATAGGTGTTATAGGGAGACGGGAGCTGGGTATCCTGTATGGTAAGCTCCGGTTTAGGATAACCCAGAATGTATTGAATGGTAGCACAGGATTGTAACGGCATTTCCAGCTTTAAGCGGTTCATAAACACGGCCGCGATGATCGGCCGCTCAGAGGCAACCTGAGCTTCCTTTTCAACCAGGGAAGCCAGTATAATAACTTCCCGCAGGCTAAGGCCCAATTGCCGGGCCCGTTCTTTCATTTCCGGTGTGAAACGCTCGTTAAACTGGTACAACATCATCGTCAACAGCTGCGATTCAGTCGCTCCGCGCGCAACCCGATAGGTATCGGGAAATGTAAAGCCCTCCACCGGATAGACAATATTGTCGCCGGCCTGGATATAGTCGAAAGGACGCAGGGTTTTAGCGGCATG
>POVV01000850.1_pt1 | contig 15080 bp, 10 predicted proteins | sample 1560271 | NCBI WGS metagenome assembly POVV01 (sample SAMN08337232, study PRJNA429181) | Bioreactor metagenome, whole genome shotgun sequencing project. | biome: cows' rumen and soil; feature: anaerobic; isolation source: anaerobic chemostat enrichment culture, galacturonate as sole carbon... | reverse complement strand
CCTCATAGCTTGTCTTCATCTGATCCACTGCAACGGTAAGGGAATCTGCCTGTCCTGAAACAATGGCTGCTCCTGTTACGCAGAGGTCGTTCCACATACCGCTTGGCAGATATTTTCTGTCAAAATAAGGTATATTTAAAATGGAACTGTCATTTGCATATTTATCATAGTAAGGGGCAAGTCTACCCGTATCACTTACCACATTGTCAAGACCGGAAGGCATACCGCATTTGGTTGCAAGGTAAGAGCTGATGTCTTCACGGGCAAGGAATTCCATAAACTGTTTTACTTCCTCCGGATGCTTTGTGGTCTTTGACATGCCCACCGCAAAGTGCTCCCCTGTCATCAGGGACTGTTTCAACCCTTCTTCTCTTGCAGGAAGAGGCATAAAGCCCATTTTTGTATCCTGGTTCTGAACGTAGGTTTCTGTGATTCCGCTGGCTGCGGTAAACATGAAAGCTGCCTTATCGGCTGCAAGAGCCTTAATACCTGTCATGAAATCTGCTGTAACTGCATCTGTATTGAAATATCCCTTCTGTCTCCAGGAATCAATCTGATTTACAACCGTATTCCATTTGCTCCAGTCAAAGCTGCCGTCTAAAAGGGCTGCCTGATTGGCCTCATCTTCGTTTGTAATCAGGGTAGGAGCCACGAAATCCATCATATTTCCCATGGTGTAGCTGTCTTTCCCGCCAAGCTGGACAGGAGTCAGCCCTGCTGCCTTGATCTTCTCGCAGGCTGCCTCAAAATCAGCCCAGGTTTTGATGTCATCTACATTCACACCGGCTTCTTCCAGCACATTTTCGTTATAGATCATACCTGTTAAATCCATGTCAATTGGAAGAGTGTATAAGTTTCCTTCCCCGTCTGTGATCTGTTCCTTAATGCTTGGGGATATGTGAGAAGCAAACTCAAAATCATTTAATGGAGATAAATATTCCGCATATCTTGCAACTGCCCAGCCATGGGTTGTCCACGCATCCGGAAGCTGATTGGAAGCCATTCTGGTCTTCATAATATCGGAAAAATTGCTGCCTGGCATGACGGCTTCCACACCGATTCCGGTTTCTTCTGTAAACTGTTTGCAGACGTCCTGAATGGCATCGCTGACGGACTCGCCGTTTAAGTTATATAGAAATTCAATGGTAACACCTGTAGAGGCTACTGCATTTCCCTTGTTTTCTGTCTCTTTTACCGTTTCTGTCGCTGTGGTCGTCTCCACAGGTTCCTGGGGTGCCTTGGAACAGCCTGTTACACTGATCGCAATGAGACCTGCCAGTGAGGCAAGTGCTAACTTCTTCATAATAATTCTCCCTTACATTTATATTAGTTTTTAGCCGGCTATTTTGTATCTTTAGTCTATCACAGTCCTCTGGGTTCCGTAAGATACCCAAATCTACACTTTCAGGCTCTTTTCTATCATTTTCCTTATTGGGGATTGAAAAACGTATATAATATGTATACAATATAGGCCCAGGAGGTGACCCCATATGAAAAAACGCCAAAGCTTTCAAAACCGGTTTTTGGCCCTGTTTCTCGTAAGTATTGTTTTGCCCATTATTATCATGGCCACTATACTTGCCTTTTACTTCCAAAAAAGAATATACAGGGACAATGAAAAATACTTTTCTACCTCCCTTTACTCCATTTCTACCAATTTAAGCACCTATGTGTCTGACTTAAAAAGGCTGGCTCTGACTCCTTATATTTACGATGATATTCTAAACTTTTTTGCCGCCGTTGAGAATGGGAAATACACAAAAAACGGTTCTTTGGACTACCGGATCGAGCTTCACCGGCAAAACTATACCACTTCCATACAGCGTATATTAAACACCGCCAGGGAGGATATCCTGGCCGTTTCTTTCATGCCTGTAAATCCGGACAACCACATCATCGTTACTGCAACAAAAACCAGCGACCTCATTAACACCACAGACTACCCTTACCAGCAGGAACCCTGGTATCAGGAGGTTTTAAATACAACCGATCCATATCACTTTATGGTTTCAGAGGCTCCCCCTTATATCCGTTCTGAGACAACGGTCATCTCTGCCCTTCATACGGTCCGTAACGTGTACACCAAACGGAAGCTGGGCGTCATCCGGATCGATGCCTCAGACAAAATCATCAAAGATATTTTCAGCAGCGTAACCTTAAGTGAAAATTCAGGCTTTGTCATCGCGGGTCAGGATGGAACCCCTGTCTACCAGGTAGGAAAGGTGGAAGAGGGCGTCCTAAAAAGGCTTTCTTCTGCGGAAAATATGATCCGTACGGACTCAGATACTTACCGCCTGTATAAAAGTGATATTTCAGGAATGCCATGGCAGCTTATTTTTGTTTCCTCTCAAAAGGATATATTTAAGGAGGTATCCATCGTCTGGAGCCTGGCTGCTGTTTTAAGCCTTTCCTCCATTCTGGCTGCATTCTCAATTTTCCGTTCCAATTCAAAGAAGACTGCCCTTGCTTTAAATTCCATCTTAACTACCATGAAAAAGGTGGCAAAGGGAGACTTGGAGGCTTCCGTTCCTGACTCAGACCTGTTGCAGAACGACTCTTTTAACACGGAAGAATTGTCCCTGATTGCGGAGAATCTAAACGAGATGATCCAAAAGCTGCAGCTATACATTGACCAGTCCTATAAATATGAGATTGACCGGCAGGAGGCAGAATACCGTGCCCTTCAAAGCCAGGTTAACCCTCACTTTCTTTACAATACCTTAAACTGCTTCCTGTCCATGAACCGGATCGGGATGAAAAAAGAGCTGGAGGACAGCATTATCCAGCTGACCAGAATATTCCGATATACCTGCAGCAATGCAAAGCTGACTACCGTGCAGGAAGAGTTTGAATTCTGCATCCAATACTGCAATCTCCTTAAAATACGCTATGATGAGCGCCTGACCTTTCTAAGCTCCATGGAGGAAGGTGCAAAGAATATTTCCATTCCAAGACTTCTTATACAGCCCCTTGTGGAGAATGCCCTTAAGCACGGTATGGAAGGCGACGGCATTTCCATCACCATCTCCATTTCCGCATCAATTGAGAGCGATACCCTGATCCTGAAGGTAAAAAACAATGGAATACCCATTGACATTCAAGAAGTTTACTCTGATGGAAAGGTTGGCATAAGAAACGTGGAGAACCGTATAAAAATCTTTCACCCCCATGCTTCCTTTGAAATAAAACTGACCGGAGATATTACCTCCATGACAATTAAGATACCCTTGGAAGGAGGAACTTCTGCATGAAAATTCTTTTAGCTGATGATGAACGCCTGATCCGGCTTGGATTAAAAAGTATGATTGAGGAACTTTACCCCAATATGCACCAGTTTTTTGAAGTGGAAAACGGAGAAAAACTATTAAAACTACTGGAGAAGGAAATTCCGGACCTGATTTTCCTGGATATCCACATGCCGATGCTCACCGGCCTGCAGGCATTTTCCCAGTTTCATATGCGAAAGATTCCGGTGGTCATGCTGACCGGATACGCGGAATTTTCCTATGCCCGGGAAGCCTTAAAACTAGGTGCCCTGGACTATCTCTTAAAGCCGGCCAGCCTGGAGGAAGTCAGAGCTACCATGGAAAAAGCAGCTTCCCTGTTTGGAGAGCGGGAGCTTTTGCTGAAAAAAGATTATGAGCTGGAGTTTGAAAAGATTCTTGACCTCCATACCTCCATCCGTTTTTTACAGAGTCCCAAATACGTTCTTCCCCCTTACACGGCAGTTCTTTTTTATGTTGATCATTATCATAAGGAAACCTTTAAAAATGATTTAGATGAATTAAATGCCATGCTCTCTTCCATCTCCTCCCGTTACGGCGCACGGTATACATTCACCTTTTTGCCTACAGGTGAAATCTGCTATCTTACAAGTACCGTGATCCCTCCCGAAGAGTTCCAGGGGATACTGCTCCAGTTTCATCAGACCAGCGGATGTGTAGCAACCGGATTCCATGTTTCTGCCGGAAATCTCTCAGAACTGTTTGCACAGTTTGAGTCTGTTCAAAGGGAGGAAAGCCTGCGCCTTTGCGTTCACCTTGGTTCAGTTATATCAGAAAAAGAGCGGCTGACGTTCTCCCAGCTTCTTCCTTTTTCGGATTTACTGGAAAAGCTTTTGATGGCCAATCAGGCAGATGATGTCATGGGCTTTCAAAATCTTCTTCATGCACTTACCCAATTCCCCCATGAAAAAAAGATCTTTGAGCTTTGTGATGATTCCTTAAACCGCATTCTCACAATGGAATCCGGAACAACCGCCAGCATTCTCTCCATTCACCAGCTTGTGGAATTTTTAAAGCAGATGACTTCCCAGAACCAGAGCATTGATTTAATAGATAAGATCAACGCTTATATTGAGGAACATTATATGGACCAGATCGGAATCAATACCATTGCAGATATGATTGATATTTCCCCCAATTACTTAAGCAAAATCTATAAGATGAAAACAGGAGAAAAATTCGTTGACCACTTAACCGGCGTCCGCATGAAAAAAGCAATGGAACTAATGTCAGGAGGACATACTGCCACGGTCCGGGACACTGCTGAGCGGGTGGGATACTTCAGTACCAGGTATTTTACCAAGGTTTTCTTAAAAAGTACGGGGATCTCACCTTCCGAATATATGAAAGGCCATTTGTTAAGCGAAGGGAAACCTACCCCTCTGTAAGAAGAAAACTTCGTAAAAACGGCGGAATAAATAATAAAGGAACCGGGCTGTTTAATAGCCCAGTTCCTCATTAACAAGGATCACTTTAATCCTGTCTTTTATAAATTGGCCTGTAATCAAAACAAAGTCATTACAGATCCTCTCCCGGTGTCCGCAGTCAATGCAGCGGCCAAGGGTGGTACAGGGAGTAGATTTATTAAGCCGCTTTGCATCCAGGGGAGCCGCGATCTGCCTGGTTCTTTTTACGGCTGCCTCCACATCTTCCGTTATCTTGTTCGTCCCTGCAACAACGATGACCTGCTCCGGGCCGTACAGCATGGGGGCCACCCGGCTTCCATTGCCGTCAATATTAAAGATCTTCCCGTCCATGGTGATCGCATTGGCTCCGGTGATAAACGTGTCTGCCGAAAAATTCTTAAGGTATATCTTCCGTTTCCCTTCCCTGGTAAGAGAAGGATCATATTTATCCAGAAAATCCACATCCCTTTTCCTTAAATCTTCAAACACTCCCATTTGTTCCAGGGTGACAGAATCTCCGCAGCCTACGGTCGTTCCATCCGCTATAAGCCTCCTTAGAAGCTCCAGAAGTTCACCTTTATCCTGAACCAGATAACCTGCCATGTTATTCCGCTTTAGACGTTTTATCAATAAGGGGATGTCCGGTCCGTTTTTTTGTGAATAAAGATCCATTGATTTTTCCTCCAAAGTTAAACATAAGGATCCCAGACAAAATGATTGCGCCGCCGGTGAGAGTCGCCTTGTCCGGAACCTCATTTATCATAAGAAAACCGAAAACACTTGTTAAAAAGGGCGTCACAAACATATAATTGCTGACTTGCGACGTCTGTTTTGCCTTCGCAAATGCCTTTGACCATGACACATAGGCAATAGCGCTGGAGCCTATTCCCAGGGTCACAACATAGAAGATCTGGATTCCGGGGGCATGGACCGCCTCATTTACAGATGACGGAAGAAATATGGCAAGAAACAGCGTACCAAAGAAAATACTAAAGGCACAGGACGGCAGGGCTTGATAGGTTTTCGTCAATTTTCTCTGCAAAAGATTGTAAATGCTGACCAGCAAAGCTGCAAGGAACAGCCAGAACAGGCCGGAATTAATGGAAAACACCCCATTCATCAGGGTCAGGACCAACACTCCGATGAACTGGATCCCAATGGCTGCCCACTGGAATCCCAGCAGCCTTTCCCTGTAAACAAACCGGGCCAGAAGCGCGGTAATAACCGGAACCGTGGCGAGCACGACGCTGCCGGTGGAAGCCGTTACCATATTCTGCCCTTTGTTAAAGGCTATCATGTAAAAGAAAAAACCGGCTGCCCCGGAAGCCATGAACCATAAAACATCCCTCTGCCCTGGCAGTTTCATCTTTGTAAAGAGGGCAACCGCAATCAAAGCGAGAGACGCCACCACATACCGAAGAAATCCCAGGGAAAACGGGGTAAAATATCCAAGAGCCAGTTTTGTGAACACATAGGCCAGTGACCAGAAAAATATGGTTATGGCCGCATAAGGGTGGAAGCTATCTCTCCATTTCATATTTGTACCTGCCTTTTTGCCGTTCATTATGGTTGCCTTTTTTCTACCCTATAATTTACCACGGAAATGCCATAAAGAAAAGAAAGAAATGTAACAAAGGTTATGGAAACAGAAAGCAAAAATACAGCATAATTAGGAAACCAGCAGATAAAAGCTTCAGTCATTCTAAGGAGCCGGGCTTCCAGCATTTAAAGCCCCGCCAAGTACATGACAGGCATATTAAGGGTTTTTATCCAGGCTCCAGCCAATGGCCCGCTTTCTTACCTGTAAAAATTCCCGGTACAGGCCGTTTTTCTCCACCAGCTCTTCATGCCTGCCCCGCTCAGCGATCTTTCCTCCACTCAGCACCAATATCTGGTCCGCATGGCGGACCGTGGTAAGGCGGTGGGCAATCATGATGACTGTTTTCCGTTTTGTCAGCTCCTCTATGGCAGTCTGAAGCTGCAGCTCATTCTCAGGGTCCACGCTTGAGGTGGCTTCATCCAGAATGATAATAGGTGCATCCTTTAAAATGGCCCTGGCAATGGATATCCTTTGCTTTTGCCCCCCGGAAAGGCTTCCTCCCCCTTCCCCTACCAGGGTACCATACCCCTGGGGAAACTCCGTAATGAAATCGTGACAGCAGGCTTTTTTTGCTGCCTCCATGATCTGTTCCATGGTGGCTCCCGGCCTCCCGAACCGGATGTTGTCTGCAATGGTTCCCCGGAATAGATAAACGTTCTGGAATACAATGCTTATGTTACTTAACAGGCTGTCTGAGGTGTAGTCCTTCACATTTCTGCCATTTAAAAGAACTTCTCCGGAATCCACATCCCAAAAGCGTGCAATCAGGCTGCACAAGGTGCTTTTTCCTCCTCCTGAAGGCCCTACGATAGCAGCCGTGGTCCTTTCCGGAATTCTTAAGTCAACATGATCCAATATTTTTCTTGTATCATAGGAAAAGCTTACATCCTTAAATTCAATATCAAAATGATCCGGCTGGATATCCGCACCGTTTTCATCTAAAACAGGAGCCTCATATACCGCCTGGATCCGGTTTAGATTGTCATCGATCAATTCCAGGAGCGAAGCGCTTCCTCCCACTCCCTCGATATAAGAATACATGACAAAGCTGGAGATCACTATGGTCAGGGCATTAGAAAGAGAAAGTTCCCCTCCGGCAAACAGGCAGCAAGCCGCCATCAGAACTCCGCATGCAGCAGCCTTGAAAATATAGCTGTAAAGGGCCGTAAGCTCAGTAAACAGACGCTCAAAGCGAAGATTCTGGCGGCAGCTTTCCCCTATGGCTCCATCTACGGTGCGGTTGGAGGTCTCCCCCAGCCCATAAGCCTTTACAACAGAAATACCCTGAATATACTCCAGCACCGCAGAAGCCAGGGAGGCCTGAACGTTTTGCTTCTCCGGGGCTATCTCCATGCTCTTTTTCTGTAAAAATCCGTTGACCCAAAGCCCCAGTAAAATGGCTGCAAACGAAATCAACCCGATCTTCCAATGAAACATGGTAATCACCAGAGTGAGGATGACCGCATGGACAAGGCCAACGACGATGTTGGTGATCGCGGTACCTGCCATGGCTTCAATTTCATTCATGGTGGTAGTCACTGATGAGGTGATCTCTCCCAGACTGTTGGTATTAAAGAATCCCATAGGCATGCGCTTTAACCGTTCCCCGATGGCGATCCGCTGGTCTGCGCACATGGAGAAACAGGCAGTGCTGCTTTCCCTGTTCGCCAGGTAATGAAACAGGATCCGGCCTGCAACGCTGAGAAGCATAATTCCCAGAGTGATCAGGATCACTCTTATGGAAAGGGGGGATCCGTCCGCCCTGCTTTCTGCAATGGCGGTCAGACTGTATAAGATCCCAGCCACCGGAAGGGCTTCAAAAACAGAGTAAAAAATGTGATACCAAACCGCACGGACCAGCTGGCCCTTATGCTTTCCCGAAAAACAAAGGATCTTTTTTAGTATTTTGATCATTGTTCCTATCTCCTCTCTTCCGGATCAATATCTCTGGAGCCTATATGTGCACTCCACATACTGTGGTACATGGCACTGCCGGCAAGAAGCTCCTCATGAGTGCCCTGGCTATCGATCCGTCCGTCATTTACTACGATGATCCTGTCTGCGGATGATATGGTAGAAAGCCTGTGGGCAATGACAATGAGCGTCTTTCCCCGAACCAGCCTGGATACCGACTGCTGGATGACCGCTTCATTTTCTGAATCCGTATAGGCTGTCGCCTCATCTAGCAGGATCACCGGACTGTTTTTTAAAATGGCCCTTGCAATGGAAATGCGCTGGCGCTCCCCGCCGGAAAGCTGGCCCCCGCCTTCTCCCACCAGAGTATCGTATCCCTGTTCCAGGGATTGGATGAACTCATGACAGCTGGCCTTTTTGGCAGCTTCCACAATTTCCCCGTCCGATGCCCCGGGTTTTCCGATTCTTATATTATCCCGTATGGATAAGTGAAATAAAAAATTATCCTGTGACACATAGGAAATGATGCTGCTCACCTGCTGAAGAGGCAGGCGCCTTACATCCACTCCTCCCAGGGTGATCCGCCCACCGTTCACATCCCAGAATCCGGCGATCAGTTTTGCAATGGTTGATTTTCCCGAACCCGATGGCCCGACGATTGCAGTCATTTCCTTTGGCTTCGCTTCAAAGGAAATGCCATGAAGGATCTCCTGATCCTGATATCCAAAGGTAACATTTTCAAATACAATGGGGTAATCCTTTAAGTCCTGCCCCATAGACGGCCTTATCATCTCTTCTTCCTTCAAAATCTCCGCCACCTGGTTCATAATGGTTCCCATGGAAGCGATGTTATCCGTGTACTTCATAGCCTGGACCAGGGGACCTGCCAGGCCAAAAGAAAGGATGATGCAGGTCAGCATGGCAGATAGCTCCAGGGTGCCCTGAGCGTAAAAATACAGGGCAGAGGGCAATACAAACAAAAGAGTTGAGGGAAGTATGGTCATCAAAGCCGTATACTCCGGCAGGGTAACCATAAAAAACTCCGTGATCGCCTGACAGCTGTTTTTTACCGCCCCTGCATAGCTTTCATAGGAAGAAGCAGACTGGTTGAATGCCTTAATGGCCTCGATCCCATTGATATACTCCACCGCCTGGGAGCTCATTTCATTTCCTGCTTCCACATTTTTCTTATAATACTTTTTGTATTTTTTCATCAGAGGGATGTAAAACAGCAGTCCCAAAGGGATGGTGACGAGGGATAAAAAAGCAAGCCTCCAATCTAAGTAAAACAGATAAATAAGCACAGCGGCAGGAACCAGGAGATTAGCCGTCATTTCCGGAATCAGATGGGCAAATGGTGCTTCCAGCTTTTCCACTGTATCCACCAGAACCGCTTTCAGCCCTCCGGAGGGGCGTTCTGTCACATATCCAAGGGGAACCTTTGACAGCTTGGCTGTCAATGCCGTCCGGATGGATACGAGGATCCGGTAAGCCGCCTGGTGGGACAGCTCTGTGGAAACTGCTCCCAAGACCACCTTAGCCGTGTAACCAAAAAGCGCGGTCAGAACCAGAAGGCCTAGTCCTGGAACCGTATACTGGTTTTCAATCATTTTATAGGTTATTTTTGCTGCTGCAAAGTAGGGGATTATGCCTCCTGCAACACTTAAGACAGCAAACAGCACGGAAGCAGCCAGTTTTCCTCTGCATCCGGCTGCAAATGGTAATATTTTCTTCATTTTTATGTCCATTCCTTTCGCTCAAAGCAAAAACATTTTGGAAATCTCCTGCTTTGAGTGATTTCTTTTTATGGTTGATCAAACGCTTTTCTCCATGCAGGCAAGCAGCCTGTCCTCGTTTCCATACACTGGAAAATCCTGGGAACAGCAGCCCTTTGAAAGCACCACTGCCCGACTGCAGGTGGAAACCGCGAATTCATAATCATGGGTTATAACAAACAGCGTCTTTTCAAGCCTTGACAGCTGCTTTAAATGGTCTGAAATGCGGCGCATATTATTACCGTCCAGTCCGCTGGTGGGCTCATCTAAGATCAGGATATCCGGGCCGATCACATCTGCCACCGCCATCGTAAGGCGCTGCTTTTGGCCGCCGGACAGGGTTGCCGGATGACGCTCCCTGTATTCCCACAGCCCATACCGCTTTAAAATATTTTGGATCTCATGATCATCCCCATGTCTCTGGTTAAGCCTTAATTCTTTTCTGACACTTTCTCCAAACAGCTGGCAGTCCGTATTCTGCATCACATAATAAGCCTTTTTTCTTCGTTTTCTCTTTGCAACCGGTTTCCCTTCATAAAGGATAGTCCCGGAGGATTCCTTTAACAGTCCACAGAGAATCTGCCCCAGGGTGCTTTTCCCTACACCGTTGTATCCGATGAGGGCAATGATTTCCCCGGGAAAAGCTTCCAGGGATAAATCGTTTAAAATCTGGAGTTTTCCATAAGAAAACTCCAGGTGCTTTATTTGCAAAATCGGTTTTTTTCTCGGTTCTTCAGGCTGCTTCTGAACCATGCAGGCAGAAAGATTTCCGGCCCGCACTCCCCATATCTCCCGAGATTCCCGGTTCATATTCTTTACTTCCAGGGGAGAAAATTCCCGGACGATCTGCCTGTCTTCCATGAACAGGAAGCGGTCCGCCACCCCGGTCAGATAATAAAGCCTGTGCTCCGCGGCAACTACCGTGTGCCCCATATCCTTTAGCTGTTTCATCAGTTCCTTAAGTTTAAGGACCGATGCCATATCCAGATTTGCCGACGGTTCATCAAATACATAGATGTTCGGAGAAACCGCATAGGCGGAGGCAATGGCAATCTTCTGCTTTTCTCCGCTGGACATTGGATATATCTCACGGCCAAGTAAGTTTTCTCCTCTTATCTTAAAAACCGCCTCCTTGATCCTCTCTTCCATGACCGTTCTGTCCATGCCATAATTTTCACAGCCAAAAGCCAGCTCATCCTCTGTTATGCCGGCAAAAAACTGGCTCCTTGGATCCTGAAAGACAGAACCCACCCTGCGGCCGATACACCAGAGAGGAAGGTCTCTTATATCCGTCCCGTGGATCTTCACTTCACCGGACAGCCAGCCTTCATAAAAACCAAGGGCAAGTCCGTTGATCAGTCTTGTTATGGTGGTTTTCCCGCATCCGCTTTTTCCGGTGATCACTACGAATTCACCGTCTTTTATGGTCATGCTTACATGCTCCAGGTCATTGTTTCCCTCCCCAATGTACCCATAAGAAACATCTGCAAATTCAATCATCATATCACCCTTCTTTCTAACAGCAGCAGACTTGCGGCAGCCAACACCCCAAAAGCGCTGAGAATCACATCACGCCTGGCAAATAACACCTCTCTCCGGCAGGTATGGATTCCCGGATTGGCAATTCCCCTTGCTTCTGCAGAAGCCGCCAGCTCATCGGATATGCGGGAAGCCCGCAGCATGACCGGAACGATGATATATTCCAGGGCCTTTAACGGATGCTTCAGAGACAAAAGCCCCCGCAGGTAAAGGGCCGCAAACACCCCTGCAAACTCCTCTTTTACTGTTGGGAGAAAACGAAGCATAAAGGTCACTGGCAGGGCAAACGTATCGGGTGCGTGGATCTTTTTAAAAACCGCTACAGCCTCACCGGGAGGCATTCCCATAAACGGACAGGCTGCCATAAGCATGAGCATAATTCTGGTAATGATGAACAAAAACATATCCGGTATGAAAACCGTAAGCCCCTGCCCTGCCGAGAGATATTTCAGTCCTCCGGCAGCCAGTGCAACAGCCCCCATCTTTAAGGCAGCCCTTCCAAAGCCCTGAACAATCAAATAAACCGCCAGCATTCCCAAAAGCATATAAATGGTGATATTGGCCGTAACAAAGGCTACAAGCACCATGGTGAGGATCAGTATGACGGCTTTTGAACGAAAGTCAAAGTACAGAGGGGCCATCATTTAAGTAGACCGCTCTTTCGAAAATGCTTGTTCATCAGCCGGTTGGCAAGGAGGCAGCCCGCACCTGCCATGACAATCGTTGCCACACAGCTAAACAGCACCCAGGGTGCTGAGGTATAATACCGTGTCTGTGCGGCGACCTGCTCCTGGCTCACCCCGCTGGCAAGATAGGCCTGCTTAAAGAACCAGATCTCCGCCATTCCATGGGTCGCCCGAACCAGTGAAGTGATGGCCCAGCTTATGGAGATCCTGAAAATGCTTTTGTAACTGTCTTTCCCGGCCATGGAAAGCTCCGCCAGAAGTCCGCCGATAATAAACCACGGCCCCATAAAAGGCCCCATCATAAGAGTTACCAAAAGAGCGTGGATCAGGTTATAGATCAGAGCCACTCCCGGCCTCTGCACCTTTAAGCACATGTAAACGTAAAACGGTGCCAGTATAAAAGCTACGCACACGGCATTTAAAATCATATTGAAGAATAACGATGCGCCGGTGATCATGGAAAAAGCAATAAATACTACCAGCATAATGGCACTGAAAATTCCGATGGTGGCGAAATCCTTTACCCGCAGGATGTGATTGACTTCCTTATTCTCTTTTGCGTTCATTGCAAAACCTCCATTTATTATGTATTTAAGCGGCTTCTGTCCTCATTTGGTTAGTTTTTGCTAACCAGAAAGCAGTAAGCCGCTTTGGTTCCATTATAAAAGAGTCTGATAAGGTGCTCTACCCAAATCAGGAGTTTTTCGGCTCAAAATGGGAGAAATGGAATATTAAATGTATGCACTGCTTCAATGACAGGAAATTTCCTTTAACATCGGGTGTGAATGCATACTAAAAAAACTCCCAAAGATATTCCCGTCGTCAATGCAATGGGAATAGCAAATTGACAAACGTTCCTACTGTAGAAGTTTTTTCTTTTGACGTCTGCGGCACCATCTGCAGTACGCCTTATTTTTTATGGAGTTATTGAAGGGGAAATGGGAACATTGGCAGCCTTTGTATAAGTCCGGATCCTCTGTCAATCCCGGACATCCCGTAAATACTGTCCGGGATTCGAACCGTACTTTTTGCGGAAGGCCGCCGCAAAATGGCTCACATTCCCATAACCAACACGCCCGGCTGCATCACTTACGGTCACATCTTCCATATCCAGTATGGTCTTTGCAAGCTCCAGCCTCTTCTGAATCACATAAGAATGCACGGAAACCCCATACACCTCCTTAAATCCCTTTTTCAGTTTGTATTCATTCAGCCCTATACACCGCGACAGAAGGGACAGGGATACGTTACGCTCCGGTGCTCCATCAAGAAGCCTTTTTGCCTGGTAGATACAATCTAAATCTGCTTTTGAAAAATCCGGGATAAGAATGGCATTATCCTTCTGAAGCACTGTCTCGCTGAAAAAAACTGCTATTAGTTCATAAACCTTACCTTCCATGTAAAGCTGTCGCAGATATCCTTTATAAGGGCAGTCCGACATCTGCCGAATCATTGCCTGAACAGAAGGGGTAAGACCATATTTTCCTGCTGAAAATTCATTGAAAAAGGATCTCTCACCCGCCCTGGTATTGTCTATGTTTTCATAAATATTATGAATATCCGCTAAGGGAACTTTGATCTCAAGTATATGCATATGGGTACCAGGAGAAAACACACTCCTTTTTCTGGTTTCAAAACTGGTGCCAATATAGCTTTCCCCCTGACAAATATGAAAGACCTTCCCGCTTTCCGGTAAGTCCCAGCCTGCCTGTTCTCCAAGACAAAACAGAAGGTCCATATGAGGAGTCCCCGAATATCCCGTCATATCAACCGGCTTACTGAAGTTAATATCGTAATTAATGACCCGGATCCTTCTGCCGGAGCAAAAGCCTGTCAGCCTGCCGCTTCCTGCTTGTTCCGGTATCTCATATTCCATTTGGCTGCCGTTCAAATTATAGACCTTATTCCAGGCTTCACAAAGCCCGGACAAGGAACTGTTCGAACTGTTTAACCGGTATTCATATTCTTCTCTCACTTCATTCTGCCTCTTTTATCATGGAATGCTGCTTCATTTTGAGCAGGAAAATAGTTAGTTTTAACTAACTACAATCTTACCATTCCCTGACTTTCATGTCAATATCACATCGGATCTTCACGCCCAGGCTGCGGCTGCAAGGGTCGTCTATATACCAGCTAATAAAAAACAGGCCCTACAGTCCGGTTTAATGCCGCTGTAAGCCTGTTTCCATCTCTATTGCTTTATCTGTCTTCCAGAGACTTATAATCCTCTTCCTGCATCACACTGATGTAGGCCGGCCGGATGATCTTATCCATATTGATAAGCTCTTCGATCCGGTGGGCGCTCCATCCTACAATCCTTGCAATGGCAAAGATCGGGGTAAACAATTCATTGGGAATATCCAGCATGCTGTACACAAAGCCGCTGTAAAAGTCCACGTTCGCGCTTACGCCCTTATAGATCTTTCTTTCATCTGCAATGACTTCAGGGGCCAGACGCTCAATCATGGAATAGAGGTTAAAATCATCCAGACGCCCTTTTTCCTCTGACAATTGCTTAACAAAGCCTTTAAAAATTTCTGCACGGGGATCAGACTTGGAATAAACCGCATGTCCCATACCATATATAAGGCCTTTCCGGTCAAATGCTTCCTTATGAAGAAGCTTTCTCAAGTACTTCTCTACTTCCTCTTCATCCTTTAAGTCGTTGACTTCCTTCCGTAAATCATCCATCATTTCCACAACCTTAATGTTGGCGCCGCCATGCTTTGGCCCCTTTAAAGAGGCAAGTGCAGCCGCAACCACGCTGTATGTGTCCGTACCGGAGGAAGTGACCACATGAGTCGTAAAGGTGGAGTTATTTCCTCCGCCATGCTCCATATGAAGGATGAGGGCCAGGTCAAGAACATGGGCTTCCA
>POVV01000849.1_pt1 | contig 15082 bp, 11 predicted proteins | sample 1560271 | NCBI WGS metagenome assembly POVV01 (sample SAMN08337232, study PRJNA429181) | Bioreactor metagenome, whole genome shotgun sequencing project. | biome: cows' rumen and soil; feature: anaerobic; isolation source: anaerobic chemostat enrichment culture, galacturonate as sole carbon... | reverse complement strand
CTGCCTGTGGATGAAAGCCATCCTACTTACAGGCAGTTTATTGGATGGGCTTCAGAAATTTACGGCAAGCAACTGAAATATTCGGTAGTACCGAAATTCATTTTTAAAATCGGTGCAAGATTTAACAAAAGGGTAAAAGAGTTGCAGGAATTACTGCCGAGATATGAACACGATAATATTTTTGATGATTCCAAATTCAGAAAGCGTTTTCCCGATTTTGAAGTGACAACTTACCGGGAAGGAATAGAGCTAATCAGGAACGAACAATTTTCACTACAGAAATAAAAGATGTATTTTTACAATGTATAAACCAGATAATCAACAAATGAAAGTTCCGGTAAAAGTTTCATCCATCAGTGCACTGCATCAGTTTTTGGGATTGAAAAAGCCTTCCAATCCGCTGATTAGCGTATTTAATTTTGATGAGGTAAACTTAGAGCCGGAAACTATTTTAAGTGCCATAACTACTGATTTTTATGTAGTTGCCTTGAAAAAAGATTGTGCAGGCGGCAAGTGCCGGTACGGCCGGCAGTATTATGATTTTGACGAAGGAATAATGTACTTCATCGCTCCGCATCAGGTATTGCAGTTTGAAGATGTATTGCTGAATGGTGTAAAAGGATTTGTGCTGGTATTTCATCCCGATTTTCTGCAAAGCTATCCGTTGGCCTCAAAAATGAAGGATTACGGTTATTTTTCCTATCAGAGTAATGAAGCGTTGCACCTTTCGGAAAGGGAAGAGCAATCCATTATGGACATTATCGGAAACGTAAGCCGTGAAATAGATGCCAATATGGATGCCTTCACACAGGATTTGTTAGTGTCTAACATTGATTTATTGCTGAAATACTGTGACCGTTTTTATAACCGCCAGTTTCTAACGCGGAAAAAAGCCAATACGGATTTGCTGACTAAACTCGAAGCGCTGCTGGATGATTATTTTAAAAACGAACGTATGCTTGAAAAAGGCATTCCTACCGTTCAATACATTGCGGGAGAACTGCACCTAAGCCCTAATTACCTGAGCGATATGCTTCGGGTACAAACCGGTCAAACTACGCAGCAGCACATTCAGAACAGAGTGATTGAAAAAGCAAAAGAACTGCTATCTACGACATCAATGTCCGTATCCGAAATTGCTTATTATTTAGGATTTGAACATCCTCAATCTTTTCATCGCCTGTTTAAAAACCGCACGGCTGTTTCTCCTTTAGACTTCAGGGCATCTTTCAATTAAAAAAACAATTAAGTTATGAATTTAGAAGAAGTATTGCATTTCCGCCGTTCTGTGCGGGTATATGATAGGGAACAACCTATTGATGGTGAAAAAGTAAAAAAGTGTCTGGAATTAGCGACCCTTGCTCCCAGCAGTTCCAATATGCAATTGTGGGAATTTCGCCATATTACAACTCCCGAACTATTATCCAAAGTTTCCAGAGCCTGCCTTGACCAAACGGCGACTTCTACTGCATCCCAGATTGTGGTATTTATTACCAGAAGAGATTTATCAAGGAAAAGGGCTAAGTTTGTTTTGGATTTTGAAAGAGGAAATATCCGGCGAAACAGCCCCAAAGAGCGACAGGAAAAACGCATCAAGGACAGGGAACTGTATTATGGAAAACTGATGCCGTTTGTTTATTCCCGTTTTTTCGGAATTATTGGTGCAATAAGAGTTTTACTAGCCAATATTATCGGGTTGTTTCGTCCTATGATGCGGGATGTTTCTGAAAATGATATCCGTGTGACAGCACACAAATCCACTGCATTAGCGGCACAAACTTTTATGATTGCAATGGCAAACGAGGGTTATGACACCTGTCCGTTAGAAGGATTTGACAGTAAAATATTGAAAAAGATATTGCAACTGCCCCGTGGTGCGGAAGTGAATATGGTAGTAGCCTGTGGTATCAGAAAAGGCAATGACGGTATTTGGGGCGAACGGTGCCGGGTTCCTTTTGAAGAAGTGTATCGAAGATATTAGACTTTTTACTTTTCTGTAATGATAACATTCAAAAAAACAGTTTGGAGATTTCACTGCTATTTACAGAAAAATAATTTGAACCTTACAACAAACTAAAGCAGAAACAAAATTTCTATATTTGAAGAGAATAACATAACAAAATAAATAAAGCCTTATAATAAGATCGTTATAGGGCTTTATTCTTAACTTTGTTTATACAGATGAAATAACCGAATATCTTCGTAAAAAGAATGAGTTTAAATAAATTCAACCAGGAATACCGTTACCATCATATGGGAATACCCATAACAGAAGTTCGCCCGAATGAGAAATTCAGCGAAGCTTTTGGCATGTACACATCCGATGTAGATGGAGATTTCAGAATACAATATCATCGCTTTACAGAAGATAGCCCTTTGCATCCGCTTATCAAAACCGTTCCGCATGTTGCCATACAGGTTGATAATCTGGATGAAGCCGAACCCGAACAAATCTCGAAACATTTTTTAGAAGATTTGGAGCGATTAACCTCGTTAAATTCTGAAACAAACTAAATATTGAAAAAATATACTGTGATAGTTGTTGGATATATAAATATCAAATTGAACTTACATTATAATTGTATTTTTTAGATTACATTTGTATCTTACGAAGATGTATATACTATACAAGGGGAAATACTATAAAATATTTCCCGAAAGATTATGAGAAACGTATAAGTAATGTTCGTAGTGGAAACACAATAACAGTTTAGGAGTTAATGGCAAAAAGTAAAGCAAGAGAAATTACACAATTGACACGACAAAGACTGTATGCGATGTCGGGAAATCAATGTGCTTTTCCTGATTGTTCACAAACGTTTTTTAATGTTGATGACGAAACAAATGTTTCTAACATTTGCCATATTGAAGCTGCGGAACAAGGCGGACAAAGATATAATTCAAGTTCAGATGATGAGTATAGGAGAAGTTTTGAGAACTTAATTTTGCTATGCCCCAATCATCATAAAATTACGGATAATACTGTTATCTATACAGTAGAAGCCCTAAAAGAGATGAAAAGACAGCATGAAGCTAAGTTCTTACAGATTGCAACAGGGCAAAATTTAATCACAAAAAATCCATCTGCTCTCAATGTGGTTATTGGTAGTTTAGGTAGTCGTATTTTTGATAACACAGCTATTACTGAACCAATATCTGCTCCAGACCCAGAAGAAAAAATCCTTTATAATAACGTAATTCAATATAAGTTTATAATTGAAGAATATAGAGTTTATCAAGGTAGGTTAAATAAAATTTATGAAGAGATAGAAAAGCAAGGTTCTACCAAGAAAGAATTTGTTTTACTCAATATAAAAACTGCTTATCTCAATGAAAAGAAGAAATACAACAGTATTGAGGAAATAAGAGCAAATGCAGATAATATTATTGCAAATGTAGAAGCTAAACTTTGGGATATAATAGAGAACAGTAGTAATGTAAATACTCATTTACCGATTGAAGCGATACAGATTAGTTTGTATGTGATTTTGGTAGATGCTTTTATGAGATGTAGCATTTTAGAGGAACCTCCAAAACAATGATAGTCAATAAAAATATAAACCCTGAGAGAGATTTGTATTATTTGGGAGGGAAAGTAATAGAAATACTTGATAACTCAAATAAAACAGAGTTTGATTACTTTGAATTGTATGGTGGTTTGAACAAAAATCATAATATCTCTATCAATTTGTTTTCATTGGTATTGGATTGGTTATTCATTTTAGGAGTAATAAAAAAAGGTAAAAAAGGTTTGTTAGAAAGATGTTTTTAAAACGATTAATAATAGAGAACAAAACGGGCATTATTCGGGATATTCCTTTTAAAAAAGGAATAAACCTTATCGTTGATGAAACTCCTGAAAACCAAACCCAACAAGAAACAGGAAATAGTGTAGGTAAAACGACCGTATTACGTTTAATTGATTATTGCTTTGGCTCAGAGGGTAAGAGCATTTACAAAGACACGGAATTTCCAGACCAACCCAATACAACTATTCAAAATTTTTTAAGTGATACAGAAGTTTTAATTACGATTGAGTTAGTAGAGGATTTAGATGATGAAAATAGCGAGAAAGTTATCATTCAGCGGAATTTCTTAAAGCGAAATAAAAAAATCCAAAAAATTAATGGGGAAAATTTTACTGATGATAAAAAATTCGATGCCGAACTAAAGAGGTTAATCTTTAAAACGGAAGTAGATAAACCCACTTTCAGGCAAATAATCTCAAAAAATATTCGGGTTGATAAAGACCGAATGGATAAAATTGTTCGTGTACTTGGAAGTTTTGGCAAAAAAGAAGAATACGAAGCATTATTTTTATTTTGGTTAGGAGTTAATACGGATAAATCCGCTGAAAAAAACAATTTAAGGGACGAAAAGAAACGTGAAGATAGTTTCCGTAGAAGATTGAAAAAAGAGGGGGAGCTTCCTTTAATTGAACAAAAATTAGCCTTTCACAATGACAAAATTAAGGAGCTTGAAGACCAAAAGAAAAGCTTCAATCTCAACGAAAGCTATAATGAGGATATAGAGAAGCTCAACCAAGTTAAATATAGCTTAAATCGAGTTGCTTCTGAAATTAGTCAATTAGAGGTAAGGAGAGATTTAATTATTGAAAGTAAAACTGATTTAGAACAAGAATACACAAATATCAACACAAGCCAGATAAAAAATTTATATAACAGAGCGAATGCTCTAATATCTAATCTTCAGGTTACTTTTGAGGAAACATTAAAATTTCATAATGATTTAATTTCTGAAAAATTAGACTATATAACAAAAGAATTACCAGACTTAGAGCAAAAACTCAAAACGCTGAGAACCAATCTAAGTCGATTGTGTAATCAGGAATATGAGCTAACAACTAAAATTCAAAAATCAGGAGTAACAGAGGATTTAGAAAAAATCGTAACAGAGCTAAATAAGCAATTTGAGCGTAAGGGTAATTTAGAGGAACAAAAGCGCCTTTGGGAGGTATCTAATGAAAAATTAGACAGAATTGAAAATGAATTAAGTCTTATCAACGAAGATATTACTTCAAATGATGAATTGATTAAAAGTAGGGTTACACAATTCAATAAGTATTTTACCAAAATGTCTGAAATACTTTATGATGAGAATTATATCCTCACACCTATTCAGAAAGATATAGGATATGATTTAATTGTAACAAATGTTGAAGGAAATCCAAGTACAGGTAAGAAAAAAGGACAAATAGCTGCCTTTGATTTTGCTTATATACAATTTGCAGATGACTTGGATATAAGGTGTTTACATTTTATACTACATGACCAATTAGAAAATATACACGACAACCAATTAAATACATTAGTTGAAGTTGCAAATAGTATAAATGGGCAATATATTGTTCCTATCTTAAGAGACAAGATACCTGCGAATATTGATGTTAGCCAGTATGAAGTTCTGTCTTTATCTCAAAATGATAAATTGTTCAAGTTATAAAAACAAAAGGGCTTTAAAAAGCCCTTTTGTTTTTATATCCCGTCTTACTCGTCCATTTTTTTGGTAAGGTTCTCTTCGAGTTCATCTAAAAACTTTGTCCTGTTTATTTTTCGATATTTGATTTCCAAATAGGTATGATAAAACTCTCCCAAATCCACATTAAAGGCTCTTTTAAATATCGAGGCTGTAGATAATCAGAACAGATACCGGCATCATTACCTGATCCGGCTGTTTTTCTTATACATTTGTTAGTCTCATATCATTTGATTTTTGCACGTTTTGTTCATATGTTGGTTATCATCCATTTAATGCATCTACACATATTTTGTATGTTGTAGAATCTATTCCGTGAAAAATATTGATACTCCATCTCTCTACGGGTTACTTTCCTTGGTGGGGAACATAATAACTTCTATATAATTATCCTGATCCAGAATATCTTTTGCTATATTCTTTATATCATTGGGCGTCATTGAATTTACCAGATTGAGATAAAGCGTATAATTATCTTCACCATAGAAATTATAGGTATTGATAATAGATAGCCAATAATTGTTGGTTTTTATTCTGTCTGCGTGATTTTTCTTAATAAATTCCAGTACTTTGTCGAAGTCTGCAAGCTCCAGACCTTCTTCAGCAATTCGTTTTATTTCCTGTAATGCTATTTTATTCAGATTTTCTACTTTACTCGAATCTGTCGTATATGACATTCTCAATGTAGTTTGCCCTAGAGGGAATTGAGACATTTCTACATTCGAATCTACACCATAGGTTCCTCCTTCTTCTTCGCGAATCGTGCGGGTGAGGACAAGATCTAATACCTGATTGAAAATACTGAGTGCTATTTTGTTCTTTTGATTATAATCCAACACGCCGGAGTAAAGGTTGTATACTGATGTTTTTGGTGTTTCCATATCCCGGGTGAAATGTACAATCGTCTTTCCTTTGTTTATTTTCAGATCACGATCTTTTATACCTTTATTTTTATCACCTACAGGTAGTGTTGCCAGATATTGTTCGACTAGCGGGCGTAAAATTTCTTCGTCAATTGTACCCACGAATGTAAATATAGCAGGAGCCGTGTGCTCAAAACATTCTTTATACATTTCAAACATCCGGTTATAATCCAGAGCCACGATGTCTTTGATCTCTATATTCTTTGTACGGGGGTTGTTTCCGTACATTGCATGTCCAATACTGTCTCTGAAGGCTATAGACGGCTGCATGCCTGCATTTTTGAGAGCATTTTTCAATTGTTCAGTATAAGCATCAAAAGCCTGTTTGTCTTGTCGTGGCGATGTGTACATTAAATAGACTAACTGTAGTGCCGTTTCAATATCCTTCTTGTTCGAACTCATGTTAACACCTTGTGTAATCTGTGTTATCGAGCATGCTACATCTACCGATTTGCCTGCCAGTTTTTTACCGATATTTATATTGTTGAAGTTTCCAAGTCCTCCGATAGAAGGAATATCCGGGATAAGTGAGGTGTTGAATACTTCGTGATCGTCGAATAAGGATGCTCCTCCCGGAGAAACAGATCTCATCAATATCTGATCGTCTTTAAAATCGGTGTTTTTGAGAACTACTTTTACTCCATTTGAGAGTATCCATGTTTTTGTGCCGAATTCCGATTCTTCTGTTTTCACAATTTTGCCTTTTTCCGGTAATTGGCTTATTAATGGTTCATCTAAAGATTCCTCCTGATAAGGGGTGAGATCCTCCAGTTTAGTTTTCTTTATTGAAGCTAGTAATTCTTCTGCCGAAGGGTATACCAATTGTTTTTTCTCGGGTCCGGTTACTATGATTGATAAATTGTCTGTCAGATTGATAGATTTAAAATAGTTATTCAGCACTTCAGCATTGATCTGAGGCAGTAACTGTTTTATCAAACTGTGTATCGTTTCAATACCCGGGATCGGCCCATCCGTTATAAAACTGTCGACGTATTCGTTAGAATATGTTTCGGTTCGTTGTTTGTCTCTATTATTGTATGAGTCTTCGTATGCTTGCAACAGATTCTCTTTTATACGGTCTACTTCCGAATTAAGAAATCCAAATTTTTTTGCTCGTTCAGTTTCTCTTATCAAGGCTTCCAGGGCTTGTGCTATCTGGCCTTCTTTGCAGTTTGCGCTAATACTCCATGCCATTTTGGTCCGGGATATCAGAAAATCCCCGTTTGAAACTGATGCATCGAGAAAAGGAGCATTATTCTTTTGTGCAATTTCACTATACCGGTCACTAAGAATATGTGAAATAAACATATCAAGCATAGAGGAATAAACCCCCTGAACCGAATGCCTTAACTCCTTGCTTTTAGGGTCATATTTGAAATGCAATGCTATATTGGTAGATGTCAGTTCAGGGTCAGTTGCTATGATTGTTATCGGCTCCTTATTGTCAGGTACGGTATAATAAATACGCTCTTTTGCTCCTTTCGGTTTAGGAATATCGGAGAAAAGATTTTTAATCTTAGTTTCCACTTCTTTGGCATCAAAATCACCAACCACAATGATTCCTTGCAGATCGGGGCGATACCATTCCTTATAATAATCTTTCAGTTCCTGATATTTGAAATTTTCCACAACGTCCATACTTCCTATTGGTACACGATTGGCATATTTACTGCCTTCGAACACAACGGGTAAGATTTTATCCCATATACGCGATACTGCTCCGCTACGGCTTCGCCATTCCTCTTTGATTATTTTGCGTTCCTGGTCTATTTCTTTATTCTCAAGTGAAATGAACCCTGACCAGTCGTGGAGAATAAGTAAGCATGAATCGAGAATGCCGCTGCGGGTGATCGGTATATTCGAAAGGTTGTAAACTGTTTCGTCAAAAGAGGTATAGGCATTTACATTCGAGCCGAATTGCGCGCCATTTTTCTCTAAATAGTGGAGCATCGTTTTCCTTCCGGGATAATGCTTCGTACCGTTAAAGGCCATATGTTCCAGAAAGTGTGCTAATCCCGATTGTGAGTCTTCTTCCTGCATAGAACCGACTTTTTGGGCGATATAGAAATCCGCCTGATTTTCGGGATAAGAATTCTTCCTGATATAATATGTCAGGCCGTTGTCCAGTTTGCCATAGATAACAGCTGTATCCAATGGCAATTGAATTAAATCCTGCCCTTGGGCATATGAAAATACAAATAGAGTAAATAAAGCAATTAAGAGCCTTTTCATATTATTTTTTATATGTATTGTTTTTGATTCGTGTATCTAATATATTTTCGTTTATGATCATCATACATTCAATGACCGATAAAGTGATTCGAACCTGAGGCGAATAATTTTTTCCGGGATTTTATTCATTTTCTTGTTTGTTAAGTCCGACTAGTAGAATTCTATTGGAAACAGTTCAAATACACTGGGCGTTTTGAGTAGCCTTCGTCCCCCCGATAGTTGATTACAGCAAACACAGAAGACAAGTACGCTTGTATCTTCCTATTGCCTAATAAAAATCTTCACATGGGCCTCTTTTTGAATATACTGTATATAATGATTCTTTCGCCTACTTTTATAATAAAGACAACAAAATATTCAAAATGGGTGACAATAATTTTTAAAAATAATCTATATCAGAACATTTTTTTTATGCAGAGAGGTAATGCTTCTACAGTTGCATAGATTTTTTCGATATAGCTATTCCACTCTTCATAGGGCATGAATCCGAAATATCTTTCTTGGGAATAGAAATATTCTACACTATTTCAGAACGATATAATAATCTGAAAATCTTAGATAGTGCTCTTAATACCAAAGAGGATTATAAGTCTTACATAATGTCATTGGTATAGAAAAGAAAATATGATTTTTTTACTCTAGATCAGAAACATTATTTACTTTTGTATAGTCATATCACAAAGGGAATGGAACTTCCCTGTTATAAACCGCTAATTAAGAATAGCTGATAGTTCCTGCTTAACTTAATCAATAATGATTATGAGCAGGATTTTTATATTTATATCTCATAGGATCAGCAGAACAATCCAAATTAAAAAGTCTATCGAAAATATAATCGCTCATGCAAGTATTGCATGGGCTTTCTCGGTTTATTCCTGAATGTTTAATAAATAAATAATTGAAGTTATGAAAATTACAGAAGTAAAAGCTTTAGAGATTCTTGATTCAAGAGGTAATCCTACTGTAGAAGCCAATATCACATTGGAGGACGGGACACAAGCACGTGCAATGGTTCCCAGCGGAGCATCCACAGGAGAACGTGAAGCTACCGAACTACGCGACGGCGATAAAAACCGTTATGACGGAAAAGGCGTACTCAAAGCCGTGGAGAATGTAAATACCATTATTGCGAAAGAAATTACAGATAAGTGTTTTCACAGCCAGCGTGAACTGGACTACCTGATGATTGACCTCGACGGTACACCCAACAAATCAAAAATCGGAGCTAATGCTATACTTGCCGTATCTATGGCTTATGCCCGTGCTAAAGCATTCAGTACAAAAACACCTCTTTATCAATATCTGGGTGGTAGCAATGCTTATTTGCTTCCCGTGCCTTGTATGAATGTCATTAATGGTGGGAAACATGCCGATAATAATGTCGATTTTCAGGAATTTATGATTGCCCCACACAATGCACCTTCATTCCGCGAAGCTATCCGTATGGGAGAAGAAGTATTCCATAGCCTGAAATCTGTTCTGAATAAAAAAGGATTGAGTACAGGCGTAGGCGATGAAGGAGGATTTGCCCCTGACCTAAAATCAAATGAAGAAGCTGTCGAAGTTATACTTGAAGCTATTGTAAAAGCAGGGTATAAGTCCGGTGAAGATGTTAGCCTTTGCCTTGATCCTGCCACAAGCGAACTGTGGGAAGATGGCAAATATAAGCTATTCAAAAGCACCGGTAAATTCCTTAGCAGCGATGATATGATAAAGATGTGGGAAAACTGGATAAGGCAATACCCTATCGTATTATTGGAGGATGGATTAGCTGAAAACGATTGGAACGGCTGGCAAGCTCTTACAAAAGATTTAGGAAATAATGTTGAATTGGTAGGCGATGATATTTTTTGTACCAATAAGAGGATATTACAGGAAGGTATAAACAAAGGGGTTGCCAATTCTATACTTATCAAACTGAACCAGATAGGAACAGTAACCGAAACATTGGAAACAATGGAACTGGCAAACAAAAATGGTTACAATACCTTTATCTCACACCGCAGTGGCGAGACAGTAGACACTTTCATCGCCGACTTGACTGTAGGACTGAACGCCGGCCACATAAAAACTGGTAGTGGATGTCGTGGTGAACGTGTCGAAAAGTTCAATCAATTTATGCGTATCGAACATGAGTTGGCAGGAAATTCGGTATTTGCCGGAATTAAAACATTTAAAAACAGATAATAACCGGATATGAATAGTAAGAAGATTGCCCTAATCCGATATAGAGAATGCCTGTGAACATTGGTAGTATCGCACGGTGACAGTTTACGGGATACCATCAAATACTTGAAAGATATTCCTAATGATGAAATTGTATCGCTGAATATGCCGACAGGTATCCCTTATGTTTTGAGTTCGACGATGACATGAATCTGATAAAAGATTATATAAGGAAAAGATAAAGAAACTCATACATACCGTAACCAACCATGGAAAGAAAAGTTAAATGATTCTTTTTATTTGTAAGGTGGGCTAACCTAAAAAATCAGCCCGCTTTCTTTATATAAATGATAATATCCACAAAATAAACCGATATAAAAGATTGATGCAGAAATTGAGAAAATAGAATACTCGGAAATTAGTTCAATGGCAAACCTTTAGAAGCGTCCTGTGTATTACGCAAATTGATCCATTGCAAATATCAAGGATAAAAAATACAAATTAAATTATCTTTTATATCAAAATGATTCTATGTTATTGTGAGAAATGTAAAAAAAATGATCGAACGGATGCTTTTATGGAAATTCTGTTTGAGGATTTCAGAGAAACCACTACTTTTGTCATTTGGTAAGCGGTAACATACATATTAACAAAGTATTGAATTGAGAAAGAAAGAAGCAGAGATTATTAGACTTGTTAAAAAGAAAGATGAGGCAGGTTTGGAAATGCTCTTCGATCTTTTTTATCGGCCGCTTGTAATTTATGCTCAACAATTCATATCCCATACCGGGGAAGCTGAAGATATTGTACAGGATATTTTTATACGTTTTTGGGAGCAAGCTAAAAACGGAAGTATTGATACGAATATCCGTGCCTATTTGTATCATTCGGTCAGAAATGGGTGTATCAATAAAATCAAAGCCGGGTCAAGGAATATTTTAAATACCGGATTATCCGAAATTCCGGAATTATCCGAATCACAGATGTTCGATGAAGAAGAGTGGAATAGCTATATCGAAGAAATCTATGCAGCCGTAGATGCATTACCTCCCCGTATGAAAGAGATATTCAAGTCCATTGTCATAGAAAACAAAAAATACAAAGAAGTAGCCCTGGAATTAAATATTTCTGTGAATACTGTCAAGACCTCTTTTTCCAGAGCCCTATCCACATTAAGAATAAAATTAAGCCGTGAAGCGAATATCATACTGACTATGATAATCTAAATTCAATCCCTGCCCTGCCGGAAAACTTACTAACCCGATCTACATTTTGCAGGTTCTCCATACTCTTATGGATAAATTTCCTCATTTTCTGATATAAATTGATCTTTTTTTAAATTATTGTCACCCATTTTGAATATTTTGTTGTCATTGTTATAGAAGAAGGTGAAAGAATGATTATATACAATATATTCAAAGAGGCTCATGTAAAGATTTTTATTAAGCAATACGAACAGATACAAGGTTACTTGTCTTCTGTGTTTGCTTTAAATAAACTATGGGGGCGAAGGCTACTCAAAACGCCCAATGTATTTGAACTGTTTCCAATAGAATTCTACTAGTCGGACTTAACAAAGAAAGAAAATGAATAAAATCCCGGAAAAAATTATTCGCCTCAGGTTTGAATCGCTTTATCGGACATTGAATGAAGCAGAAACCGGAGAGATGGAGGACTGGATGTCGAATCATCCGGACAGCATTGATAGGCTGACTGATCTGGCAGAGTTGTTTAAGGATTATCTGCTGGCTGAAAATTACAGTCACATAGATAAGAAAAAAGCCTGGATGAAAATCAAAGAGAAAGCCTCTGCCCCCAATAAGATCCGCAATAACAAGGTTCGCCTGCGCTGGGCAGCAGCAGTTGCCTCGGTATTTATCGCAGTGGTAACTGTATCCCTATATCTGTTTGTTAACAGGACGGCTCCGGATATGATTGGGCAAATCAAACCGGGAAGCTCTAAGGCAATGCTTGAATTGTCCGACGGCGAACAATTCTTTTTGACCGATGTCAGGGATTTTACAGTAAGAAATAAAGATGGTATTATATTGGGTATCAATAAATCAAATATTTTCATTTTTGATTCTTTTCCTGTAGAAGATGAAGACGGAGCAATCGCAGTACCCAGTACAATCACGGTGCCTTATGGTGGCGAATATAGGGTACAGCTGCCGGATAGAAGCATTGTGGTACTAAACTCGGGCAGTACATTGAGATTCCCTAATCGATTTAATGAGATACGGCGGGTTGAAATGGAGGGAGAAGCCTGGTTTGAGATTACCGAAAACAAACAGATGCCGTTTGAAGTATCGACAAAACATTCTGTTATCAACGTATTAGGTACGAAGTTTAATGTTAGCAGCTATGCTGAAGATAAGGAAGAGCAGATCACATTAGTAGAGGGCAAAATTGCAGTCAGGAATAATTGGCGGGCTTATCAGATGTCTCCGGGAGAACATTATGTCTCTTCAATGGAGAATGATAATTCTACTGTATCTCCGGCTAATGTGAACCTGTTCATATCATGGAAAGACGGCATATACAGATTCCAGAATATGAGGCTTGCCGATATTATGCCCAAATTTGAACGATGGTATAATGTCAAAATTAAGTTTGAGGATGAGGAATGTGCCGGCCTGCGGTTTACAGGTGCAGCTGAACGACACACCAATCTGGAAGAGTTCCTTCGGTTAATAGAGTCTACCAGTGGGGTAAAATTCACCCTGGTAAATAATCAAATAGTAATTTCTAAAAGAACGCGCTAGTCAGTATTCATTAAATAGTTCCCCAATTATGGTAATAAAGAGAAAAACATTTTTAAAGAGGATGATCGTTTTCATTTTGCTTTTTACGGTTGGTCACAATTCTCTCCTTCAGGCAGCTGATAGGGACCGGATAATAAAGCTAAAAGATCAAACAGCGAGTCTACAGGCAATTTTTGATCAGGTGGAGAAACAAACCAACCTGATAACGATGTTTAATAACGATATCGTAGATGCTAAAAAGGTAGTGACTATAGGGAAGAAAGAGATTACCCTTGGAGAACTTTACACTTTCATCCTGACTGGAACAGACCTTGATTTTGAGATCAAGGGTAAATACATCGTGATTGTCCCCAAAAAAAAGTCTCTGCAACAGCAATCACAACGTACCATAAAAGGAGTTGTAGTAAGTAGTGACGATCAACCTTTGCCCGGAGCTACGATCGTTATAGAGGGTAGTACTATCGGCGTGGCCTGTGATTTATACGGCCGGTTCGATATGCGTATTCCCGATGATCCTAGAACCACTTTATCTGTAGCGTATATTGGCATGAAACCTCAAAAGGTAACCGTGGGGAGTCATACCGAGTTAAAGATTGTTTTGGAGGAAAATACAGCTGTAATGTCCGAAGTCGTTGTTACGGGCTACCAGAGTATTAACCGCAAGGATATGGTCGGTTCATATAAGGTGCTCAAGATGGATGAGATCATTAATCCAGCGTATACTACCATAGACAATATGCTGCAAGGACAGGTTGCAGGTATGATGGTGACCCGCAGCAGCGCCCGTGCCGGAACAAGCCCGCAGATAAAGATCCGCGGGACGTCTACGGTATTAGGTAATGCCGATCCGATCTGGGTAGTAGACGGTATAATCCAGGAGGAACCGCTCAAACTCAATGCAAGTACGGGTGTGATAGACGACCTTGAAACCATCATCGGCAACCAAATATCATGGCTGAATCCGAACGATGTGGAGACCATCACCGTATTGAGAGATGCTTCCGCAACTGCCGTCTATGGTTCCAAAGCCGCAAACGGTGTTATAGTCATCACCACCAAGAAAGGGAAAGACCCCAAGCCTTCGTTCAATTATTCCGGTTCATTCTCATTAACCAACCGTCCCAACTACGGGATGTTCGACGTTATGAACTCGAAAGAACGCGTGCAGTTCTCCGATGAACTATATAATGCCGGTATACGCTATAACAAGATACCTTTGAAAAATGACTATACATATGAAGGCATCCGCAGACAATTGAATGAATTCGATATATCAGCCGAAGAATATGCCTTGATGAAAGGCCGGTTGGAGACGGTTAACACCGACTGGCTTAAACTGCTGACCCGCACCGCTATAAGACAGTCACATAATTTCAGTATGCGTGGCGCTACGGACAAGCTTAATTACAGCCTTTCGGTAGGATACAACGACGAACAGGGCCAGGAAAAAGGGAACGACAGCAGAAGAATCACAGCCCGTATCTCAGTGGGCGCACAACT
>POVV01000848.1_pt1 | contig 15102 bp, 13 predicted proteins | sample 1560271 | NCBI WGS metagenome assembly POVV01 (sample SAMN08337232, study PRJNA429181) | Bioreactor metagenome, whole genome shotgun sequencing project. | biome: cows' rumen and soil; feature: anaerobic; isolation source: anaerobic chemostat enrichment culture, galacturonate as sole carbon... | reverse complement strand
TTTCTCTCCACTTGGATCGGCAATTTTAATGGAATATTCAGGCTCATCCGAGCTAAAGAGCTTTTTCTTCCTTTTGATACGGTAACAGACGACGAAATGGTTCTGATTCCAATGAAGGACACAGGGTGGTTTTACGTCTTCAACCAGTTGCTCAAAATTAATACGTACCCCCTGTGTATGGAATCCGATACTTTCGGCCGCATCACTGATACCCAGCATGGAGACGCCTTCACGCGTAATGAAACTTTTCTCACGAAGGGTCTGTAAACTATAGCTGCGCCCATAGTATTTGGCTATCATACGCAGACAGGTAGGGCCGCAGTCCATAGTGTCTAACTGAGTATAGTGAGGAAAACTGTTCTTCATCTAATATTACACTTCTTCGTGTTAAAGGTTTGTACATATGATATTTAAGAAAAGCATTAACCTTTTTGTGTGTTTAAAGTATCAAATATTTTTTCATAATTAGCTTGCATATATTTTTGTTCAAACTTCTCTAAAAAGGTCTTTCTCGCTCCATTTTTCAAAACTTGCATCAAATTTTCGTCTTTTAAGACTTCTAAAATAGCATCGGCAAAATTACCTTCATATGTTGATGTGTTTTTTCCTCTTTGAATATTTACAGTCAAGGCATTCTCTCTGTTTTTGAACATATTCCTAAGCCCATATCCATTTGCCGAAACAATAGACAAACCGTGCATCATCATTTCTATTGCAGTATAACTGGATTGTTCCGAAAAAGATGGTATTACGCCAATATCTGCTATCTGATACCATTTTCGGAGTTCGTCATAGTCAATTAAACCCGTGAATGTAACTTTCGAAGCAAAACTACTACATAAATTTAAAATGCATAATGAATTATCTATATTTCCAGCTAAAACGAGTCTACAGTCAGAGTAGTTCTCTAGAACTTTTTTAAAACAATTGAGTAATGTAAAACAGCCTTTAGTTTCTGTTAATCGACCCACGTATAAAATAATTTTTTCTTGTTGAGAAATATAGAACTCTTTTTTTACAGAATTCGCTTGTTCTTCATTATTAATATTTTTATTATCCCGAATAGCATTGGGGATTAGGTTTATTTTTTCTTTATTTACCTTATAAGTATTGGTCAAAAGGTCATGCGTATCTTCTGACAGACATATAATTCTATCTGCTATTTCATACATCCGCCTTTCTTCATCAAAGTAATCTAACATAAAACTGTATGTTTCTCCAATTTTCTTTTGCTTGCGTTTAGATATTATATACTTTAATCGATCTGTATCACCCAATAGGCTGGATGTCCATCCCATGTCATGTATTGTAAAAACAATCTTTGATAGAGGAAAGGAATTCCGAATAGTTTCCATAAATTTCTCACATGGACTATGATTGAACATAAATACATTTTCTTGAGAATCCTCAATATATAGCCTGAGAAACTTGTCTATAGCCTTATAATACTTCAAAAACAGCGAATTAAGAAAAGCGGGAAAGCAAATCTTTTTTATACTATTTTCTTTTTTTATACAAAATGATTTTTTGTTTGAGTTAAATTCTATGATACATATATTTAGTTTTAAAATGTCGCATATGTTGATAAGTTCTTTTAGAAAAGTACCTATCCCATTTTTTCGGGAACTTACATATTCGTCTATTATATATATATTCATAGATGTTAAATTATTAAGTTTAACAAGAATCCGGAAAGTCCGTTTTTTAACCCCAATGGAGCTGAATAGATGTCTTTATTATTTATTAAAAACTGCTCTTCAATTATCTTTTTTAGATTGAAATTGTATTCAAGACCTCCATTTTTGTGAACATAAGATATCAACAATTGGAAAACATCTTTTAATCGGGTAGATTCTTCTCTGTTGAGTGATATTCTGGAGGCATAGATTAAGTCATTTATGTATAAAGAATCAAATGGGCATGGATTATTTTGATTAATGGCTCCACTTATTCGGGCTAATACATAATGGACGATCCCCTCTAATCCTGTTTCGAGTGAACTATCGTTCAATCGTCTGGGATCGCAGGACATGATCTTTTTATCTAATTCCTCACATATTTCATTTCCGTCACCATCCACGAAATTATTTTGTACTAAATATTCGATACTCCATGCTATACCACTAAGACCGGAGCCAAAAGTTAAGGGTAACTCTTTATGCATATCTTCGAATGACTCATCTAATAAATCGCCTGCTAAATCTTCATAAACAGGATTGTTCATATATTTTGCATAATGAAAAAAGAATATGACCAGTCCCATTCTTCCATCCAATAAGCCAACATCTTTAATGTCGAAGCTTTTTAGCATCAGATGATGGATAATATTTTGCTCTTTACTAAACTTCATACCCGTATTTAATACTTTATTTACTATAATTTATCAAAATAAGCTCCTATATTCTCTAAAGTGATTCTTTGCTGAGTATTATCGATGTTTACAAGACCATAAGTATTCGATCCATCGACTAGTAACTTTCCCAAATTGTCAACAACTAAGAAACTTGGCACAAAAGAAATTCCAAAAATATCAATTACTCTGGTCGGAGATTTAGGGAATCCGGCTAAACTAGGCCAGGCTAACCGATATTTCTTTACAGCAGTAATCCAATTACTTCTATTCTCGTCCACACTTAAACTGACAAAAGAGACCTTGTCTTTATATCTTTCATATAAATTCTGTAAATGAGGTATTTCGGCTATACAAGGACTACACCAACTGGCCCAGAAAATAATTAGAGTCGCTTTCTTGCCCTTATTGCAGTCGTTAAATGTATATTTATTTTCATCTACATCATAAAAATTAAATTCATCAGATATGCCCTTTTCTGAAAAGAGGTTTTTATATTTGATGAATGAACTTATTTTTTTTCCAAAACTTGTGGCCTGAGTTTTTTTATTAAAGCAACTTAAAGCCATTTGCAAAGAATCTAATGAGTAAAAGTTCCTTTTGCCATAAATATGCGAAAGAAGATATTCACTGTCCGGATTATCTCTTATAATATCAAAATTTGCAATATGTCCGTATCTTGGATGGGTATATTTGTATTGCTCTTCAGGATTATATTCATCATTTAATAGCTTAAAAGCCATATCTGTTGCGGGAGACCCGTTAATCGAGCCTCGATATTGAACTGATCCGTTTCTTGTTTTAAATATTGAGTCTAATCTGATGATTGAATGACTATTATCCAAATATATGATATCACTAAAACTATAAAAATATGGATTCTTTGTAAATATAGGAATGTATCGAACACTGTCTTGTAAGTATATGCCCGGAAATACAAAATTCGTCTCTCTCTGCTTGTAATTGTATGTGTATTTATTATTAGATATTTCAGTAGAATCTAACGTTATAAGCCTAACTTCTTTATTATAATTAGGATCCAGTTCATGGATAGTTACATATCCTTTCGTCCCTTTTGGGAAGTAGATTTCTAATGTTCCTTCTCTTTTTTGAGCTAATAAAGAATTTATACTGAACAGAACGAGAACATAAACGCAAAATAACTTTTTCATATTTTCTACTTTTAATCAGTAGCTGCATAAATTATACAGCTACTGATAATTGAATTATGCACTGTAAGATTCACGCTAAGATTTAAAACATTTACTCATGCCGCTTGCATTTCCAGATCCAGATCCTACCCCATAAGCATCACAATAACATGAAACGGAGCCATTTTCACTACTCGACTGCCCTTGACAGGTACCAGTTGTGGTAGATCCATCAGCAGGATCATAAACAGTACATTTAGCCCCGACATTACAAGCACTTTCAATTATACCTCCACTACCACCAAGAACCATCTTCATCTCGCTGTCATTCAAAACAGCTGCTTCATGCAACTTAATTTTACTTAATTTTTTCATGTTAATTTAGAATTTAATACCGCTACAGATTCGTTTTAAAGCAAATGATCGGTTTACTTTATATTGCCCTGTAACTTAGCAACAATTATTTAGCGTCGACATCTAAATTCGTAATATATTTAAGGTCTTCTATTTTATAGTTGTTAGGTAAAATATGGCCATTAAGCAAGACCGTAGGTGTTGCACTCAGTCCGCTTTGCTCTTTCCATATATTATGCTTTTCAAATTCTTTTAAAACTTCCTCGCTCTCAAGACCTAGGGTATGATCTTTTATAAAAAAATCTTTTTTGTATTTCCCCTCTTTAAACCATGTATTATAGATTGCTATCCTTTCTTTTTCCTCATTGTTAAAGTATGTTGCAATCAAGAACTTATTGCTGATTTCTAAGTTCTGAGAATCAAAATATGACATAATATATTGCACACAGATATTTTTATTCTCAGATAGTAACTTCTCGACTCGTGTATGCATACGAGCACAAGGGGCACAGTGCGGATTAGTTAATATTGTTATTAATGTATTTGCATCGGGGTTACCAAACAGTATCACCGAAGAGCTCTTATCCACTGCATATTTAGGTTGTTTCTTCAAAAATGTAGCTAATATATCTTCATCTGCTTTCAAACTATTCAATTCTTGTATGGTTCTTTCTTCATTCTTGTTTCTACCTAAGTTTGGAATTAACATATTTATGAATAACATCGGAATCAAATACAATGAACCTACTAATAATCCATCAACTATATTCAAACCGGAAGTGTGTATTACTCCAAATATTAGGTTAACTAGAAATATCAACCATAATAATAGTTGTACTATAAGACAAAGTGGACACCATTGCTTAGCTTTGAATTTCTGATACCAGATACTCCAGAAACTATACGGTAATGATATTATATTTATTATTGCCAGGTATGGGAAGTATGATGGAATACATGTTATAATAAATATGTTTGTTATAAAATATCCTAGCCCAATTTCGCTCCATCCGATTACTCCGCCCAGTTTTGCCGCATCCGAATCAAGAATATCATTACAATCGCTTTGCTTAAACAGTGAACATATCTTATCAGCATATTCACTCTGTATATGCATCTGTTTCAAGACAAGTAAATATCCTATATATATCCCTATTATATTAATAATTAGAAATAATAAATATTCAATGTGATTATATATCTCATTTTTAATAAACGCGAAAGCTAATAGCAGAACCGCTGTAATCAATAATACTATTTTTTGTAATTGTTTAAATTTCTCCTTTTTATAATTATTATTAAAGCCAGGTTCTATGGAGTTCTCGTCAGGCTCTGCATATAAGACAACACCTGTCCATATTTTACAAAATTCTTCAATAGAAATAGTTATATCCTTTTTCTGCCATATATAAGAGACTGTGTCTTTATGAATTTTGTATACAACAACAAAATCAAAGCCAATATGAGCAATAAATGGGGCTTCCAAGTCATGGATAAATTCTTCATTATCAGATATTCTTATCCCTTGATTTTCGATTTTATATTCGGATAACATCTTTGACAATCCGAATAAATTATATTTGTGAGGATGCTCGTTGAATAATTTCTCAGCATATTGATCAGTATATTTTACACCAAGACAATTTAAGAATGTAGTAAAAACATTGTCTTTCCTTGTTGATATAGATTCCATAATATCAAATTGTTATAATAATGTTTTCTGAAAAACATGAAAGTTAGATACTTATGTTAGCAATAAACTTTTCCCCATGCTCAAGTTTGCTTGATTTTAGTTTATCCTTATTATGAAGATTAACATGTTAAATATACGGACTTTATTTAAAGTATACAAAATTCCAGAAATATTCATGGTAAATTTATTCTAGTCAAGTTCATTCTTTACATCGAAGAATACTAATGATTAATCCGACAGATATATTCTTTAGATTATTACTTTTATTACCATTGTATTAAGCTGTTTCTGATTATGAAAGTGAAGCTGTCGGGTTGATATGATAAAGTATCCATTTACCGAATCCTAAATTTTACTTTAATTTAGTTAGGTCAAGTACACGATATTTTCAATATGGTTTTACTTTTACTTGTAGAGAAAGACCAAAATTTTAGAAAATATTTTCTCTTTCTAATCCTGATTATACGTCTTGTAAGACCATTCATATTTTTTTTAGGGTTTGCTTTACTCATTTATTTTTAGAAATAATAATAAATGAATAAATTCGCATTGTCGAGTTATCTAATCGCTATGAAAATCGATGTAAATACTGGTCAAGAGAACCGTTGCCAAATCATTACCTAACTAAAATTTACTCTCTATAATCGATTGATTAAGAGTCGATAATTTCAATTCAACTGCTATCTGAAGGAGATCGGTGATTTATGTGAAATAGAGAAGGATTTAATATTTCATCTGGCGTCTCACTTTTCAAAACACCTCCTTCATAATATTTTTTCCAAATTTCCGTTGGTATCTGATTCACATACATTCTTTCTTCCATCAACGCCCCATCAATATAATAAACAGTGGTAGACCGATTCCATCTATTATTGGCATAGGTACTTTTTTGATAAATTTCTCCAGTTTTATAATACTCTACATTCTCTCCCTCATTCTTACCTGCGATGTATGGATATCTTCCTTGTACAGATCCATCAGGAAAATAAGTTATTGTCTCGCCCTCTTGCAAACCATTAATATAGGGTGTTTCTCGGCGTAAATAACCTGCCTCGTTATATTTCTTTTTTTATTCCTATTATTTTACCTTCTGCATAATATGCTTCTAATTTCAAATTACCGTTTTGATAATATTCCTTCAACGAATCTTGTTGTAGACCATTTATATAATAGTATTTATTCGATAATTGTCCATTGGGATAATGTTGTTGCTGTCTGCCATTATACACTCCATTTACATAATTACACTCCGATTTGAGTGAACTATCTTCATAGAAGTATTTCTCTGAACCTTCCTTTTTCCCATTTACCCAAGTTGATTCTCTTTGTAAAGCTCCTGATTCAAACCACTCTTTATAGGAACCATGAAATAATCCATCTTTATAATATCTTTTTGTTCGTATACTTGCCATAGCATTATTGTAAGTATATATTTCGAGACCATCTCTCAAGCCATCTTTATACACGGTTTGCATAGTCAATTTGCCTTCAAGGTTAGATTGTTTGTAGGCACCATGTCTCTTGCCATCTTTGAAAGGCGATTCAAGCAAAATGACTCTCTCGTCTTCCTCCGACTTTGCTACAGCTAAACCCGAAAAAGGTTCGCCAGTTTCTTTCAAATAGTAGATTTCACCTCGTTTTTCCAAGTCATCCCAGTCTACTGTTGTTTGAGCTTGAACAAAAGAAATGAACATTATAAGTGTAGTCAGAAGAAGTAGTCTCATTTTTAAGTGTTTAGTTTAGTAAAGATAATTGAATTTACTTCTTTTTCACTTTGCTGTAATCATAAACTCCGATCTCCAACGCTTTGGGGCGAATTTGATATTGTTTATCCTGTGCAAGTATCTGAGATGTGTTACAGGCGATTATACTGGCGAATATGTTTAAGTTTTTCATCTAAATTGTATTTTTATTACCATACTGCACTTTAATATCCATCTTCATTTGTCGATAATCGCTGAATGAAGTATTTTTCACATTCAGGTTTATAACAGCCCCAAATCAACTCGTCATCACCATGGGCTAACCATCCCCATTTGCTTAACGTTGGAATAAGGAAAATAACACCACCACCATTCATATATAAGGTATATAACTGCCCATTGTAAATTGCCATCCCATACACATTGCAGTGATAATCCACGCTCCAATCAACATTCAGATAACTACGGGCCGGAACGCGTTCCATCGATAGGATAGCTCTGTATATATCATTGGCATCCAATACTTCATTCCAACGCTTATACGCCCTGTACAATTCATTATTATCTATGATATAACCATCAGTATCATTCTTCTTCCATTCTTCCCAAATGGAAAAGTCAAATCTAGATTTTTCAAAGCATAAAATCTTGAGTTTCGATTTTATTGTTTTATAAGTGTCAGAGGGCAGTCCTATCTTACCCTCGTAGAAAATAGTCGTTTGCTGTTTTTCTGTTTCTGAACGACTGTATTTGTATGTCAAGCCTATACCATTACCCAACATTGCATAACTAAGTGTATCACCATCCTTCAATAGTTCTCCACGAATACTGTATAGCTTATTGTATGATTGAAGTTTGCTGAGAGCAATGTCAATAGACATTGTATCTGACGTTTCAAAATATGCTTTGATTTCATTCAAACTGATATCCAGATCGGTGGAATCTCCGGTTAACGATAAACTCTGCTGCGTCAGAATGCGAATGCCCTTTTCTATTACTTTTGGGATTGTATCAGTAGCAGAGACCGAATCCAATGAGGTTACTATTTCTACAGCATCTTCACTAGTATTACCTTCTCTATTATCAGCCTTTTGATTACCGATACAGCTCAGAAAAAAACTACATGTAAGTAAAATTATTCCAATTAGTTTTTTCATGTCCAATCCCATGTGTTTTATTTTATAATTAATCAGTATGACAATTACTTGCAAATTTTTTTAGTTATTACTGTCTGATAATCTAAGAATGAATTACTATCTATCGAATAACTTAGAATTTTGCTCATCTGCTGATTGCCATTTCTTGTAATTATTTATGCTTGCATCCCAAATATAGTAAGTAGTTAGTCCATAGCGCATCAGTGTATGATCGATAATAAATTTACAAACAAGAGTTTCTTTACCGTTATCTATATTCTGAATCTCAATAAATAAATTCCCTTCATAATTATAATCTGGAAGTTTATTTTCCAGGTATGTTTGAGTTATCTTAAATTGTCCCGACGATTCTAAATACTCAGTAATGGTCTTATCTGTTGTGTTTGCAAGAAAATAGTCTACAGCAAGTTGATCATCTTCTCCAAAATCGACATAAACAATCTCTTTTTTATTTGCTTTATAGAACTTTGACAAACTACCATCTGCAATTTTATCTATATCTGATACAGAACTGAGTGCATAAAAGATATTACCATCTCCCGCCTCTTGGGAGCAATAGATTCCGAAATGCAAACAGATAGTATCGCCTTTATAGATTTCATCAGCATTTGCAGCGAATGTCATATTGATACCTTCACCTTTAAGGTTTATTCCTGTCAGAGAATGAATGTCGTAATCTTTGTCTATCCCTATAAAGATCGCTGTATCAGGGGCAGCAGCAGTACAGTTGTTTTTATATTGATTGAAAAAATCGTCTCCGGGTAAATACAAATTACTGAAATCACCCCAATAAATAGGTTCATTATCGACAACCATGCGAATATCTGAATATTCTCTGAGAGAATCATTTTCCTCATCATAACGAGAAAAGAATGCTTCATACTCACTACCTAGCAAATCTAAGGAGTATTCAGTATAACCATACACATCCCGATGTTCTTTATAGAGGGAAACCAAACGAAAACGTTTAGTTTCTTTCTCATAAACATAAGATTCTATTTCCGTTGTTCCAATTCCAGTACAATGTACTGTAAATTCACCGTCGATAGCTGAGAGGCTCACTTTATCTACGCCAGGGTAAAACTCCAAACCAAATGGTTTAAAACCATGTGTAGATAGCGATACCATAATAGAATCACTTTGAAAATCATAATAAAGTGAGTCCATTATATGATCTCCGTCTATATCTGCAACATTTTGTTCAGCATTTATAGTAATTTTCTGCCCGTAAATACTACAACAGATACAATTCAAGGTAATTATGATAAATAGTACTTTCTTCATTTTATAAATTAGTAACTGTTTTGCAATCAACCTCTTAAGCATTAATTTAATAATAAATCTATCATAATTGGCTCTTTTGAATACTCATAAATTTTATAGTCCTCGATGCTGCTATTTTCGCCCAATTGGATTATTATGTATGTGTATCCACCACCAACAGTTGTATAACTGAAATTATGCATTTCAAAAACAATGAAATAAGAGTCATCCTCCCTTATCGAGAATATCCTTTGGGGTATAAAATATGTTATCGGTATTCCATTCAATTCATCGCCTACAGATAAAGTTGATTTTTCTATTATGATTGTATTTGATGAATAATTATCCAGTATCCTTTCATTGCAATTTTCGATGATGTCTAAGTTTGTATCGAAATATGCTCTGATATTAGTCTCGTTCAGCGTTTCATTAATTGTAATAATACCCGAGATATCTTTTCTCGTATTATCTTTTACAATGCATGTTGACAAGTCTCTTTCTTCCACATTATATTCTCTTAATGAATCATTTACAATCGCAGGAAGAATACTACTTTTATCTGGGATAATCGTAGATGTGTTATTTTTAGCTTGAAGACATATACTGCCAAGAAAAAAAAAGTTCAGATATATCGTTATATATAAGATATGCTTCATTGCCATTTCATCTTAGAAAAATTACATTCATTAAATATTTGTTTTCAACCCAAAGTTCACTGTTAAGGAGTTCTGTGTTTTAAGTATTATCCATAAAGATAGGATATTCTCCTCATAGTAGGCTTGATTTAGATCAAATTTATATTCTATATTGCTCTGATACAGAATATCGTTTATTTATTCTTGGGGTAGCGATTGTATTTCAAGACTATCTATTCCTATACTCTGTTTGTAATATTCATAATTCAGTAGTGTATAATCATTTTGTTGTTTCATACAAAAGAGAGTAAGTGTAAACACTAACAAACCAAGCACTGCTATTACAAATGATGCTCTTCTAACCTTAAATAATCTGAAGTTAAAATAAGCTTTGGGTTTATCCATTCTTGGTTGGATAGCTTCCTTTTGCTGTTTTCTTATCCTAACTACTACATTGTAAATTTTTCTGACAATCTCATCTGAGGTTGCAATATTCTGATTGATTGCTTTGTAATTACTGTCGCCATGCTTACTCAGTAAGTAGCCTTGCTGCTTAACTTCAGCGATTAGGACATCTTTAATATGACTTGTTTTCTTCTTGATTTGTGCTTGTAATTTTTGATCGGAAGATAATCTTTTTAGTTGCTCTCTTATCTCTGATAGCTTCTCCCAAAGGACATCGTTTAATACTGTTTTAGCCGTATTGTATATGATTTTAAGTTGTTATTTTCTTGGTTTTAGAGCCTAAAGCCCCTGTGTTTTTTCTTCTTAATGCTCTGCGGTTTCTTTTCTTCGTACTCCATTCTCTCTTTGAAGGCTTCTTCCTGATAATCATCACCATGCTGTTCGAAAGCGGCTACAGATGTTACTTGCTTTGCTGGGATGGTACTTTTGTTTGAGGAGAATAATTTACATTTTGAGACTTACTTTCTATCTGAGTCTTAAGTTTTGAGTAAGAAAACTGCCGATCTACCTTCGAATCCTTGAAAGAATAATCCCCTTTCTTGAAAGAGATACCTTGTATCTCATCGGTCTGCCCAGTATCTGTTCGATAGCCTTTTTCGAGAAATTCAAATCCTCCGAAGTGCTGTATTGTAATTAATATATAGCAAATTAGAATGTCCTTTTAAATGATATTGAGGGTAGCATTGGTATTAATACAAAAGCTTTGTATTTGTCATCTTTCTTATAAACAGCATATGGATTGTTCCTATTTGTTACATTTAATAAAGAGAACTGCCAGAATATACTTCCCTTTTTACGTTTTATCTCTAATGAATAATTGAGGTCTACCCTAAAATAATTTCTTAATCGTGTATTAGGTCTGTCAGGTATATATTCTACATTAAAAATATCTTGTATTTCTTCATACCCAATAGGAGAAGTCGGTAGCCCAACGCTAGGATATGTAATATTGGGGATATAATAGGGGTAGCCTGTTTTGTATTGAAGGTTAACGGATATAGAGTGTTCTTTTTTTTCATTACTCCCAATGATGTAATTTCCAAAAACAGATAAACTATGAGGAGCGTCATATTTAAAAGGAAAGGTATGATTACCAAAGGTACGTTTGGATTTAGATAGTGTGTAAGATGCCCATGCTGTAATATTGCCTTTTGTGTATTCAGCCATTAGTTCAACACCGAAAGCTGTCCCCTTTCCTGTTTCAAAATCAGCATGAAAATCAATATAATTCTCCAAATCTCTTATTAATAGTAAGTTTTTCATTCTTTTATGATACGCCTCTACCGATAGAGTTAAATCTGCTGTTGTATAGTTTTTCCAACCAATTGATATCTGAGTAGATTTAGGTAATTTTTTTTCTTGAAATGGTAGCCAGAAATCAGTTTGAACACTGTAATTCATTTCATTAATAGTGTTGATTGGTTGGTACATACGGTCATATGCAAACATAAACTTATTCTTATCCCCTAAGTAATAATTAGTTTTAATTCTTGGTTCGAGTACAAATTGTTTACTTCTAGTATTATCGTATAATGAAGAGCGAATTCCCAAACTGAAAAACCATTGTTTATATCTGAGGTCATTATTTATGTATCCAGAAACTTTAGCGAGATTTAGCTTGCCTGTGTGGTATTTAATAATTTGATTATTATTTTTCTTATACGTATAGTCTGGAGTATAGTTTTGATAAGCACCCTCTATTCCATAGAATAGTGTATTTTTATCTGAAGTTTGATGTTCTAATGTCATTTTCCCTCCAATTTCTTTTAGAAGCGAGGATGTTCCGTTTTCTATTTTATGTTTTTCTTGAGATGTTTTCGAATTGCTTTTGTAATAGTCAAAATTTTTGAGGTCAGTATAGTAAATATTAGAAGAAAATACCAAATTAGATTTCGTCTGAGCATAATATCTTAAAGCCGTCATAAACGTTTTCCAACCATATCCGTATTTTTCGGATAATTTATCATTTGAATAGCTGTTTTTCTGTTTATTGGATCCGTACAAATCATCATATCCATTATACATCTGCCAAGAAAGATTATTCTTAGAATTAATTTTCCATGATAGTTTTGTATTAATATCATAAAAAGAGATCATAGCTGTACTATTGTTATTCTCTCCAGAAATAGCCATAAAGCTATTATAAAATAAATCTAAGAAAGATCGTCGTCCAGCAATATTGTAGCTTAGTTTGTCTTTTATGATATATCCATCTGAAGCAAGTGTTCCTGCTAATAAACCTAATGATACTGAAGTCTTATGTTTTTTATAATCTCCGTCTTTTAGTGAGACTGAAACAACCCCTGATAATTTATCTCCATATTGAGCAGGGATTCCTCCTTTATACAAGTCTACATTATTTATTGCATCAGAATTGAAGATAGAGAAAAGTCCAAAAGTGTGATTTTGGTTGTAAACAGGTACATCATCTAATAAATACAATGTTTGGTCATTTGTTCCTCCTCGAATATTCAACTGTGATGAGCCTTCCATGCCTGCTGAAACTCCTGCTAAAAATTGAAGAGTTTTTATAATATCTCTTTCTCCTAAAAACAAAGGAGAGACTTTAACCAAATCTGTATTTACTTGAATATTTCCAAGCCCTTTACTTTGCATATTCTTCTTACGTGCATTGACAATTATTTCACTTAATTGAATAGGCGAACTGAATAAGGAATTGTTTATACTATCTTTTTCTACCGTTAATTGTGCAAATAAGGGTAGAGAAAAAAGAAAGATTAGAAATGAGAGTATTATTTTCATTATGCTTATTCAAAATTAGAAGGCATATCTATTAATAGATCAATCTCATTGATTGCAGCAAAGATTCCCAACCCATTTTCTATATTGCTGTAAACAGCTTTAGGTTGATAGAAAACCGATGAAAAATCATTTTCAAAAACAATCATAGATTTTTGATCATACAGTGTTCTTTGAAATTGGTCGTATTCAGAACTAGCAGTAATTAATTTAATTTTCATCTGAGTTTGAGTTGATTCGGGAACATTATGATCATGGTCTTCAACACGGACATAATATGGAGTAAATACTATATTATTTATCAAATTTAGATTCTTGTATTTTACTCTTAAAAACCCATTATAATATACAGATCCTACTATATTGTTGACAGCCTCCATCCCTGCTGTACTATTTCTTTTGTCTATCAATACATTATTAGCATATAATTCGTTGTATTGTAGTTCTATATCGTCTTCAAAAATACGATATGCCATAATCCACAGACTGATTCTTGAAAAAGGAGGGACATCAAATGAATCTAAAGAGACGATATCCATAGAGCGATATTCATAGTTATCTTCTGTAGAGAAATCTGAACGACATGTAATAGGTGGAGGAACACTTGTAGATGCACTGACAGTTTTTAGATTGCTATAAGAAACTTCAATGGAATAAGTAGAATTTACTTTTGGATAGTAATTTAACTGCAATATGGAATCGTTACACTTTCCTTCATATATTATGGACTGATCTTCTTTTAAGAGAATTGAAGCATCTCTAAGTCCTCGATAGGAATGATTGTTATTAGTAGCATCTAACTTATGCAATTGAATTCGGATTGGATTAGACGGACTTAATATGCTATTTACAATTATAAGTTCGAGTTCATCAGACTTTGTATTATCAAAGCTATAATCTACAGAACATGAGTAGAAAGTAGTTACAAGAAAAATAAGAAAAATAGAATTTAGTCTCATCATCAGCAATTGATTAGAAAGGAATGAATAGAGAAATTTGTATATCTCGGAATTTGCCTGATTTTATATAATCTGTTTTTATAGTATTTGTTAATCCATGTTTATAATTCACTCCTATTTCAAATTTACCAAAATCATAAGCAAGCTTCGCTACTAATGGGATGTCAAGTTTATTTTTACTGCTTTCTCCATCTTGATAAAAGAAATATATTGGCTCTATGCCGACACCTCCACTCAGTCCCTTGTATATTTTATAGTTGAATGTTCCAGCAATAGAGAAAGAGTCGTAATTAGAGGACGCTTCGTAAAAAGCTGGTTCTAATGACGATTTGATATAACTGGATTTCCATAATTTCATACCTAGATTGGCATCTACATCAATAAAAAAAGGATCTGAATGAGGGTTCAACCGAAACCTGTAACCAACCGAATAGCTTGATTTAAAATCAATTTCGTTATTTTTACTCTTGAGTGAGGGATCTAATTTATAGCTTATGGTTCCTATTCCACCATTAACTAAGAGTCCATGCTTTTCTATAACCTGCGCTTTTACTGCTGCAAAATTAAGTATAAGAATAATTGTTAGAAAAATTTTATTACACATAATCTATT
>POVV01000847.1_pt1 | contig 15135 bp, 15 predicted proteins | sample 1560271 | NCBI WGS metagenome assembly POVV01 (sample SAMN08337232, study PRJNA429181) | Bioreactor metagenome, whole genome shotgun sequencing project. | biome: cows' rumen and soil; feature: anaerobic; isolation source: anaerobic chemostat enrichment culture, galacturonate as sole carbon... | reverse complement strand
ATATCCGTTCATCGGATCAAGCTCAGCCGCATCTTCGTCATCTGCAGGCTCCGGCTCCTCATCCATAACGGCAAATACTCGTTCTGCTCCTGCAAGAGCGGAGAATACATTGGTTACCTGCATGGACATCTCGTTGATCGGACGGCCAAACTGCCTGGAAAAGCTTAAGAATACGGTCAGACCGCCCACATCAAAGCCTCGGAGCACACAGAGAAGTCCTCCGATGCATGCAGTCAGAATATAGTTCAACTGGCTTAAATTTCCCATGACCGGCATCATCACGCTGCCATAAAACTGTGCGTGGATCATGTTGTTCCTTAGATCATCATTGAGGATTTCGAATTCTTCTTCTGCAACGTCTTCATGACAGAACACCTTTACTACCTTCTGGCCGCTGATAATTTCTTCAATATATCCATTTACAGCACCAAGAGAGCTTTGCTGAGCGGAAAAAAACTTCTGGCTTCTTGACGCCACAAAGCCGCCCACCCTCATCATAACAGGAATCATGATTATGGTCACCAGAGTCAACCAGATATTTGTATATATCATAAGCACCAGGGTACCTATAATGCTTAAGACTCCGGTAAAAAGCTGGACCAGGGTGCTGCTTAGCATCTGACCGATGGTATCCACATCATTGCTGAACCGGCTCATCAGATCACCGGTGTTATTGGTGTCATAAAACCGTACCGGCAGGGTCTGAATTTTGCTGAATAAATCATCCCTGATCTTTTGGAGGGCATTTTGCGCAACCGTCAGCATAATTCTGGATTGAGCATAGTTAGCAATAACACCGATGAGAAAAACGGCAGCCATAGCCGCAAGACCTTTTGCAAGGCCTGACACACTTCCCAGCCCGCCTCCGGGAGGTGCGATATATTGATTTATAATGGGTCTTAGCATATAAGAACCGGCTAACGTCGCAAGCGTACCAATAATGACGCAGACAAACGCCGCTCCCATGTAAAACTTATATTCATTTAAATAAGACATAAGGCGCCGGATGGTTTCTTTGGCGTTTTTCGGGAGGCGGCCCTTGATCTGCCGGCCGCCTCCATTCCCACCCATGGGTCCATGACTTTTGACTGGCTGGGAAGACCGGCTATAACGCCTTTTTAAGCTGTTTATTTTCTTTTGCTCATCCATTATGCACCTTCCTCCTTATCCAAATCTCTCTGGGAATAGTAAATTTCCTGATAAGCCTCGCAGGACTTTAGCAGCTGTTCATGGGATCCCATACCTACGATCTGTCCGTCATCAAGCACGATGATCTTATCCGAGCTTTCCACGGATCCGATCCGCTGGGCAATGATGAATTTGGTAGTGTCTTTCAGGGTCGTCTGGAAGCACTGGCGGATACGGGCTTCGGTTGCTGTGTCCACAGCAGAGGTGCTGTCATCCAGAATCAGTATTTTCGGCTTCTTTAAAAGAGCCCTGGCAATGCAAAGTCTTTGTTTCTGGCCTCCAGATACATTGGAACCTCCCTGGCCCAGATCCGTGCTATATCCATCCTTAAAATTAGTAACAAAGCCATCAGCCTGAGCACTTTCCGCCATTAGGATGATTTCTTCCATGGTGGCATTCTCATCACCCCAGCGGAGATTTTCTTCAATGGTTCCCGAAAAAAGGACATTCTTCTGTAAAACCATTCCGACACCTTCCCGAAGGTTCCTGATGGAATAATCCCTTACATCAATGCCATCCACCAGAACTTGTCCTTCATCCGCATCGTAAAGGCGGGGGATCATCTGTACGAGTGATGTCTTTCCGCTTCCTGTAGAGCCAATGATTCCAATGGTTTCTCCAGGCTCTGCAGTAAAATTAATGTGTTTTAAAACCATTTCATCCATTCCCTTTACATACTGGAAGGAAACATCACGAAATTCCACCTTACCGCTTGTAACCTGGGCTGATAGTTCAGAAGCATGTTCATCTGTCAAATCGATCTCTGTATCCAGAACCTCTCTGACACGCCTTAAGGAAGCCATGGCCCTGGAAGCCTGCAAAAACACCATGGATAACAGCATCAGGGACATGAGGATCTGTACGATGTAGGTGGTAAACGCCGTTAAATCACCTACGGGCATCTTACCTGCTATAATGAGATTGCCCCCATACCAGACCACAGCAAGGGTCGTGACGTTCATGGCAAGCATCATCACCGGCATACTGGTTATAACAATCTTCATGGCATCAAGGCTGCCTTCCTTTAAATCCCGGTTAGTGGCCTGAAATTTCTTTTCCTCAAAATCTTCCCTGACAAAGGACTTAATGACACGCACATTGGTCAAGGCTTCCTGCACACCGGAGTTTAAGCGGTCGATCTTCTTTTGCATTACCTCAAAGCGCGGAAATGCCGCCTTTAAAATCAAAAAGATACCAAAGACCAGCAAAGGAATCACCACCAGAAGTATTACCATCAGCTGGCGGTTCATGAGATAGGCCATAATAAGGCCGCCGATCAGCAGGCCCGGGGCCCTAAAAAGCAGACGCAGGCTCATCATGACCACATTTTGAATCTGCTGGATATCATTGGTCAACCTGGTAACCAATGACCCTGTGCTGAAATCATCAATATTCTTAAAGGAAAACTGCTGGACTTTATGAAACACATCCTTTCTCAGGTCTGTGCTGAAGCAAATAGATGCTTTGGAGGAAAAATAGGATGCTCCGATACCTCCCGCCGCCATGACAACGGCGATGGCAACCATTCTGCCTCCCATTTTTAAAATGTATTCTACATCTCTTTCGGCAATTCCGTTGTTAATGATCAGGGACGTCAGCCTGGGAAGCATGATCTCACCAAACACTTCCGTTAACATTAAGAGGGGCGCCAGTATAAAAGCTCCCAGATAAGGCCTGATATATTTCCAATATCGTTTCAAGTTATTAATCCTCTCTTTCTGTCGTATCCTTTTCTAAAGGGAGATGAGATAAATTATTATATACACGATCCAGGTATTGCCCTATAGCAGCCATTTCATCCGCTGAAAAATCACGAAACATCCGTTCTTCTACATTATGAAAAAATTCCCGGCTATGCTTTACCGTGTGTTTTCCCTTCTCCGTCAGACAAAGCTTATTCATCCGGTTATCCTCCTGATCCACCACCCTGGTGATGTACCCACCTTTTTCCAGCTTCTTTACCGATACCGCTATGGTGGCAGTGGATACATAAAGGCGTTCTGCAATCTCCTTCTGGGATACATTGGAATGGTCAGCCAGCATCATAAGAATCTGATGCTGGCTGCGGTATACCCCTGTCTCCTTCAGGCGTTCATCCAGAATATACCGGTGCAGCTTCATAATCCTCATATATCTTACCATCACGCCGTGGGCCGGTGAAAAATCTCCCTTAAGTCCCTTATCCCGGAATGGGCACATTGGTTTCATTTGCAAATATTCCCCTTTCTGTTAGCTTCCTAATAATTAGCTAATTAACTATGTAGTAGTATATCACCATTTTTTCCGGTTTGCAACCCGGAAAATTTTGAAAATTTTATGAATTTTCTTAATAGCATAACCTATTATTAAACTTCCATTCCATGTCCAAAAAACTTTTATATCCACTCTGCCTGTAAGATTTTACACCCGTTCTATTCCCCTGGGTATCTCCATGGCATTGGACAGCTGAATCATCTGATCCCTCAGCTCTAAGTACTCCTTGCTGCTCATGTCCTTGATCGGCCTTTGCCTTTCGTATAATTTATGCATTTCCCCATTTTTTATAGAAAAGCTTTCCGGTGTATGATACTGTATTTCAAAAATCTGGCCATTAGGCGAATATAAGGTGGTGTTGATCCCCTTATAAGGACTCTGCCTGTCAAGCCAGTAATTTTTAATTTCAACCGTATGAAAGCCAGCTTCCCAATAAAGCTCCATGGCTATTAAAACCTTCTCCGCAAGCTCTTCTGCAGGAGCTGTATAGGTATATCTCAATATGTCCTTAACCTCGTATCTCTGGCAGCCAGGGTCGTATTTCCTTTGAAGCTTTTCCAAATAAGAATCCCTGGATTTTATGCGGTTTTCTACACCTGCCATATCCATTCCAGTCCGCCCTGCCATTGCTCTGACCTGTCTTGTAATTTTAGGTTCACACACCGCAGCCCTGATGTAACAGGACATTCCTTTTATCTGAGGCCTGATAACCCCATGATCATACTGCTTTTCAACGGCCAGTCGGTTCCGCCACATTTTCTCCCCACGCATTGTACCAAATTTCCTTTGACATTTTTATCATATCTTTCAGTATATGCACCATTCCCGGAAATTGTGTCTGTAACATTACCTGACCGATGAAGATAATCCTGCAGGCGGATATTTATGTAAAAGCGGAGGCCTCAATTTATAAGCAGGCCCCCGCTTCTATTATCTCTATTCGAAAAAATCTTCTTGAAAATCACGGCCAAAATTGCGGTCACGATCACAGTCACGATCGCGGTCACGATCACGGTCACGATCACGCCGGCAGCAGTGGCACCGTGGATCATTACAGCCTGCTCTGAAACCAGCACAGAATGCTCTTCTTCTTTCTTCTTCACATTCGTCACGCTCGCGTTCATCTTCACAATCGCGATCGCGGAAATTACGACATCTGCAGCATCTGCAGCATCCACAGCCGAATCTGCAGTTATTTCTGCATCCTCCGAAAAAGCAGCACATATATAACACCTCTCTTTTTTTAATTGTACTATATTATATGGGACACATAGACAAGGTGTGAAATCTGCCGTTTTCAAGGTATTCTGGACCAAAAAACACTGACTTAACTCTTTTCCCGCGCATTGTAAATATTACGGAAGATAGAACATTACCCACAACAGGGGTAATTCCCAAACATTCAGCCTCCTTTACCGCTTCTGTCAAAATTCAGCTTTGAAGCTTCGGACTACAATTGAAAGAGGGTTTTTATTTTCTGAGCAACAATGTCAGGTGAAATATGTGTATTATCAATCTTAATATAATTATCAAATGGTATTTCCCCGTCATTACTTACTAAACGGTATTTTCCATCAGCATCTATCAATCTTTGATTAGAAATACCAATATCCCGTTTCGATGCCTTGTTGTGCAATCTGTTTTCGGTCGTATTTCTTTCCAAACGTACTTCTCTTGAAGCGACTAGTTCAACATAGTAAAATTCAGTTTTGAATGGCCTGAATATATCCTTGACATGTTCAATATAATCCCAATCGGACTTCTGGTCAAACGTCCACATATAAGTAAAAATAAGTCCATAATTATTAGATGCTGCAAATTCTTCAAAAACCACATCTCTTAAACGAGAAGTTATTCTTCCATTGTAAGAACCAAAAATCTCAATTACAGGCTCAATTGTCATATGATTATGGAACAAACGTAAGTCTGAGATTTTCATCAATTCCTGTCCAACTGTCATTTTTCCAACAGATGCATTTCCAATAATAAATACAACTTTCATAAGATCACTACCCCCATAATATAAGCAACTTTATAAATAGAATACCATCCTGTTTACCAACTATCAATCCACCAAATTAGCGCTTTGGGGTTAACAAGTGCCAAATGCCGACAGTGAAGCTATTATACCTTGATGCCTTCAAGGATACAAACAACTACATTTTTAATAAAATCAGAGTCTATTTCATCACCCGTTACCAGCATTCGGTAAAATAGCGGGGTGAAAATAAAATCAATGCTCAGTTCTATATCCATCTCTTTTTTTAGTTCTCCTCTGTCCAGTCCACGCTGTAAAATTTCCCGTGCAGCCAGACGACGCGGCGCGAAATACCGTGTCCGATAGGCATTGGCCACATCTTGATCAAATTGTCCCTGTGCAATGAGTTCAGTGATTACACGCCCCTCTGTTTCCAAAAAATCGCTTAAATTGCCAAGCTGGGCGGAGCAGGCCTTATTATTCAGGAAGGTACCTGCGTTGAACGGACCGGCCGGCTTACAGACTCCCAGCTTGGAATTTGGGAAGATGGACACATTGAGGGGCTTAAAAGAATTACCGATGCGGTTCATCAGTATCACACTCCTATTTTTGTACAGCTCCATCACGCGGGGGTCTTTGGTTTCATGGAGGATACTGTTTGTCCAAGCGATATCACCTGTACCGTCAAGGGTAAGGAAAAACAGGCCCGTGCGTTGACCATTGAAGAATTGCACCATATTCAGCACTCTTTTGTTTCTGCGGCAGAGCGTGCAGTAAAGGCCAGATACGACGGGGTGGAAATTCATGCTTGTCATAACTACTTAATTTCTCAGTTTTATAATACTCTCGTCAACAGGCGAACCGATGTCTACGGCAAACAACCCTCCCTGTTTGCACTTGAGGTCATTCGCGAAATTCGTCGTCGGGTACCGGAATCATTTGTGATCGGGGTACGTCTTGGGGCATTTGAGCCTACACTTGCAGACAGCATTGCTCAAGCAGTAGAACTCGAAGAAAACGGTGTTGATTTTCTGGATATTTCCTATGGGTTTGAGCAGAGATCCTATCCTGAAAAGCCTGAAAATTATCCCTTTAGTGACCGCATTTACGCAGCACAGGAAATCAGAAAAAGAGTTTCCATTCCTGTTTTCGCCGTCGGAGGAATCGCATCCGGGGAACAGGCTGAGGAAATTCTGCAAAAAACCGGTGTAGATATGGTCGATATCGGGAGAGGAACTCTGGTAAATCCGAACTGGGCCAACGATGCTAAGTCAGGGCGGGATGTAGGTACCTGCTTATACTGCAAAACCTGTATGTGGCGGGTTCATGCCGATAAATGCCCCGGAAGAAAACTCTTTTTGCATAAAACAACATACTGATAAAATTGCTGTAGTTTTTATCATTTTCCCAAATGTAGGTTGACTTTAAGAACTCTGCTGTTGTTTCTCCAGGTCCATAAATAGGTGCCTGTATGGACGAATTGCAATGATCTTATAATCCGGATCCGATTCTCCGGGAACATCAAGGCAGATGCCGACCCTCTTTTCAAGTCATTTTATATACTCAGTATCCATTGTTCATATCTCCTTATTAATACTAATTTTCCGAATATTCCTAATATTTATGGGAATTATAATTGTGACCCATCTCGTGTATAAGCCTGAGTAACCTGCCTTTTCGTTACTTGGGCTTTTCTCCCCACAAGTTTAATCTCCTATGTAGATCTGCCGAATTTGATAAGTTATCAATCAGATCCGGCGGATTACTTGGAATACTAAAACTTCACCTTTATAACCAATCATCGTTACCGCATACATCACTTTTAGAGTCAAATACTGGCCTCGATATGGTAAATCCTAGTGTCATGAATACTGCCATAGCAACAACATACAGTACAGAAACTTTAACCAATGTTGTTGCTGTTTTTATAATTTTTATAACCATCCTATCTTCCTTTCTTAAGCTACTGAATAAGCCTCTATTAATATTTACACTTAGCATACCCAGCGAAAGTAAATGTAATCCATTTGTACAGCAGTTATCTTGGTTCTCACTGTCAGGCCGGAAGGTTATATAAAGCTTGTTCACACTTTTTATGTAAAATACATATATTAATACTGAACAGATTATCAAACGTAGGGAAAACTTTTTAGCACTCCAATAAAGGAAAGAACACCTCATTTTTACTTCTTCTCCCTAATTCCTGATATGAAGTTCTGTAGTACTTATCCATCATGATTGTATTGTGTACTCCAGGGGTGAAGATCATAGGTTTTCGCCCCTATTTTTCTGTATATCTTCTGATTCCATTTTGCAGACCTCTTTTACATTTTTTAGCGGCAGTTGACCTGCTGTGTTCCGTTATTTATCTGCTTTCCGTCATAGGTGTAGATGTTGTCTATATTTACACCGTCGACAGAGACCTAAGAGGGCCTAATGAATAAACGAGGAATATGGACACGAGTCAAAAAAGTTTTGGTTTCGGTATTTGCATCATAAATCACAAATCCGCCCATATTTTCGGCAATCTCCCGCACGATATCCAGTCCAAATCCATGGCTATATTTGTCTGATTTAGTTGTTATAAACTTTCCGTTTTGTACAATAGTCTGGCCATCATATGAATTGATTACTTCCAGAGTAACCCATTGCTGCTCGCTCACACTGTCAATTTCAATGAAACGTTCCGGCACGGGGAGCTTTTCGCAAGCTTCCACAGCATTGTTTGCGATATTGGAAAAAATGCGAATCGCATCTAAGAGAGTCAGCCCTGTATTCCTTGGAACAAAAACATGAAAGGAGAAGCGAATTTCTTTTTCCTCACATATATTGGCCAAGTCATGGAGTATCGCATCTAGAGTAACGTTATCAGAATACTTTTTATGAATCTTAACCTTCTTTTGCATATCATCGTAGATCTCGTTAAGAAGCTGAAGGGCTTTCTCGTTGTCATATGCCCGAATCAATGATTCAAGCGAGCTCATCATGAATTTATAGTCGTGCCTGAACGCCCGGAAACTTTGCGTATATTTCTGATATGATTTATAATGCTGCAGTTGCCGGTCGTATTGATCCTCCAGTTCTTTTGCTCTCCACTGATATTCCAAAAGCTCGGTACTCCGTATGGATTGATGGATTGCGTAGATAAGCATAAAAAGAGTCAATGTACAGGCTCCCAATGCGATTCCCATGTACCAGTCGACGTTCGGGGATAAATAACGCCCCGCATTAATAACAACTAAATTGATTACAGCCGCCAGCTCATACACAATAATCAGCTTAAGCTGACTGTCGTTATTCAGAAATTGCTTAAGCTTGTCATCTGGTAGGATCGCTCTGCGAAGTACACCGAGGAACAGAAGTGAAGCAGGAAGCGCAAAAAGAGTAACGATATAATAAGCATTGGCATTGTATAAAAAATCACACCCTCTGTAGAAGAATGCGCTGATTACAGCAAAGATTCCACGAAAGCAATATGCTGTTATAGTACAGGTGCAGCCACCATAAACTGCCTGTCTCCATTTCATTCCGACTGAAAAACGAAGTCCTACAATCATGATTGCCATGACCGCAGGGAAATTGAGAAAAAGCAGATCCAAGGTATTTAAACACACATAGGATGCAACTACAAGAATCAATGTCAACAAAATTTGTGGGATCCTAAGTCCCTTTACAGGAAAAAGAGATTGGTAGTAAATGATAAACACCAAATAATACAGCAAAACCATTGCCATGGCAAAAAAATAAATCATTTTTCTCCCTCCTTCTCTTTAACATTTCGTGAACCATAAATATGAAAGCGCGCAATATAATCCGAAAAAGTCCTTTTAAAGTTTTGCATATAAGTCACGCCCACCGGGACATCCTCACCGGTTCTTAAAAGTAGGCTCTGATGCCGAAACATGGCGATATAGGGTAAGTGAACAAGGAAAGACCGGTGTGACCGCACAAAGTCTTTTCTACGAAGCCTTTCTTCCAATTGCTCCATCGAGCCATAGAATTTTGCTGTTTTTCCATCACAGTAATGCACAGTAACAAGTCTTTGCCAAATTTCAAAATAAGATATTTGACGTATCGGAATCACGCCGGTCTCGCCATCAAATTCAAAAGTAAACAGTTCTTCCTCCCTCATAGAAGCTAATTTTACAGCTTTAAGAAAAACAAGTTCAAATTTGTCAATATTGGTATCATCTTTAATGAGATACTGCACTGCATTTACATCAAATGCATCATAAACATAATCTTCGCTGCTGGTTAAAAATACGATCTGGGCTTCACAACCTCTGTCCCGAAGCTTGAGAGCTGTTTCCATTCCATCTGTTTTGTCCATCAGAATATCCATGTAGATAATATCGATCTGTTCAGGTGTATCGGCATAGCGAAATAGCAAAGACTCTCCACTGTCAAAACAGGAAATCACAATCTCAATTTTATTTTTTTTAGCAATCTGAGAAATAAACTCCGCATATTTCTTATTGGAATGCGGATTATCGTCACACAGCGCAATCTTTAGCATATGTTTACCAACGCCTCCTTCTATGACATAATTTCTTACCAAAAAAAGGAGTTCTGGATAAATAAGTGATTACACTTAAATATGCCAAAACCCACTCGTACCTATATTCAACCCGGCTTCCAATTATCAATATCAAAAAATGAATAGTATATTTCATGATATAATGGGAACCAGTATTTGTCCTTTATAATGTACGCAATTGACACTTTTATGTACCGAATTAAAATATCGCCTCTATAGTATTTATTATTAGGCTCAATTGCAATCCGAGCATCCCGTTTTGTAATTGATAATGTCAAAAAATATGAAAGGGGTGTTACATAACTGTTAAAATTTCATTCATTCTTCAAACTATGATTGATACATCGAAATTGAAGAGTGAACAATTACCTAAATTAATTGCTCAGGTAAAGGAACACTATAAATTAAAACTCGGTGTAGATGTAGATGATAAAACCGCGACTAAATACGCAGTAAATGCCACTAAAAACCATTCTGATAAAACTAATGATTATTCTTCCTGCCTGCCCTTGAATTATACGGTAAAGAATAGCCGAAAATTTATCAATAGTTGAAGTATCTTCGAAATAATACATAGACAACGTTTTCATTGAATGATAAAATAATGACAAATTAACGTATTTTGCGAGTTACATACAGCAGCACAAAAAAAGTGAAATTTTAGGAAATAGGAGAGATATCTTATATTTGAGCCAGTTTATTTACTACAATGATATTGATCAATACTTGAAACAATATTAACTGAAAATATTAAACGTACGTTTTAGATATTTCTCTGACATTTTTAAGTTCTTTTACAAATTATCATCCGATCCGGCACATCCCATGGATAAAATGTTAAAAAATAGGGTTGTTACCAAGCTAACGCAAGTTAGTTAGTAACATGCCCTTTGAATCTACTTCTTAATACTTCCATGGCCGACTGGACACACTTTTTAAAGTTCAAATAAGTGTTAATCAAAATAGGTGAAGGTGCTTTATGAATATTATTACAACAAATTCCTATTTAAACGTACTAAAAAACTAATTATTTTAAGTAATGGCGGGCCCGGAATGCCGGATACCCGCAGCAATTTGTTATTGAAAGTATCCTGTACTTGTAATATTTTAACAGTATGTATAATATAATAAAAAAAGGCAATCGCCACAGGGTGGTTGGCTATTTAGAAAAGCAAAACCTTCCCAACCGGCCAAAGTACAGGGAAGGTTTTTGTATTTAGCGACACATCTTTAAGACGAATGTCAGCAGTGCCAGAAAGAACGTGCCAAAAGACATTAAGTCTCTAAAGTCAAAATACTTCATGAGCAACACCTCCATTCTATGTAGAATCGAGGCCTACCATCCTATATGCGATTGCCAGCAGTTTGTACCTGCCAGTATAATTATATGTTCCAACATAAGCATATACTATTAATAATATCTTAAAAATTCCTTTGGTACCCTATTCTACCAATCCTGGCCACTGCAGCACCCCGTCCTGATCCGGCGTAAGCGTCACCGGCTCCACAATCATTTTGCTCTCGCTATCCAGGCAGTAAACCTTTCCGGATTCAGCGATCAAAGTGCCTTTGTGCATAACACCATCTGTATTGAGGTAATACCAGCCACCCTTATACTGATACCACTTATCTGTGATCATGATTCCTGCACCATTAAACCAGTACTACAAATTCTTTTCTATATCATGGTACCAATTATTCCGGATACATTCTCCGGTATCTCCCAATCCAGCCTATATTGACCGCGTTTGCCAGAAGGCCGGTTGTCAGCTTTCCTTTTCCACCATCGTATAACCAAAACAACATTTTAAACATGCTTATACTTCCTCTAAATTGCTCAGAAGCAATGTACCCAAGCTTTCTTTCATGGCTGCATTATCTATCTTAATCTCTGCGTTCTCCACCTCCAGGGCGGCTACTCTCTCTGTTAAATCAGGAGTGCGGAATGCTGCGTTCATTACATCTGCTTTAATGGCTGTTATTCCGTTCTCTGCCGTGCCGATTACTTAATCTGATTGTTTTGTAAGCCGCTCAGCATAAACCAGATCTGACCGCTTCCAGTCAGCTTCTACGGATAACCCGATCTGTGTAATACTCAAATTGGCTTGTGCTTTCTCAATGATATATAGATATTAAAAAGAGACGGATTGGCCGCCTCTGAAATCATATATTAATTATAATCTTTTCTAATAAACACCTCAACTCTGCTAGCGTTAATAACTTCATCAGATAGTCTCGACCGTCTTAAACAACCATAAAATTCATCTCTTCCTTTTGTATTAGCTAAAAACATTGAATTATTAATGGCATTTATACACGATTGATTCATTACGTTGCATGAAGTGATTGCTGAATTTATAATTCCGCTTACAGCATAAATTGTATCATCGACACACCGCCTAAAAATAGCCATATCATTTTCAGCTACATCAGGATAACTAAAACCAATGACTATACTATATTCTACATACCTGGTACTAATACAGGGATACTCAAATTCTACACACTCCTCAAAATAACAGGATTTTCTTTTGCATTTAGTTATATACGTCTCTACGGTTTCATATACATGTATCTTTGTTTCAAAGTATGCCATGTTACTCCCTTTATACAACCTTTTAATATAACATATACAAATACATAGGAAACGTGAGTTTTTTCGAGGAAAACACACCCATCACAGCATAACCATGACAGGTGTTTCAAAAAAAGGAGGCTCTGTATGAACAATTAACTTTGAATAAATATGTCGTAAGTGTATACCATCATACCAATATGATATAAAGCATCGACCTGTCCCGTGATAATCTTTGATATTTTTTTATTAAATGATTAAGTATCCTAAAGCATATGCAGGACGCTCATTGTTAAAATACTGAACATATTTGTCTAAAAATACAGGAAAATTTACTTTGTCTGCTTTGGTATAATCGCAGCGTATTTCAGCTTTTATCCAGCCATTTATTGATTCATGGATTATCTGTTGGAGTTCCCACTTGCGACATTGATAATAAGGAGTTTTATCCCCTTCACGTGTTGAGAAATGATGTGAAATAATTTTATTACTGTATGTATCCAATATATAAGTCCATTCATATAAGATATTATTCTGCCTTATCCTGGTCATATATGATGCAACTAATTCTAAAGGTTTCCCTGCATTCCAATCCCCAGCTACAACATTTGTGAAAATGGTATTTTCCTTACCTTTATTCCCTTTTTTATAATGTTTAGATTTTATTTCACTTAGCAGGTGGTTTTTTTGTTCCCCAAAGTACCGTTTTTCGGATCACGAAAAATTCCACAATGGAAAACAGGCCCTTGGCCTAACAATAAAAAAGCCGTAAACCCTTTATTTAAAGGCGTTTAACGGCTTTTTACATTGAGTGGAGCAGACGGGAGTTGAACCCGTGTCCAAAAACCAATTCCCTGTTCTTCTACTATCATAGTTAGTTTATTGACATTCCCTCCACCGCCCGGGAACTAACACCCTGACAGCTTCAGTAGCTTCATAATACGACCGCATGCTCAAAGCTTTGCATACGTCGTTTCTCACATAGTCGATGCCGGGATCTTAAAGTGTGAGTGCCTTAAGGCCGACAAGCTGCATTAAGCAGCTAATGCTAATTCGTTATTGTTAGCGTTTATATTTAGGTTTGCCATTTAACGCATCGCATGCGGATAGCTTCACCAGCTGCATAGCCCCTGTCGAAACCAGTACTGCCCCTGACTGGTACTCTTCTGGAGAGCATTCTCATACTAACATGAAAAAAAACAATTGTCAAGACCTGTGCAATTCCTGCTGCTATTACCTTGTGGCAACACTGCCTGAAGATTCACCTTATTCCATTTTTTGGTTTTAGAATAAAAATCTGGTTTAACCAGCAGGAAAAGCACATGCCTGCTGCAGCCTATTTCGCCTGCAAAGCAGCCATTGTAAAGTAATTATACGGCTGATTAAAATGAGGCAGGAAGAAAATGTCCGTCAGCTTTAACCGGTCAATCGTTACCTGCTCCTGGATCGCAAGAGAGAACATGTGTATTGCCATGGAAATATCATATTCCGAACATAATTGTGCCCCCAGAACGATGCGGGTCTTCTTATCGTATACGATCCTGATTTTCACCTTGTAATTGTCATGTTCAATAAAGGCCGGTTTTTGAGTATCCTCATAATCCACTGCCTCCGCGTCATACCCCAGCTTTTTGGCTTTTGCATAGGTGATTCCTGTAGAAACCATCTTCAGATTCCAGATGCAGATTCCATTGGATCCCTGAACGCCAATGGATTCCAGGGGTGTTCCGCAGACATTATGAGCTGCCACGATTCCGGAACGCACAGCATTGGTTGCCAGAGCGATGTAGTTTGTCTTTTGGATGGAGTTATCAAAAACAGTGGCGCAGTCGCCGATGGCATATACATCCGGCCGGCTGGTCTGCTGCCGTTTGTCAACCAGAAATGCCCCGTTGCAGAACAGTTCAAGATTCTCCTTGCCTAACTGGTTGTTAGGTTTGAAGCCGATTCCTAGTACTACCATATCGGCATGGTATTCATTTTTGTCAGTGACCACCTTTTCCACTTTGCCGTTACCTTCAAGCTTAGTCACGATTTCGTTATAAACCAGCTGAATGCCATGGCTTGATAAGTTTTCGGACATGATATCCGAAAATTCCTGATCGTAATAGCTTGACAGACAGGTGTGCATATTGTCAATCAGGGTAACATTCTTTCCGACACGGCGGAATGCTTCCGCCAGCTCAACGCCGATATATCCGGCCCCTACAACCACAATATCCTTCAAGGAATTGTTATGCAGCTTGTCAATGACATCCTGTGCATTCTGGAATAACTTTACAAATTGAACGTTGTCCAGCTCTTTTCCCTCAATATCAGGTGAAATAGGAAGAGAACCGGTTGCAAGAATCAGTTTATCATATTCCTGCTGGTATCTCTGGCCATACTTTCCTTCAGCGAAAACAACCTTTTTATCATAATCAATGCGCTCCACTTTGGTTTCCATGTAGACCTTTGCACCCTTTTTCTCGAAGATATCTTTGCTGCAATAAAACAGGCCTTCAGAGGAATGGATCTGGTCCCCGATCCAAAGAGCCATACCACAGCCCAGAAAACTGATGTTATCATTGGAATCAAATATAATAACTTTACTGTCTTTATAAT
>POVV01000846.1_pt1 | contig 15150 bp, 13 predicted proteins | sample 1560271 | NCBI WGS metagenome assembly POVV01 (sample SAMN08337232, study PRJNA429181) | Bioreactor metagenome, whole genome shotgun sequencing project. | biome: cows' rumen and soil; feature: anaerobic; isolation source: anaerobic chemostat enrichment culture, galacturonate as sole carbon... | reverse complement strand
AACAGGCAAAAAATACTCCAGGTATCGAAGTGATCGGTGAACCGGAAGAATTGCAATTTGATGCGGGGGGTAATTTGATCACCGTTATGTAGATGCGGGGAGCGAACCGCAGAGTACGCAGAGGATACGCACAGAGAGTGACGGATTCAGTCTTATGTCCCCCTTGCAAAAGGGGGATGTCGCCCGCAGTCGACAGGGGGGATTCACATCCCAGACCCTCTGTGTACTCAACGTTCCCTCTGTGTACCCTGCGGTAAAAACGTTCCCGCCGATAGCACTTAATTTCTTACGAAGCAAGAGGGGGACCTTATGAAGACTGCAGTGATCGGCGTGGATATCGGCACAACCGGCTGCCGGGCTGTCATTTATCTGCCGACAGGACAAGCTCTGGCAAACTGCTCCGCAGAATATACGCTGCACACGCCGCATGCCGGGTGGGCGGAACAGCAGCCCACAGACATCTGGCAGGCGTTTAAAACCGTAGTCCGTGACGCGGTATGGCAAGCCGGCTTGCCGGCAGCCGCGATTGGCGGCATGTGCTTTAGTGTCGCCTTTCACTCGTTTCTGGCTGTCGATTCAGCCGGTGAACCGCTTTGCCCGGTCCTTACCTGGGCGGACAGCCGCAGCCAGCCGTATACGGAGCAGTTAAAAAGAACAATAGACGGAAACGCTTTGTATCATCGCACCGGCTGCCCGCTGCATCCGATGTACCCCCTGTCTAAGCTCGTCTGGCTAAGGCAGGAACGTCCGGACGCGTTTCGGCAGACGGCGAAATTTATCTCGATCAAGGAATATATTATCAGGCACCTGACCGGTCAGTTCGCGGTTGACCGGTCGATCGCTTCCGGAACCGGTCTGTATAACTTTCTGACATCAGACTGGGACCGGGAGGCGCTGGCCGCCGCCGGCATTACTGCCGATCAACTGTCGCCGGTATATCCGACCAGCCACATCCTGGAAGGCATATTGCCGGACATCGCCGGAGAGCTGGGCTTGTCCGCAACGACAGCAGTTGTTCTCGGCGCCGGTGATGGAGCCATGGCCAATCTGGGATCAGGCGTGGTACGCCCCGGCCAGTTGACAGCCACGGTGGGAACCAGCGGCGCGGTGCGCATGCTGATTAAACAGCCGCAAACTGATCCGCAGGGGCGAACCTGGTGCTATAACTTAAACGAAGAGTATTGGATGGCCGGAGCGGCAATCAATAATGGCGGCATCAGCCTGCGCTGGGTTCGCGACCAGGTGGCTGCGGATGTGAAGGCACAGGCTGCCGCCTGCGGACGCGATCCTTATGATTTGCTGACCCAAGCCGCTGCCGGTGTAGCCCCTGGGGCGGACGGGCTGCTATTGCTGCCTTTATTCAGCGGCGAACGCGCCCCCTACTGGAATGCCGACGCGCGCGGCGTACTGTTCGGCATGGGGCTGAATCACGAAACCCGCCACATCGTCAGAGCGGCGCTGGAGGGTGTAATGTTCCGTATGTACAGCATCTTCAGTGCGCTGGAAGCGGTGGCAGGGCAAGCTAACGAAATTCGCGTCAGCGGCAGTTTTACCCGTTCGCCGCTTTGGCTGGCGATTATGGCTGATATCTTCGGTCGCGAGATCCTCGCCCCCGGCGAGCCGGAAGGAGCGGCCTTTGGCGCCAGCGCCTTCGGCATGACAGCGCTGGGTTTACTGCCCGATCTCGAAGCAATTGGCAAGCTGACCACCATACACGAAGTGTACCGGCCTAATCCGGTTCATCACACAACATACCAGGAACTGTATGATATCTATCTGCGGGTGTATTGGAATTTGCAGGCAGAGTTTCATGACATTGCCGCCGTACAACGCAGAGCAAAAGGAGAGCACCATGGCTAAGATCCTGATTACCGCCCGCTCTTTTGACAGGCAAGGCCCTGCCGGGGAATGCCTGCTTGCCGCCGGACATGAAATGGATTATATAACACAGCCATTAACGGAAGCCGAACTGATCACAGCACTCGGTGGTAAAGCAGCCTATATCGCCGGTCTTGACCGGATCAGCGCCTCTGTCATCAACAGTGCGCAACAATTGAAAATCATCGCCCGCTATGGAGTAGGCTATGACAGAGTCGACCTGGACGCGGCCGCGAAGCGGCAGGTGGCTGTAACCATCACTCCCGGAGCCAACACGATTGCGGTGGCTGAGCTTACACTGGGCTTAATGCTGTCTGTGGCCCGCTCGATTCCCCGCCTGGACAGCTCGCTGCGGTCAGGCTCGTGGACAAAGCATACCGGGCCGGAGCTGGCGGGAAAGACACTGGGCATCATCGGCCTGGGAGCGATTGGTTGTGAAGTCGCCAAACGGGCCCGCGCATTTTCAATGAATGTCATTGCCTATGATACCTGCCCGCGCGAGGAATTCTGCCGCGACTGGAGCATCAGCCGGCTGTCCCTGTCTGAAGTCATCGCTCAGTCTGACTTCCTCTCGCTCCATGCGCCTGCCCTGCCGGAAACGACCGGCATAATCAACCGGCACAGTCTGGGCTTGATGAAACCCACCGCTTATCTGATCAATACCGCCCGTGGCGAATTAGTGATTGAAGCAGACCTGATCAACGCCTTGCAAACCGGCGTCATTGCCGGCGCCGCTCTTGACGCCTTCACTCAGGAACCGCTGGGTGACAGTCCGCTGACCGCTCTGCCCAATGTCGTGCTGACACCACACTCCGGTTCTGCCACCAAAGAAGCCGCCGCGCGCATGAGTTTGATCGCCGCCCAGGAAGTGCTGCGGGTGCTGAACGGACAGAAACCGTTGTACCAAGTAAACTAGAATTTCCATATAAAAAATATAAAGGCTGAGGGCTCCCCGCCAGGAGTCCTCAGCCTTTTGCTAAACATATTCCAGGCCTGGAAGCCCTCTGCTTATTTCAACCGGTATACGGAATCCATATACCAGCCGCTGTTGCTTTTCAGCATGTTGGCATAATAGGTCTTACCGGAGTGGACAATTTTCACTACCGCTTTGCTGGCGCTCTGGGATACCAGAGTAAACCGGTCGGCATTAACGTTAAAGCCGTATTGGGCTGCATCCGCCTTGGCGGCCTGCAGCGGAGTGCTCAGGACAGCCCGCGCCGGATAACCGTTGCGCCAGTACGAATAATTGGCGATATGCTTGGCGTATGCGTCAGGCAAAGCGATTTGCGCGAACCGGTCATATTTGTCATATTGGCCGGTAGCCAGCAGCATATCGAGATACTCGTCCATATCATAGCTCCTGACAGTTGTTTGCGCATTTTTCCTTACAGGCTTCTTGGATTTTTCCTGTTTATGCACAATTTCTGTTTTATTGACAGCATGCGCGCTTGCCAGCGGCGCTCCGATCACCGAAAAGACGAAGGCGGCTCCCAGAAACGCGGACAGTGTATTGCGAATATATTTGTTCATATCATCTCTCCTTCATATCGTTTATTTGGCAGCCATCGTATCACTACACTAATTAACGCTGCAGAGCCAGCAAAGTAACGCCTGCCTGGCTGCCAAATTCAGGAGAGTAGCTGCTTCGCGGTGCCTTCGGGCTGCCGGCCATGAAGCGGACAAAAAAGCTGTTGCAAGTGTTTCTTTGAAAACAGCTTGCAACAGCTTTATATATTCAGGCTTATTTAGCTTCGCTTCAGGCTGGCTGCTGCCGCAAACGCCTTGCCGCTGGCAGCGATGGTCTGCTCGATGTCCGCCTCACTATGAGCGGAGGACATGAAACCAGCTTCAAAGGCAGAGGGCGCCAGGTTAATTCCCTGTTCCAGCATACTGTGGAAGAAACGATTAAAAGCGGCAATATCTGAACGTTTGGCTCCGTCATAGTCAATGACCGGCTGTTCAGAGAAGAACAAACCGAACATCCCGCCAAGCTGAGAACACTGCAAGGGGATGCCCGCTTTCCCGGCTTCGGCGCAAAAGCCGCTGACCAACGCCGCTGTTTTTCGGTCAAGCGCAGTGTAAAAATCCGGATCGTCCGCAAGGATCTGCAACGTAGTCAGCCCGGCAGTCATCGCCAGCGGATTGCCGCTGAGCGTTCCCGCCTGATAAACCGGTCCGGCCGGAGCGATCAGCTCCATAATCTCACGCCGTCCGCCATATGCTCCTACGGGCAAGCCGCCGCCAATCACTTTGCCTAAACAGGTCAGATCAGGCCGGATGCCAAACAAGGCTTGCGCGCCGCCTAAAGCTACCCGGAAGCCGGACATGACCTCATCAAAAATTAACAAGGCTCCGTAACGGGAGGTTAATTCCCGCACCTGCTGCAGATAGCCTGGCTGCGGCAGCACCATGCCCATATTGCCCGGAACCGGCTCAATGATTACCGCGGCGATCTCTTCACCCTGCTGGGTAAATACGGCTTGCAATTGCTCGCTATGATTAAAGTCCACAGTGATGGTAGTGCTGGCGACACCGGCAGGCACTCCCGGACTGTCCGGCAGGGCAAACGTAGCCGCTCCTGATCCCGCCTTGACCAGCAGGCTGTCATGGTGCCCATGGTAACAACCGGTGAATTTGATAATTTTCGTGCGTTGCGTATATGCTCTGGCCAGACGCAGCGCACTCATGGTCGCTTCAGTGCCTGAATTGACCATCCGGACCAGTTCCATCGAAGGCATCAGCCGGGTAACCAGCTTAGCCAGTTCGGTTTCCAGCAGTGTCGGCGCTCCATAGCTGACACCGCGCTCAACAGCGGCCAGCAGCGCCTGGCTCACGGCAGGATGGCTATGGCCGAGGATCAGCGGTCCCCAGGACAATACATAATCAATATATTCATTGCCGTCAATGTCGGTCAGCCTGCTGCCGGCAGCACGGGCAATAAAGGGCGGCGTGCCGCCCACGCCGCGAAATGACCGGACAGGGCTGTTGACACCACCGGGAATATACTGTTTCGCTTCGGCGAAAGCCTGACAGGATTTATCCAGCGAAAAGGGCATAACGAAAAACCTCCTTGCCATAACGATTAGCGATTTCTCTTTTCTAAGCCATAGATATCTTCCAGCCTATCACTCATGAGAGCATAGGCGTCCGCAATGGCCTGATTATATATCCCGGGTCCGATCTCCCGCAGGATAAACTGCAGCAGCGTCTCGGCCTGAAAATCGCTGATCTCCTCATCTCGCTCACTGAGAAAAAAATCTTTGATGTTTTTAATCTGGTCTGCGGTAACCTCTTTGGAAAGTTCGATATCTTTCATAAGCCACCTCGTAGACTGCCGTTTCGCTAACAGCCGTCTGTTCAGCCATCGTCCCGCAGCCAGCGGGCAGCATCCAGTGCGTGATAGGTAATGATCATCCCCGCGCCGGCACGTTTCATGCCGGTCAACAGCTCAAGCACCGTCCGCTTTTCGTCAATCCAGCCCTGTGCTGCCGCCGCTTTCACCATGGCATACTCACCGCTGACGTTATAGCAGGCAACCGGCAGGGAGAAATTGTCTCTGACTTGACGGATAATATCCAGATACGCCAGCGCCGGCTTCACCATCACAATATCCGCCCCTTCGGCAATATCCAGCGCCACCTCGCGCAGTGCCTCCCGCGCATTGGCCGGGTCCATCTGATAGGTGCGGCGGTCGCCAAACTGCGGCGTGGAATCAGCCGCATCCCGGAACGGTCCATAGAACGCGGAAGCGTATTTTGCCGCATAAGACATGATCCCGACATCGCAAAAGCCATGCTCATCCAGCCCGCGCCGGATGGCTGACACGCGTCCGTCCATCATATCAGACGGAGCGATCATATCCGCTCCGGCCTGCGCATGACTGACCGCCGTGCGAACCAGCAGCTCCAGACTGGAATCATTATCGATTTTGCCGTTGTCCACCCTGCCGCAGTGCCCGTGGCTGGTATACTGGCAAAGACAAACATCGGTAATCACCACCAGCTCCGGCAGCGCCTGCTTGATCAACCGGACAGCCTGCTGAACCGGGCTGCTGCTGTCCCACGCGCTTGATCCCTGTTCATCCTTATATTCCGGCAGCCCAAATACCAGCACAGCCGGCACCTGCAGGGCAGCCGCCTCTTGCGCCGCCGTCACCGCCCGGTCGGCCGACAGATGGAATGTACCGGGCATAGCGGAAATTTCCTCACAAATATTTTCGCCAGGCACGACAAACAGCGGATAAATCAGATCAGCGGGCGCCAATACCGTTTCACGCACCATCGAACGGATGCCGCTGCCGGCCCGCAGACGCCGGGGACGTATATGCATGGTATCCATCACAATTCCTCCTGATAGTGTTTGCTGATCGACTCAACCAGTCCGTTGATGGTAAATTCATCGGCAATAATATCGCGGCGAATCCCCTGATCACGGCAGGTCATCGCCGTCACCGGACCGATGCACGCGACAGTGGCGGAGTTCAACAATGCGGCTCCATCCTCTCCCAGCAGGGTTAACAGGTTAAGGACTGAAGAAGAGCTGGCAAACGTCACCAGATCCACCCCACCGCTGCTGAGCAGTGTCCGTACCCGTTCACGGTCCGCTTCGCCGCTGACGGTCCGGTAACTAGGAACCACATCAACCTCTGCTCCGATATCACGCAGCTTTTGCGGCAGAATATCGCGCGCAACCAGCGCCCGGGGCAGCAGAATCTTCATACCGGGTGTAATGAGCGGAGTGAGGATCTGTAAAATTCCCTCTGCCTTAAATTCGACAGGCACCAGATCGGCCAGTACGCCATATTCCTTCAGCCTGGCGGCAGTAGCGGCGCCAATAGCCGCTACTTTAACCCCATGCAGGGCGCGGGCATCAAGCTGCTGCAGCCGCATCCGGTTAAAAAGCGCCTCCACCCCGTTGGTACTGGTCAAAATCAGCCAATGGTATTCGCCCAAATGACGGATACTGTGGTCCAGCGGTTCATAGCTTTCCGGCGGCACCACCTTAATGGCCGGCGCTTCATAACAGCGGGCGCCTAGTGCCTCCAGCCGCTCGCTCAGCATACTGGCCTGCTCGCGGGCCCGCGTAACCAGCACGGTTTTGCCAAACAGCGGCTTGGTATCAAACCAGGCCAGTTTTTCCCGCAAAGCGGCAACCTCACCCACCAGAAAAATCGCGGGTGGCAGAATCCGGTGCTCTGCTGCTGTCGCCACAGCGGCTCCCAGTGTAGTCAGCCATACCTGCTGCTCCGGTTTGGTTCCCCAGCGAATGATGGCAGCCGGTGTTGCCGGATTGCGTCCATGCGCTATCAGTTTTTCACAGATAGTAGTCAGATTTTCTATTCCCATGAGGAACACTAACGTATCCGGTCCGCCGGCCAGCTTATCCCACTGCAAACCGGACTCCGGCTTATCCGGGTTTTCATGCCCGGTAATCACGGCAAAGGAAGTGGCGATACCGCGATGCGTAACCGGTATCCCCGCATAAGCAGGCGCGGCAATGGCGGAGGTCACGCCGGGAATCACCTCAAACGGCAACTGGTGTTCAAGCAGTGCCAGGGCTTCTTCGCCGCCGCGGCCAAAGACAAAGGGATCGCCGCCCTTTAGCCGCACCACCACCTTACCCGCTTTGGCGTGATCAATTAACACCTGGTTTATTTCTTCCTGTTTCAGCGTATGCTGATTGGAGGCTTTTCCCACATAAATAAGCTCTGCGTCCGGCCGGGCATACTCCAGCAGCCGTTCATCAACCAGCCGGTCATAGACAATCGTCTCAGCCAGCTTGATCTTTTCCAGACCCTTGACAGTAATCAGCTTAAAGTCACCGGGGCCGGCACCGACTAAATAGACCATGTATTATTCCTCCCTGCCGTCAACATATTGACATTCCAATAATCCTCTGCCGCCGGCAGCCAGCATCCGCTCCGCCAGCTCCGCGCCCAGCCGTTCCGCATCGTCGCAAGGCCCGCAAATCGTGTCACGCAGCTTCTGCGCACCGTCCAGCGACAGGATAACAGCGTCCAAGCGCAGGCTATCGCCGATAATCTGGCCAAATACCCCGACAGGAATCTGACAGTTGCCTTCCAGCACCGCGAGATACGCCCTCTCCGCGGTGATGGCCCGGCGAGTGGCAGGATCCTCCAGGCAAGTGATCAAGCGCTGAACCCGCGCATCGTTTGCGCGGGTTTCGATCGCCAATGCGCCTTGCCCGACCGCAGGCAGGCACAGCGCATGCGGCAGAAGCTGGGTGATCCGCCCGGCCAGCCCCAAACGCTGCAGGCCGGCAGCGGCCAGAATGATCGCGTCATATTCGCCTTCATCCAGCTTGCGCAGCCGGGTATCGACATTGCCGCGCAAATTCATCACCGCCAAATCAGGCCGCGCGGACAAAATCTGTGCCTTGCGGCGCAGGCTGGACGTTCCCAGCCTGGCTCCCGGCGGCAAATCCGCGAGTGAGGCATAGCAGTTGCTGACAAAAGCGTCATCCGGATTCTGGCGTTTGGTCACCGCCTCAATCGCCAGGCCGGGGGGCAATTCAGCAGGCATATCCTTCAGACTGTGCACTGCCAGGTCGATATCTCCCTGCAGCATAGCCGTTTCCAGCTCTTTCGTAAACAATCCCTTGCCGCCGATTTGTGCTAACGGCGCATCCAAAAACCGGTCGCCGGTTGTCACATAGGTACGGATGGAAACGGTTAACTGCGGATGGGCGGCGCAAAGTAAAGCGGCAATATGGTTGGCTTGCCACAGCGACAGCTTACTGCCGCGCGCCCCGATAACAAGTTGGTTAGCTTCTGTCTGCATCATCTAGTTCCTTTCAATGGCTGTGTTTGGGAGTCCTCCAGCTTAAATAGCGTATTGACCGCTTCCAGATAGGGCTGCTCGCAGCCATTGGCGGCGGCTTCGTGAATGTGGATGATGGGGTCGCGCAGCAGCTTGCGTACCAGCATCCGGGACATATTTTCCAATACGCGTTTTTGCTCTGCCGAAATATCAGGCAGCTTAACCAGCGCCCGTTTGAGTTCACGCCGGCGGATCTGTTCCGCCTTTTCAGATAGTTTGACTAACGTCGGACGAAACGACAAATAACGAAACCGTTCCAACAGATCGGCAAGCTCAGCCTCGATGATCGTCTCAGCCAGCTTGGCCTCCTGCTCGCGGCCCTGGAGATTGGACTCAACAACCGATTCCAGATCGTCAATATTATAAAGCACCGCCCCGGCAATTGTCTCCACCGCCGGATCCACATCGCGCGGTACGGCAATATCGATAAACACTACCGGCTTCCCGCCCCGCAGGTCCATCAGCCGGGCAGCCTCTGCCGCTGTCACAATATAATGCGGCGCACCGGTCGAGGTAATAATAATATCCACCTGCTGCGCACAATGCAAAAATTCGCTGAACGGTACAGCCACGCCGTGAACCTTTTCCGCTAATTGCACTGCACGCTCAAGACACCGGTTAGACACAAAGATTGGTTTGACTCCGTTTTCGGCCAAATGTCTGGCCGTCAATTCACTCATTTCACCGGCACCCAGCACCAATACGCTGGTCGCGGACAATGAACCCAGCTTCTGCTTAGCCAACTGCACAGCCGCGTAGCTGACAGACACCGCGCTATAGGCAATCCGGGTCTGGGTTCGTACCGCCTTCCCTGCGGCGATAGCCCGGTTAAACAGGGTATTTAACACGACTCCTGTCATCGGTATGTCCTTGGCCAGGCGATACGCCTTCTTGACCTGGCTCAGGATCTGCCCCTCACCCACCACCAGTGAATCCAGGCTGGCCGCCACCCGCAGCAGGTGATGAATACAGTCCTTGCCGGTCAGATAAACCAGGTGCTCGGCAGCCAGCTCAGAACGGCCGGCCAGCTCATCCAGCAAACGGCGGAGCAGCGGGAAGGCATCAGCCGCACTGTCAACCAGCGCATAGACTTCTGTCCGGTTGCAGGTGGACAGGATAACCGCTTCGATAATTCCCGCGTCCTCCCGCCACTGCAGCAGCGTCTGCTTGATTTGTTCTTCAGAAAAAGCATAACACTCCCGTACCGCGACAGGAGCGGTTTTAAAATTGACTCCGAGTACAACTAACTGCACGAATAATCTTCTCCTTCGCCTCGTCCACTTTCCCTTGCCGGACTAATTCAAGCGCCTCCGCATCAAGCGCCAAACGCCAGAACCGTTCCCGGTCGGCCGGCGTATCCAGACACTGCTTCATCTCGTGCCGGATAGCGGCCAATTCGTCTAAATAGCCGCCAAAAGCCTCGCTATACAGGTGCTCGATTTGTTCCCGGATGCGCCGGGAAAGCATCGGGCTCATGCCGCCTGTTGATACCGTGATCAACAAATCACCCCGGCTGACAAGGGCAGGCAGGGTAAAGTCACATAAAGCCGGTGTATCGACAACATTAACCAGTGCCCCGGCCTGACGCGCTTCCGCGGCGGCGGCGCTGTTCACCTGCGCGTCATTTGTCGCACAAATCACCAGAAAGCAGCCGGCCAAATCGCCCGGCTGCCAAACACGCTGCCGCCAGTCCACTTTGCCGCAGGCAGCCAGCTCGGCCAGCACAGGCGTTAGCTGCGGACTGATCACAGCCACCGCCGCGCCTGCCGCTAACAGTGTTTCCACCTTGCGCTCAGCCACCGCCCCGCCGCCGACAACAGTGCACGGTTTTCCGGCAACCGCTAAATTCATTGGATAATACCGCATGATAAAACTCCTAAGCTATTTCCTGACCAACGAAACCAGCTCCTGTTTCAAGGCGTTCAGGTGCCCTAGATACTAGGCAGCACCGGAAATCCAGCAGTGCCGCGTACATTCGCAGGTACGCAAGCAATGGATTTCCGGGGCTGATTGCGCAACTCTTGGCGCTTTAGCGCCTTAGAGTTGGCGGCATACCCTTTACGGGTGCAACGTAGATGGGGGCCCCTTCGCACAGCCTGTAATTCTCCCTTCGGTCGAAACAGGCTGTAGGCTCGAAATAAGTTCGCTCTAAGACTTCGGTTGACCGAAGTCAAGGCTCACTTATATCAACGCCTTGAAACCCAGTCGGTATGGAATTTTCCTGGTTTATCAATTCTCTCATAAGTATGAGCGCCAAAATAATCCCGCTGCGCCTGCAGCAGATTCGCCGGCAGCGTGGCGCGCCGGTAGCTGTCAAAATAATCGAGTGATGAGCTGAAGGCCGGTGTCGGCACGCCAAACTGCTTGGCAAGCATCACTACCTGACGCCAATTGTCCTGAGTCCGTTCCAGAACAGAGGCGAAGAACGGATCAAGCATCAGATTAGCCAGATTGGGAGCCTGGCGATACGCATCCTTAATCCGCTCCAGGAAACGCGCGCGGATAATGCAGCCGCCCCGCCACAACAGCGCCATATCGCCGAAGTTCAGATTCCAGTCATAGGTCTGGTTGGCAGCGCGCAGCAGCGCAAAGCCCTGCGCGTACGAGCAGATCTTTGAGGCATACAGAGCATCATGAACCGCTTGAATCAATGCCGGCTTATCACCTTGATAAGCCGCCTTCGGCCCGCGCAGAATGGCGGCCGCCTGCACCCGCTCATCTTTATAGGCAGACATGCAGCGGGCAAACACCGCCTCGGTGATGGTCGGCGTCGGCACTCCCAGATCCAGTGCGCTCTGTGATGTCCATTTGCCGGTGCCCTTTTGTTCCGCTTTATCGAGGATCATCTCCACCAGCGGACGTCCGGTTTCCTCATCAACCACGGCAAAAATATCGCGGGTAATTTCTATTAAATAGGAATCCAGCTCACCCTGATTCCATTCGGTAAATACGCTATGCAGCTCCTGGGCCGACAGTCCGGCGACTTCGCTGAGCAGCGCATAGGCCTCACAAATCAGCTGCATATCACCATATTCAATACCGTTATGTACCATTTTCACATAGTGGCCCGCGCCATCAGGTCCGACATAGGAGCAGCAAGGCCCGTCCGCAACTTGAGCGGCAATCGCGGTAAATAACGGCGCCACCGCTTCATAGGCAGCCCGGTCACCGCCCGGCATCAGGCTGGGGCCCTTCAAAGCGCCTTCCTCACCGCCGGATACGCCCATGCCGATATAACGAATCCCTTTAGCCGCCAGCTCGGCTGTGCGGCGGCGGGTATCTTCAAAGAAAGAATTACCACCGTCAATCAGAATATCACCATCAGACAAATGCGGCAATAGGGAATTAATCATATCATCAACCGGCTGACCGGCTTTAACCATCATCATGACAATACGCGGTGATTTCAGCATAGCTGTCAAATCAGCCAGAGAGTGAGCGCCGCCAAACGCTTTCCCCGCCTTGCCGGCGATAAATTCGTCCACCTTGGCAGTAGTCCGGTTATAGACAGCTACTGAAAAGCCTTTGCTCTCCATATTGAGCGCCAGATTTTCACCCATGACCGCTAAGCCGATTAGCCCGATATCATATTTCATCGTTCTCCCCCTCAATGTTTCTGTAGTCACTGTACAGTCCGTTCAGTAAGTTTTTCATTATCAACAAGATTCTTGCCAACCTGGCGGAAGTCCTGTTAGTTTTTCCCGATAAATCAAGAAAATCCGGTCAAAAAAGGGGCTGTTACAAAACGGAGATATAGCGGAAGAAAATATTTTGAACCGCCAAAACGCCAAGCGCGCGATGCGCGCCGCCAAAAAGAACCGCTACGCATAACATGCGCATACTCGTCGGTGCATTCCTTTTGGTGCCGGCGCATTGCGCCGGTGGCGTTTTGGCGGTTCAATTAATCGTTCTTTCTTTACGCTATTCCTTCTATGGATATTGCGACAGCCCCTTCACATCAGCAAGCATTCCGGAGCTGATTCCCGATCTCGGAAGCCACTTCTTCCCAGATGATAAACTTCGCTTTTTCAAAACCATTAAACACGGTGGCGGAAGCGGATGTGTAGGCGCCGCAGGCCGGAACCAGCAGCAGGTCATCAATATCCAACGGCACGGTCTGGCGGTCACGATACAACACGTCAATCGAATCACAGCTGGGACCGGCAAAGGTGGCCGGAATCGTATCTCCAGTCTTGAAGGTTTCCAGCTCATAATCCCAATGGTCAAAAATCACTCCCGAGAAGGTGCCGTAAACACCTTCATCCAGGAAGTACCACTGTTGACCGTTACGGACCTGGGAGCCGATCACCCGGGTAATCAAATTAACCGCTGTACCGCAAAGCGAGCGGCCCGGTTCAGCCCAAATCTCCGTATCGGCAAAGTTCTCATCCAGGGCTTCACGTATGGCGCGGCACATGCCCTCAATATCAATCGGGTCTCCGGATGTCTGAATCGGGAAGCCGCCGCCGATATCCAGCAGCCGTAAATCCAAACCGGCGGCTTTCGCCTCGTCGAATAAGTCGCGGCAAGTCGTAATCGCCCGCAAATAAGGCGCAGCGCTTCTCGATTGGCTGCCCACATGGAAGCACAAGCCGGCGACATCCAGTCCCTGATCACGCGCCTTCAACAGCAAACGCACCGCATCATTTGCCGGGGCGCCGAATTTCTGGTTCAAATCCACCAGCGCATCCGGGTTATCGATACGGATACGCAGTAAAACACGTCCACCAGGTACTGCTTTCGCCATTTTTTCGATTTCGGATTCACTGTCAAAGGTAAACGTATTGACTCCCGTCTCGCGGGCTTTAGCAAATCCGCCTGCTGTTTTAACCGGATTTGCGTACACCAGGCGGTCCGGGGAAACACCCAGTTCGTGTAGTTGCTGCATCTCACCGTCTGACGCCACGTCAAAGCAAGCGCCTAAATCGGCTAACCGCTTAACGATTTTCTCCTGCGGATTTGCCTTCATGGCGTAGTACAGCTTAACCTGCGGCAACCGCGTTCGTAAAAAAAGGTAGTTTTCCTCTATCTGTTTCAATGATAGCACCAATAGCGGTGTACCATGTACTTTCGCTAAAATATCGACTGAGGCCTTGTCTAACCGGAATATGTTATTCATTAACACTCTCCCCTTCATTCAACTCTCTGGCACCCTAAAAAAGTTACGATATGATTGTAACATAATGTATCAAATATGCAATGAAAATAATCATAAATCGGAAAAAAACTTCTGCATTCAAATTTATTGCAGAAGTTTCTTGTATCTCCTCGATAATCCTCTGTTTTCCTATAGAATTTACGCACAAAATGTGGCATTTCGCCCGCTGCGCGTTCCTTCTGTTTTACTCCGTTTACTTTGCGGTTAGTTGCCTACTCTCACACCTTCTACAGCAGTGCAATCGTTACTCCCGGATTGCCGCGTTCCAGATCATGGTCCCGTTTGAGTTCAGGGCAGCCGTTCAGCAGCTCGCGAGCCTCAGGATGAAATATGCTCCAATCTTCACCGGCTACATAACAGCCGACCTTGCCGCTTTGACGCAGCTGCCCCAGATACTTGCGCATGGCCAGCCGCAGTTTGCCGCCGACGCCGCTGGAGCCATAACCATGGATAATTTTTACCGCTGCCGCCCGTTCAGCGCGGGCGCGGCGTATTTCAGACAGCAGCCGGATCTGCGCCTGCTCTATCGTAGGCATACCTGCTTCCAGATTGATGATTTTAATCATGCTAAACACCTCGGAAGATATTGAGAAGAATGACTACGCTTCCGCGATGTTGAAGCAAGTCTGCTGGTTTTATTCTCGTTGTCAGGAGGTACTTCCTGCATCATGAAGCAAAAACCGCTGCGGCAATCTCTGGGAATGACTGTCCTCATTCCGCAAATTCCGGACAGCGCCGGATAAATTATATTTTACAACAAATTCCGACAGGAATCGCGTAACTTATAACGAATCTATACGCCAGAAACAGAGGTGATGACCATCACACACAGACTAACCTATATCTATATCATGGCGCTTGTCCCATCGCCGTGCTGTGTATGTTCGCATACGGTATTCTGCTCCATCTGATTTCGCTTGAACGGACAAGCGGCGCGCTGATTAATCTCAGCGGACGGCAACGGATGTTGACCCAGACCACTCCCGCATTAAGCACTAAACTAGTCAAGGCAATGGAAGCTGAACGTCCCGCCCTCCGAGCCAGACTCAACGCGATAGCAGATACGTTAGACAGCAATCATCAGCTATTAATCCACGGCGATCCTGCTAACCGGTTACCGCCTTGTCCAAAGTCTGTACAAGCCTTATTTTTTAGCGAACCCTATCAGCTTGACCGCAAACTGAAAACATTCACCGCTGCGATCAGAGCGCTGACTGCTGAACCAGCCGCCAACCTTACCTTCAATAATCCGCATCTGCAACTGATTGAAACAGC
>POVV01000844.1_pt1 | contig 15165 bp, 11 predicted proteins | sample 1560271 | NCBI WGS metagenome assembly POVV01 (sample SAMN08337232, study PRJNA429181) | Bioreactor metagenome, whole genome shotgun sequencing project. | biome: cows' rumen and soil; feature: anaerobic; isolation source: anaerobic chemostat enrichment culture, galacturonate as sole carbon... | reverse complement strand
TTATCTGCCCTGAGGGCGGCGGCGAAGACATTTTCGCCCATTACTCGACCATCCAGATGGATGGTTACAGAACGCTAAAAGCCGGACAAGCGGTTCGGTTTGATGTTCACCAGGGGCCAAAAGGTAATCACGCCAGCGTGATCGTCCCTGTTGAAGCGGAAGAAACAGAAACAGCCGCATAACTCTTTTGCTTCATTGTGTACATCCTGCCAGTAAAATGCCAGTCCTTCTGACTGGCATTTTTTTATCGCTACTCCCGTGCCAGGGCGTCGACCGGGTCCAGACGAGCCGCATTGCGCGCCGGGAGCCAGCCAAACAACACTCCGGTCAGCGTCGAGCATAAAAATGCGGTCAGCAGCGCCAGCGGCGAAAAGCCGATTTCCCAGCCGGGCAAAAACAGCTGCAGCACGAAGGCAATCAGCAACGAAAGCGTCACGCCCAGCGCCCCGCCGACCAGGCAAACCAGCACCGCCTCAATCAAAAACTGCTGCAGTACGTCGCTGGCCCGCGCCCCGACAGCCATACGGATACCGATCTCTCGCGTGCGTTCGGTAACGGAGACCAGCATAATATTCATCACGCCAATCCCGCCGACCACCAGCGCAATCACCGCCACCAGGGTCAGAAACAGCTGTAGTGTATGTGTGGTCCGTTCCGCCGTTTTCAAGATGCTGTCCATATTCCAGGTGAAAACATCTTTCTTACCGTGGCGCAGTTCCAGGAGACGTAACAGCTGCTGCTCGGCAAGCGCGCTGTCGTAACCTTCATTGACCCGGACGGTGATGGAGTTCAGCCACGACTGCCCCATAACCCGGCCGGCCATCGTGGTATAGGGTAACCAGACGCGCAGAATTTTGCTGCTGCCAAACATCGACTGTTTTTCATCGGCGACGCCGATGACCGTCGCGGGCATGTTGCCGACAAGAATCACTTCGCCAACGACCCGCGCTTTGTGCGGAAACAGCTGTCGGCGCGCGTTGCTATCGAGCACCACCACCTGCGCGCGGCTATTTAGCTGGAGTTCGTTGAAGGTGTTGCCTTCGCTAAAAGTCATACCGTAAACGTTAAAGTACTGCGCCCCCACGCCCTCAGCGCTAGCGGCAACGTCGATATTATCCGCCCGCAGACGCAGGCTTTTGGAGACCGCAGGGGTCGCCGAGCTGACCCAGGGCTGTTTCTGAATAGCAAGCAGATCGTCGTACTTCAGCGACTGCTGATAGCGGGGATCGTCATCGCCGAAATCCTTACCGGGATAAACATCAATGGTATTGGTGCCGATGGCGCGGATATCGGCCAGCACCATTTGCTTCGCGGCATCGCCCACCACCACAATCGACACCACCGATGCAATGCCGATAATGATCCCGAGCATCGTCAGCAGCGTGCGCATTTTATTCGCCGCCATGGCGCGCCAGGCCATGACCAGCGCCTCGCGAAAACCGCTACTGAACTGACGCCATGCCGACGGTTCGGCCGCCGTGCGCTGGCGCAGCGCGCCGCCTTGCGCGGAGCTCAACGCGGGCGGGTTACGCACGATCTCACCGTCGTGTATCTCAATGACCCGCTCAGCCTGAGCCGCCACCTGCGGGTCATGGGTGACGATAATGACCGTATGTCCCTGCGCTTTCAGCTGGTGAAGGATCCCCATGACCTCTTCGCCGGAGCGGCTGTCCAGCGCACCGGTAGGCTCATCCGCCAGAATCACTTCCCCGCCGTTCATCAGGGCGCGGGCGATACTCACCCGCTGCTGTTGGCCGCCGGAGAGCTGTGAAGGTTGATATTCTGCCCGGTCGCCAAGCCCCAGTCGTACCAGCAGCTCATGGGCGCGGGCCAGCCGCGCTTTGCGCTCCGCTCCGGCATAGACCGCCGGCACTTCCACGTTCTGCGCCGCGGTGAGATGCGATAGCAGATGATAGCGCTGAAAAATAAAACCGAAATGTTCCCGCCGCAGGCGCGCCAGCTCATCGCCGTTGAGACGTGCCACGTCGGTTCCGGCAACCCGATAGGTGCCGCTGGTGGGTTTATCCAGACAGCCGAGAATATTCATCAGCGTGGATTTCCCTGAGCCGGAGGCCCCGACAATAGCCACCATCTCGCCGGCGGCAATGCTCAACGTAATACCTTTCAGCACCTCAACGTTGCCATCGCCGGAGGGGTAGCTGCGGCGAATATCACGCAGTTCAAGTAACGCCGTCATTTCGCTGCTCCGGCCGCACCTTCGCCGATAATGACTTCATCCCCCTCTTCCAGCCCTTTCACCACCGCCACATCGGTGTCATTCCGCGCACCGATAACGATTTCACGCTCTTTAACTTCACCGGTACGTAGCAGACGCACGTGATAGCGGTTATCGCCGATGGCCTCTCCCAGCGCGCTCAGCGGGATGGTGATGACGTTTTTGACTTCCGAAAGCTGAATATGCACCTGGGCGGTCATCTCCAGGCGCAGGATGCCCTGCGGGTTCGGTACCTCAAAGCGGGCGTAGTAGAAGATGGCGTCGTTAACCTTTTCAGGCGTCGGTAGAATATCCTTCAGCGTCCCTTCATAGCGCGTCAGGGGATCGCCCAACACCGTAAACCAGGCCTTTTGCCCCGGCTTGAGATGGATGACGTCCGCTTCCGAAACCTGCGCCTTCACCAGCATGGTGCTGAGATCGGCCAGGGTCAAAATATTCGGCGCCTGCTGGGCGGCAATCACCGTCTGCCCCTGCAGGGTGGTGATTTGCGTCACTTCCCCGGACATCGGAGCCAGAATTTTGGTGTAGTCGAGGTTGGTTTTAGCCGTATCCAGGGTGGCCTGATTGCGTTTGACCTGCGCTTCAATCGTGCCGATTTGCGCCTCTTTCACCGCCAGGTCGGTCGCGGCGGTGTCCAGGTCCTGCCGGGAGACCAGCTGACGCTGCGCCAGCTGCTGCTGGCGAGCTAAAGTCGCCGCAGAGAGTTTACGCTCCGCGCGCGCCTGGTTGAGCTGCGCCCGCAGCTCCATCAGCGTCGCTTCAACTTCCTTAATCTGGTTTTCCGCCTGCTCCGGGTCAATAACCCCCAGCAGCTGGTCTTTTTTCACTTTGTCGCCAATCTCGACGCGCAGCGTTTTGAGCTGTCCGCTCACCTGCGCCCCGACATCCACTTTTTTTAACGCATCCAGCTTACCGGTCGCCAGCACGCTCTGCTGCAGGTCCCCTTTACGCACCACCAGCGTCTGATATTGCGGCAGCGGCGCATTCAGTATTCGCCATCCCCAGACGGCGAGGGCCAGCACGACAATCGCCAGCAGCCACCAAATTTTCCTGCGCTTTCCATTTAATTTCATAACCATTCCTGATGTTTTAATCCGCAGAACCGGCGTCAATTCTATCTAAATGCGGTAACAGAATAACGTTCATTTTTAGCTGCGCTTAATTTTTGTTTAACTGAGGTTGAGTGACGTGCAGATGCAGACGCGCCGGAATCGCTCCCGGCACGAAGAGATAAACGTTGGTCGCCGCTAATCCGCCCGCCCGCGCGCCAGCCATAGCACGCGAGAAAACATTTTTTTCAACAGCGTCGGAATGGCGTCAACGCCGCGACGTCCGGCCTCCATCGCCACTTCAATCGCCAGGTCTGGCTTAGACGAGCGATGAATCGCTTTGGTGATCACCCGCCGCATATTCATAGGAATATTCATCGGCAGCTGCGCGACCCGATGATAAACATCATCGAATCCCTGACGATACATAAAATGTTCCATATCCATCGCCGGTAGCGCGGTGAGATGGTCTCGCTCCAGCATTTTATCGTCATTCAACAAACTGCGAACGGTGGCGGCGTATTTCTTCCCGGCTTCATCGCCATCCACCAGCACGTGCCACTCAATGCCCATTCGCCGGGCGAACTTAATCAGCGGTTTTAAACCCGACTGGGCAAACTCGATCACCTTCACCCCTTCCGCATCAAAGTGATGGCCGCACTGGCGGGCCAGTTCGTTGATAACCCAGGTTTCCGTCTCGCCTTCCACCAGCAGCCAGCAGCGGGCAAACAGCGATGAAGCGCGGTTAAAACGAATATGAAATGCGATGCGTCGACTGTCTTCTGCATTCATTCCACCAGGCCCCAGCCGCCAGGCCGACACCCGTGACGATTCACGCACCAGCCGGCACACATGCTCGACGGGCGTTAGCGACAGCAGCTCGCCGGAGTTCGTCGTCGTCACCCGCTGCAGCGGCAGCAAATTGAGCAAATGCCAGGCCACGGATAGCATAATGGGGTGCAGTCGGGTTTCCGGATCCTCAATTAACAGCAGCGGCCGCGCATCGCGATCGAGTCTGACGGTCCCTTTCGCCTGCAACAACGTGGAAAAGAGCCCCAATAAAATCACCCGATGGCTACGGCCGCCGGGTTTGTCGATCATACGGTTGATGATGTCCAGATAGCGCCAGCTGCGCTGTTCATCATGTGAATGGCGGCGCATCAGGCGGTGACGAGATTGCGCGCTGCTCTGCTCGGCAAAATAGTGCTCCAACAGCTGCACCATGGCCGACAGCCCCTGCCTGATTTGCCCGTCGGTTAAATTTTGCGGATGGTGCACCAGCTCGCGGGAGAGAAAATCGAGCTGGCGGGCGGTAATTTCGATCTGCGGCGAATGCGGCACGGTACCGTTGTGGATCCGCCGCATAAAACGGGCATCGCGCAGGCGCAGCACCGGCATCAGCCGTACCAGGTGACGGGCGAGCTCATCAATATCTTCAAGCTCCAGCGCTTCCCCTTCGCCGTTAATAAAGCTGCGCAGAGTCATCACGCTATCATCATCGGCAAGCTCCCCCTCCAGGCGGTAGAACACTCGCTGATAGCCATCGTCGCAGGGTACCCAGCATTTGCTGAGCGGCCGATAGCGGCGGACCCGATGGCGGCCCGGTTCATTTTCACGGAAGGTCAGAATAATATGCAGATGACGCTCGCGCCCCTGAACATCCCCGGGCGGAAACCAAAAATCTTCCCGAACAAAATGATAGAGATCGAACTCAGGCGACAGGAGCAGCGTCAGGGCATCCAGCAGGCTGGATTTACCCCATGCATTTTCGCCAATCAGCACGTTATTTTGCTCCAGCATCAACGATAACCGGTTGATGCCGCGAAAGCCTACTATTTCGACGCGCTCAAGATGCATATCCCCTCCGCTCGGTGGCTACTTTCTCCTTCAGTTATCAGCAGTATAGCGAGGTGGGGAGGAACATGACACACCCGCTACTCCGCGCTGCAGGATAAATCTTAAGCGTATGTATCCGCACGGTGACTATTCAGCTTGCAAATTACTTACCGGGTTGCCAGTTTTTTAATTTGTTCTGTTCTACACTTCAACTCGGTAGACATTACTGAAGGAATCACATCACCTTGCCCTAAATCAAGTTACCTCGATTTATATTGCTAGTGCGACAATGTTGAACGTCCATAAAATAGCGGCGCTTTATTTTTATCGTCGTTATTTATATCGATAAATAAAGACCGGCGCGGTTTTCCGCGCTCGTAACATTATTTTATTGAGGTGGTTATGTTTAGAAAATTAGCAGCAGAATGCTTTGGTACATTCTGGCTGGTGTTTGGTGGTTGCGGCAGCGCCGTTCTGGCGGCGGCCTTCCCGGAATTAGGTATTGGTTTTGCCGGCGTCGCGTTAGCCTTCGGCTTAACGGTATTAACCATGGCGTTTGCCGTCGGTCATATTTCCGGCGGCCACTTTAACCCGGCAGTCACTTTAGGCCTGTGGGCCGGCGGTCGTTTCCCGGCTAAAGAGGTGATTGGCTATATTATCGCCCAGGTTGTCGGCGGTATTATTGCCGCCGCTATTCTGTATATCGTCGCCAGCGGTAAAGCGGGCTTTGACGCCGCCGCCAGCGGGTTCGCGTCGAACGGTTACGGCGAACACTCACCGGGCGGTTTCTCCATGCTCTCCGCAATTGTGATTGAGATTGTCCTGACCTGCGGCTTCCTGTTGGTCATCCACGGCGCCACCGATAAAAACGCTCCGGCGGGCTTCGCCCCTATCGCCATTGGCCTGGCGCTGACCCTTATTCACCTGATCAGCATTCCGGTCACCAACACTTCTGTCAACCCGGCTCGTAGCACCGCGGTAGCGATTTTCCAGGGCGGCTGGGCGCTGCAGCAGCTGTGGCTATTCTGGGTGATGCCGATTATCGGCGGTATTCTCGGCGGCGTGCTCTACCGTACTCTGCTGGAAAAACGCAGTTAAGCACCCTCGCTTCTCTGAAGGCCCGGTTTCCCGGGCCTTTCTTTTTTTCGACTACTTTACTCAGTCCGGCGATTTGGGTAGTGTCAGGGACGCTATTTTCACTCTGCAAGGACCACGTCGTTCATGTTTTCGGGACTATTAATCATTCTGCTGCCGTTAATCGCAGGCTACCTTATTCCTCTCCATCGGCCGTCAGCCCTTAAACTTATCGCACGACTTCTGAGCTGGATCGTTTACGTTATTCTCTTTTTTATGGGAATTAGCCTGGCGTTCCTCGATAATCTGGCCAGCAACCTGTTGTCGATACTTCATTACGCAGCGGTCAGCGTCGTCATTATCCTGCTGTGTAATATTGCGGCTCTGATGTGGCTTGAGCAGAAAATGCCCTGGCAAAATCATCATCGCCAGGAAAAATTACCCTCGCGTCTGGCAATGGCGCTGGAATCCCTTCAGCTATGCGGCGTAGTCCTTATTGGTTTTCTTATTGGCCTGAGCGGCCTGCCTTTTTTACAACACGCCACCGAGGCCAGTGAATATACGCTGATTTTCCTGCTGTTCCTGATCGGTATTCAGCTGCGTAATAATGGCATGACCCTGCGGCAAATCGTTCTGAATCGCCGCGGAATGATGGTTGCGGTGGTGGTGATGGTGAGCTCACTGCTGGGCGGAATCATTAATGCCTTTATTCTCGACCTGCCGCTAAAAACCGGCCTGGCCATGGCCTCCGGCTTTGGCTGGTATTCGCTTTCCGGCATCCTGTTAACAGAATCCTATGGCCCGGTGATTGGTAGCGCCGCCTTCTTTAACGATCTGGCACGAGAGCTGCTGGCGATTATGCTGATCCCGGGGCTGGTACGCCGCAGCCGTTCAACGGCGCTAGGCCTGTGCGGCGCAACATCGATGGATTTTACGCTGCCGGTGCTGCAGCGCTCAGGCGGCGTGGAGATCGTGCCGGCAGCTATTGTTCATGGCTTCATTCTCAGCCTGCTGGTGCCCATCCTGATGGCCTTTTTCTCCGCTTAATACCTCTCAGGCGGTAGCCCTCTGCCGCCAATTTTGCGCTAAATCAATCTCCCTGTAAGTTGTATCAGAAATACCTTTTCTCCTCACGCGCTCGGGCATAACCTTAAACATGTATATTAAATATAACTTTAAAAGGTGTGACCATGTTTTGTGTGCAATGTGAACAAACCATCCGTACTCCGGCAGGAAACGGCTGCTCTTACGCGCAGGGTATGTGCGGGAAAACGGCCGAAACGTCCGATCTGCAGGATCTGCTGATTGCCTCTCTGCAGGGCCTCTCCGCCTGGGCGCTTAAAGCTCGTGAATATGGCATCATCGACCACGACGTCGATAGCTTTGCGCCGCGCGCTTTTTTCTCTACGCTGACTAACGTTAACTTCGACTCCCCGCGTATCGTTGGCTATGCGCGTCAGGCTATCGCCATGCGTGAAGCGCTTAAAGCCCAGTGCCTGAGCATTGATGCCCACGCGACGGTTAACAATCCGATGGCCGCTGTGCAACTGGCTAGCGACGATCTGGGCGACCTGCAGCGTCAGGCGGCGGAATTTACTCCGAACAAAGACAAAGCGGCCATCGGCGAGAACATTCTCGGCCTGCGCCTGCTGTGCCTGTACGGCCTGAAAGGCGCTGCGGCCTATATGGAGCACGCGCACGTTTTGGGCCAGTACGATAACGACATCTACGCCCAGTACCATAAAATCATGGCATGGCTGGGTACCTGGCCTGCCGATATGAACGCTCTGCTGGAGTGCTCAATGGAAATCGGCCAGATGAACTTCAAAGTCATGAGCATTCTGGACGCCGGTGAGACCACCAAATACGGTCATCCGACCCCAACCCAGGTCAACGTTAAAGCGACCGAGGGCAAGTGCATCCTGATCTCCGGCCATGACCTGAAAGATCTCTATAACCTGCTGGAGCAGACCGAAGGCACCGGCGTTAACGTCTACACCCACGGGGAAATGCTGCCGGCGCACGGCTATCCGGAGCTGCGTAAATTCAAACACCTGATTGGGAACTACGGCAGCGGCTGGCAGAACCAGCAGGTGGAGTTCGCCCGTTTCCCGGGGCCGATCGTCATGACCTCTAACTGCATCATCGACCCAACCGTCGGCGCCTATGACGATCGTATCTGGACCCGTAGCATCGTTGGCTGGCCGGGCGTGAACCATCTGGAAGGCGAAGATTTCGCCCCGGTTATCGCCCAGGCGCAGCAGATGGCAGGCTTCCCGTACAGCGAGATCCCGCATCTCATCACCGTAGGTTTCGGCCGTCAGACCCTTCTGGGCGCTGCTGATACCCTTATCGATCTGGTGAGCCGGGAAAAACTGCGCCACATCTTCCTGGTTGGCGGCTGCGACGGCGCGCGGGGCGAGCGTAATTACTTCACCGATTTTGCCACCAGCGTACCGGACGACTGCCTGATCCTGACCCTGGCCTGCGGTAAATACCGCTTCAATAAACTCGATTTCGGCGATATTGAAGGCCTGCCGCGTCTGGTCGATGCCGGTCAGTGCAACGACGCTTACTCGGCGATTATCCTGGCGGTGACCCTGGCGGAAAAACTGGGCTGCGGCGTCAATGATCTGCCGCTATCGCTGGTGCTTTCCTGGTTCGAGCAGAAAGCGATTGTCATTCTGCTGACCCTGCTCTCACTGGGCGTGAAAAACATCGTAACCGGCCCGACCGCGCCAGGCTTCTTCACCCCGGATCTGCTGGCCGTGCTCAATGAGAAATTCGGTCTGCGCTCTGTGACCACCGTAGAAGAAGACATGAAGCAACTGCTGAGCGCGTAAGGAGCTATCCATGACCATGCCAACCTCACAATGCCCGTGGCGAATGCAGGTGCATCACATCCATCAGGAAACGCCGGATGTGTGGACCATTTCATTGCTCTGCCATGACTATTATCCGTACCGTGCCGGGCAGTACGCGCTGGTGAGCGTGCGTAATTCGGCAGAGACCCTGCGCGCTTACACTATTTCGTCCACGCCGGGCGTCAGCGAATATATTACGTTGACCGTTCGCCGTATTGACGATGGCGCGGGCTCACAGTGGCTCACCCGCGACGTAAAGCGCGGCGACTATATCTGGCTGTCCGACGCGATGGGGGATTTCACCTGCGATGATAAAGCGGACGATAAGTTCCTGATGCTGGCCGCAGGCTGCGGCGTCACGCCGATCATGTCGATGCGCCGCTGGCTGGCAAAATATCGCCCGCAGGCTGATGTGCAAGTGATTTTTAACGTTCGTTCGCCGCAGGATGTGATTTTCGCTGAGGAGTGGCGTCAGTATCCGGTGACGCTGGTGGCGGAAAATAACGCTACCCACGGTTTCGTGGCAGGACGTTTAACGACTGAACTACTGCAAAGCGTGCCGGATCTGGCATCGCGCACCGTGATGACCTGCGGTCCGGCGCCGTATATGGATCTCGTCGAGCAGGAAGTGAAAGCGCTGGGCGCGACGCGCTTCTTTAAAGAGCAGTTCTTTACGCCAGTCGCCGTCGCGGCCACCAGCGGTCTGAAGTTCACCAAACTGCAGCCGGCGAAAACGTTTTATGCCCCGGTCGGCACCACGCTGCTCGAAGCGCTGGAAAGCAATAAGGTGCCGGTTACCGTCGCCTGCCGCGCGGGCGTTTGCGGCTGCTGCAAAACGAAAGTGGTTTCCGGTGAATATACCGTCAGCAGCACCATGACGTTAACCGATGCGGAAATCGCTGAAGGCTACGTGCTGGCCTGCTCCTGCCAGCCGCAGGGAGATTTGGTACTGGCTTAATGTTGTTGCTGGCCATGCTACGCGGTAATCGTCGGGTAGCATGGCTCTTACTGAACTGCCGGAACGGCAGTGAACCAATTCAAAAATGCCGATGCGATCGGTCATCCTTTCTAAGCTGCCTGTACGGCAGTGAACATGCTGCCAGCGGCGCCTGGGATGCCATGATGTTTCTAAGCTGCCTGTACGGCAGTGAACAACAGCCGGGAGGCGCTGGCCTCCGTGGGGATTTTCTAAGCTGCCTGTACGGCAGTGAACACTAGCCCGCGCACCTGCCTTAGTGTTTTATCATGCAATAATCAATAAAAGGCCCTTTTACCCTTTTTTTGTGACAACAATAAAAATATTAAAAAATCAAGATCTTAAAATACCCTCCCCAAAAAAGGGTCTGAAAAACGAGCGGCGACACCCCGGCAAACAGGATGTGGCCAGGGTGAGGCAGAAAATCCTGGTGCACTTACCGCCAGGCCGAGTTTCCGCCAATGGAATATCGGCCTGCCCCGAGGAAGGCAATCGCCAGCGCGCCAACAAAGAAGTAGACCAGACTCTCAATCGCCCACGCGCCTACCGCATCCAGCGCGAAGGTTTTACCCGTCCCGACCATCAGCCAGGCCACAACCATCGTGAATGCCAGCACCAGCGCCGCAGGGCGCGTCAGGATCCCCACAATCAGCAGACATGGCGCAACCACTTCTCCAGCTAAAACCCCATAAGCGATAAAGCCCGGCAGACCTTTCGCCACCAGCATGCTGCTGATGCCCCCCACGCCATCGAATAGCTTGTGTAATCCGTGAAACAGCATCAGGCCGCCAACGGCAAGTCGTAACAAAAGTTTGCCAAAATCATCATGCGACAGCAGTTTATTAACACCATTTAACAGAGGCTTAACCATTTGAAATGATTCCTGTTTACCACCGAAGGTGAACACAGCGTATGCGCAATGTCCGACGAATAAAAGCAGCTGAAAATGAGGGGCAAACGGCGGGCGTAATGGTCATTTTCATCTAAGCTTGTAAGCGTTATCACTTAAGGAGATGGAAAACCATGAAACAGACCGTGGCGGCATACATTGCCAAAACTCTAGAACAGGCTGGCGTTAAACGTATTTGGGGCGTGACCGGGGATTCTCTTAATGGCTTAAGCGACAGCCTGAACCGCATGGGGACCATCGACTGGATGCCCACGCGCCATGAAGAAGTTGCCGCCTTCGCCGCCGGAGCGGAAGCGCAGCTTACCGGCGAACTGGCGGTGTGCGCCGGTTCCTGCGGGCCGGGCAACCTGCATCTGATTAACGGTCTTTTCGACTGCCACCGCAACCATGTTCCGGTGCTGGCCATCGCCGCCCATATTCCTTCCAGCGAAATCGGCAGCGGTTACTTTCAGGAAACGCATCCGCAGGAGCTGTTTCGCGAATGCAGCCACTACTGCGAACTGGTCTCCTCGCCGGAGCAGATCCCGCAGGTGCTGGCCATCGCTATGCGCAAAGCGGTGATTAACCGCGGCGTCTCGGTAGTGGTGCTCCCCGGCGACGTTGCGCTAAAACCCGCGCCGGAAAGCGCCAGCAGCCACTGGTACCACGCCCCGCTGCCGCAGGTGACGCCGGCAGAAGAAGAACTGAAAAAACTGGCCCAGCTGCTGCGCTATTCGAGCAATATCGCGCTGATGTGCGGCAGCGGCTGCGCCGGAGCGCATAAAGAGCTGGTTGAGTTCGCCGCGAAGCTGAAAGCGCCTATCGTTCACGCGCTGCGCGGCAAAGAGCACGTTGAATACGATAACCCTTATGATGTTGGGATGACCGGGCTGATAGGCTTCTCCTCCGGTTTCCATACCATGATGAACGCTGACACCCTGGTGCTGCTCGGCACCCAGTTCCCCTATCGCGCCTTCTACCCGACGGACGCAAAAATTATTCAGATCGATATCAACCCCGGCAGTATCGGCGCGCACAGTAAAGTGGACATGGCGCTGATCGGCGATATCAAATCCACCCTCAGCGCGCTGCTGCCGCATCTGGAAGAGAAAACCGACCGCAAGTTCCTCGACAAAGCCCTGGAACACTATCGCGACGCGCGCAAGGGGCTCGATGACCTGGCGAAGCCAAGCGATAAAACCCTTCATCCGCAGTATCTGGCGCAGCGGATCAGCCACTTTGCCGACGACGACGCCATTTTTACCTGTGACGTCGGAACGCCAACCGTGTGGGCTGCGCGCTATTTACAGATGAACGGCAAGCGCCGCCTGATCGGATCGTTCAACCACGGTTCGATGGCTAACGCCATGCCGCAGGCCATCGGCGCGAAGGCCACCGCCCCCGACCGGCAGGTCGTGGCAATGTGCGGCGACGGCGGCTTTAGCATGCTGATGGGGGATTTTCTCTCGCTGGCGCAAATGAAGCTGCCGGTGAAGATCGTTATCTTCAATAACAGCGTCCTGGGCTTTGTCGCGATGGAGATGAAGGCCGGCGGCTATCTGACAGACGGCACCGAGCTGCATGCGACCAACTTTGCCCGCATCGCCGAGGCCTGCGGCATTAAGGGCATCCGTGTCGAAAAAGCGGCTGACGTAGACCAGGCGTTGCAAACCGCCTTCAGTACCGACGGCCCGGTCCTGGTGGATGTGGTGGTCGCCAGTGAAGAACTGGCGATGCCGCCGCAGATCAAACTGGAGCAGGCCAAAGGTTTCAGCCTTTACATGCTGCGCGCGATTATTAGCGGCCGCGGCGATGAGGTTATCGAACTGGCGAAAACTAACTGGCTAAGGTAAAAATATCCTTTTCAATTCATACGCAAAAACATTCGTGTCGCATCAAGGCGGCAAGCCCGAAAATCCCCGGAAGCAGAAATAACGATGTGACCGGGGTTTGAGGGTGCAGCCAACGCAGAGGCAGCGCGAAGGATGAAGTGTATAAGGATATGTCATGATAGATTTACGCAGTGATACCGTCACCCGCCCGGGCCGCGCCATGCGGGAAGCGATGATGGCCGCCCCGGTCGGGGATGACGTGTATGGCGATGACCCGACCGTTAACGAACTCCAGCGCTTTGCCGCCGACCTGGCGGGCAAAGAGGCCGCTATCTTCTTGCCGACCGGCACTCAGGCCAACCTGGTCGCGCTGCTCAGCCACTGCCAGCGCGGCGAAGAGTATATTGTCGGCCAGGGCGCGCATAATTATCTCTACGAAGCCGGCGGCGCGGCGGTGCTCGGCAGTATCCAGCCGCAGCCTATCGACGCCGCAGCTGACGGTTCCCTGCCGCTCGATAAAGTCGCAGCCAAAATCAAACCGGACGATATCCATTTCGCCCCTACCCGGCTACTGTCGCTGGAAAACACCCACAACGGCAAAGTGCTGCCGCGTGAATATCTTAAAGATGCCTGGGAGTTTACGCGTCAGCGCGGCCTGGGGCTGCACGTCGACGGGGCGCGTATCTTTAACGCCGTCGTGGAATACGGCTGCGCGCTGCGTGAGATCACCCGCTACTGCGACTCTTTCACCATCTGTCTGTCTAAAGGTCTCGGCGCGCCGGTAGGCTCGCTGCTGGTGGGGAGCGAAGCGTATATTCGCCGCGCCATCCGCTGGCGGAAAATGGTCGGCGGCGGGATGCGTCAGGCCGGGATTCTGGCGGCTGCTGGCCTGTATGCCTTGCAGAACAACGTCGAGCGTTTAAAAGAGGATCATGATAACGCCGCATGGATGGCAGAACAGCTGCGCGCCGCCGGCGCGGAAGTGATGCGTCATGACACCAATATGCTGTTTGTTCGCGTCGGTGAAGCGCGCGCCGCCGCCCTGGGCGAGTATCTGCGCGAACGCGGAGTGCTGATCAACGCCTCGCCCATCGTGCGCCTGGTGACGCATATTGACGTGAACCGTCAGCAGCTTGCCGAGGTGGTTAGCCACTGGCAGACATTTTTAAATCGCTAAGGAGTCCGGCGTGTCGCAGCGAATTCTGGTGCTTGGCGCCAGCGGTTATATCGGCCAGCATCTGGTGACAAGGCTCAGCGAGCAGGGCTTCACCGTGCTGGCGGCGGCGCGCCAGATCGACAGACTCAAGAAGCAGCATCTCCCCGGCGTCGAGTGCTATTCGCTCGATTTAAACCAGCCTGACGCGCTACCCGCCCTGCTGGCGCAGGTTGACACCGTTTATTATCTGGTACACGGGATGGGCGAAGGCGGCGACTTTATCCGCCACGAGCGGCAGGTCGCCCTTAACGTCCGCGACGCGCTGCGCAAGACGCCGGTGAACGAAGTCATTTTTCTCAGTTCGTTACAGGTTGCAGAAGAGGAGCAATCCGATCATCTGCGCGCCCGCCAGATCACCGGCGATCTGCTGCGCGAATCGGGCGTACCGGTAGCGGAAGTTCGCGCCGGCATTATCGTCGGCGCCGGTTCCGCCGCGTTCGAAGTGATGCGCGATATGGTTTACAACCTGCCGGTACTGACGCCGCCGCGCTGGGTACGCTCGCGCACCACGCCGATTGCGCTGGATAACTTACTCTATTATCTGCTGCAGCTGCTGAACCATCCTGCGGCAGAGCATCGCATTTTTGAAGCCGCCGGGCCGGAAATTTTGAGCTATCAGCAGCAGTTTATCCGCTTTATGGCGGTCAGCGGCAAACGTCGGCCGTTGATCCCTATTCCTTTTCCGACCCGTTGGATTTCGGTGTGGTTTCTCAACATCATTACTTCAGTGCCATCAACCACGGCCAGGGCGCTAATTCAGGGGCTAAAGCACGATCTGATCGCCGACGACCGCGCCCTGCGGGCGCTCATCCCGCAACCTCTCATCGCTTTTGATGAAGCGGTGCGCCGCACGCTAAAGGAAGAGGAGCAGCTGGTGAACTCCAGCGACTGGGGCTACGATGCGCAGGCCTTTGCCCGCTGGCGCCCAGAGTACGGTTACTACCCGAAACAGGCGGGCTGCACCGTTAACACTTCCGCCAGCCTTGCTGCGCTGTGGAAGGTGGTCAACCAAATTGGCGGCAAAGAGGGCTATTTCTTCGGCAACGCTCTGTGGAAAACTCGCGGAGCGATGGATCTGCTGGTCGGTCACCGGCTGGCAAAAGGTCGCCCGGAAAATGAATATCTGCAGACCGGCGATGCGGTGGACAGCTGGAAGGTGATTATCGTCGAGCCGGAAAAGCAGCTGACGCTGT
>POVV01000843.1_pt1 | contig 15177 bp, 13 predicted proteins | sample 1560271 | NCBI WGS metagenome assembly POVV01 (sample SAMN08337232, study PRJNA429181) | Bioreactor metagenome, whole genome shotgun sequencing project. | biome: cows' rumen and soil; feature: anaerobic; isolation source: anaerobic chemostat enrichment culture, galacturonate as sole carbon... | reverse complement strand
TCTTTCCCTGATAATGAAATTCACATCATTCCCCGAAGCGTCAATATAGCCCTGAGCGGCTTTTAAATAGGCGTCCACGGCGGCGATATAAGCGGCAGTGGCTTTGGCGTCATTCATGGAAGCCGGCGGCACCGGCAGCGACGGCAGTTTTTCCTTCACGGTCGGATAAGCGGCGGCAAAGTTAGTGGCCGCCGGATCGGCAGGCACCGGCGCCGGCGGCTGCTCCTGGGCGGCAAGCGCCAGGCCTGCCACCCCCAGACAAAATAGAACCATGGCAATCCAGATTAGTTTTTTCACAGTATTTCTCCTATCTGTATTTTTAGTTTTGCGCAGTGTCAGCCCAGATTTTGCGCATGAGCACAGGATATTCGTCCTGCAGGTGTCGCAGGATGACATCAAGGGTCAGACTAACGAGTTGCGGTTCGAATTGCTCCGGCACAGCAGTCAGGCAAACGTCCAGAATCAGGGCATCGTCTTCGCTGATAAAATACTTAAAGCTTTTATAGGTCCGGTTCAGCTCATTGATATAGGCGAAAAGGCCTGGGCTGCTCGCCTCCTGGGCGACTGCCGGCACAACCCGCACCTGCAGCGGTGTATGCAAGGTGTCGTCAGTTACGAACATGACCGGCAACTGTTGGCCGCCAATCTCCAGATTGGTGCGGAAAATAACGGTATGCAACTCGTCGTTTATGGCTTGTACCCCAAAGCAGGTAATCTGATTGGCTGTTAAAAAATCCTGAAACTTGTTAGCTTTGATGTTGCTGTTTTGCATGTGTCTTTCCCCTATTCTGTCTAAATTTTGCCGATGCCGTTACCGGCCTGGTTACACCCCGAATTGGTCGGCGGCGATCCACTCCATATTGAGGAGCGACCAAAAATCTGTCGCCAGCTTATTGAGGACATATTCATACGGCAGCCAGCCGTAGCCGGAGTCGCCCCAGGCACTGCCCCAGGAATTGCGGATAAGAAGCGCGCCGGTGGTTTCCCGGTTGTATTGGGTGTTTGTAATTTTCAAATTATCATCATAGCCAAAGGCCGCCACCGCGTGGCCCCAGCTGGCCTTTTCATCCGGGCCGGGACCGGGGATGCCGCCGGGAACATCGGTAGCGGCAAACGAAGCAAAGCCGTAGAAACCGAACATGGCCGGCACACCGGCGGCCAGATATTTTTTCACACTGCACAGCACATCGGCCGGTACCGTATTAGTGCCGGCAGGGTCGTGGCAGAAATACTGCAGCGCTTCATAGTTGTCGGCCACGGCATAGACAAAGGACGTCGGTTCTTTGTCAAAATCAGGAACCTTGTCGGTATAGGGCCAGTATTTTTCCGGCGGTACGCCGCACAAGGCCAATGACCCCATGGTATCGCGGATGTAAGACCCCTGGTCGCCGCTCACTCCCTGCAGGTTGCGGGCATTTTTATAGATAAACAGCCGCGAGGCGGCAAAATGCCGGCCAAAGGCCCGGTTCTGAAAGTATTCAATAATGGCTGCCGCCGCGTGGGCGGTGCAGGCCCCCAGCTGGCCCTGGTCCGGCACCGGCGTGCTGCACCATTGGCGCAGGTCGGCCTTGGGCGGCAGCGGCGCAATCTTGTCAAGCCCCAGCCGTTTGATGATTTCCCGCAATTTGGGATGGCATTCGGTGTAGTCGCGCAGGTCAGGCAGCGGCGGCAGCCAGCCTGTCCCCACCGTGCGGTTGCCAGGTAACACTACTTGCAGTTTCATGTAATTATCCCTCCTCTGCCAGAAGCAAAATGACTGTCCCCTCGCTTCCTGTTTCCTTGCTTTTGCTAACACAGCATTGCCATGATAATAAGGAAGCAAGGGATATATGTATCACCCTGCTTCCCCGTTTTTAATGCGAAATTGCAAACTTAGTACGGAAATACAGCTCTTCTTTGACACAGTTGGTAAAAATCAGCTCAAATAACGCCGTATCGTTCTTAATCTCTTTGTGCAACAAATTGGCCAGGTACAAAAAGACACAGAAATTATCGCGGGTTATTTCGGCTTTCTCACTCTGAGACAAAGCCTGGGGCGAATGCCAAAAAGAGTCAAACGGCACCATGCTGCCACTGCTGCGCAAATGGGCTGCGATATCAGGCCAGCCGGTTTGCAGCAGCGCGGTAGCCAATTCGAGTGCCCTGCCCTGGTTGTCCCTTGTCTGTTCAACCGCCAACAGCAAGCCTGCCGCTTTGTGGCAATATCCTGCTACGAAAGCATCGGCCTGCTGACGGTAATAATACTCATAAAAAGGCTGACCGGCCGCCGGCTTACCCAAAAAAGCTTCTTCGCGATAAAGCCTGTCCAGTTCCTGGCGCAAGCGCTGCCTGCGCGCGATTGCCAACGCCACCGGGGGAATAATGTCCAGTACAAACGTACTGTTCTGCTGTGCTGCTTGTTTATCGGCGTTTATTGCTATTCCTCCTTTTGCCACCGGTTATCTGTCATACTTGGCAAGCTGAAACGAGTTCATTAGGATATCGGCATCAGAAGGTATACTGCATGGTTGCATAATATGTCCGTCCCTGCTGCGGCATAGACGCATTTAAATCCCTGTTCGCATACGTCCAATACATCAATTGTTTTGGCCCTTCGTTGCCAATATCATTGACACCGAGTGTCAGGTTAACGCTGGGGTTGAATCTGTGTTTCACCGCCAGATTGATAAACCGTATCGGATCATACCAGCCTACTTCTGCGTTATCCGTACTGTACTGATTCACCACTTTGCCTAAATAATGCAGTTCGGCGATGACAGAGGTTTTTTGGTTGTTAAAGTTATAGGTCAGGCGCGTATTAGTTTCCCATTTGGGGATGTTGGTGAAAGGCTGGTTGCGGTCTTCCTTGGTACCGTATTTGCCGAGTTGTTTGGTCAGCTTGGAATTGTTATAGGTCACGGCTTGCTCCAGCTCCCAGTTCTTCCACTTGAAGCGGGTTTCGTATTCGACCCCGTCAATCTGGCCTTCGCCGAAGTTGGTATATATCGCCGTTCCTCTAAAGGTGATCATATAGGCAGTCAAATCCCGCACATGGCGATTGAAATAGGTCAGGGACATGTCGGCGTCAGCGCCTAAGGCCCGGCCCCGCCAATCCACGCCAAGATCAAACTGGTCGCCATGCTCCCAGGTAACGTCGCCGCCGGCCGACGCGGCTGACCGCGGTTCAACCATCATACTGCCGTCGCCGAACATTTCATAGAAGTTGGGGGCTTTATTGTAGGTGCCGTAGGTGGCCCGGACAGCCAGCCCGTCGCGGATGTTTTTCTTCAGACCGACGCCATAGGAGTACTGCCAGGCATTTTCCTCGTCCGTAAAGGTGCTCATTTCCATCTTTTGCGCCCGGACGATGGGCGAAAGCAGCAGCGACTTATGCCGGTCAAGCGCAATATTGTCCTGGAGCTGGAAATAATAATTCTTGATGTCATAATGCGGCAGCCATTGGCGGGTACTGTTCGCCGGCACAATGTGCAGATTTCCCCAGTAGCTGGCACTCACATCCATCGTTTCCTTTGAATAATTAAACAGGAATTCCAGCATGTGGTTGCCCAGCTGCCAGCTGCCGTCAATGGCGGCGCCGTAGACTTCGTTATCAAAGTTGGAGTATTTTAAGCCGGCCGGCGTCCACTTGGTTACCGGCGCGGTGGAACGGGCGCGCTTGTCGTTATTTTCGTAGTTCACCTTCCAGCCCCATTCCAGATTGTCGTTGGTTTGCCGGCGGCCCACCTCCATCCGGTATTTGTCGGTGATCATATACCGGTAACCGCTGCTGAGCTCGGGGATGTCAATCTGGGCGGCGGAATTGATGCCGTCAGGAATGCCGGTGTTTTTGCGGTCATACTGGAATTTGGCAAACCAGTTATCATCCTGCCATTTGAGCATGGCCGAGGTATTCCGGTAGTAATTGTGCTGCCGCGTTCTTTCGACGCCATAGGTATCCACTTCTTTTTGATACACATGATTCAGAGGCTTATGGTCATAGTTAAAATCGCCGCGGGCCTGGTCGCGGCTCAGATTGAACATCAGCGTACCGCTGCCTAGCGGGGCGACGGTCTCCAGCGCGCCGGTATAGCCGCCGAAGGAGCTGGCGCCCTGTTTCACCGTCACGCCAACCTTTTCGGGCTTTTTCGTCACGATATTGATGGCGCCGCCGATGGCCGCACCGGCAAACCGGGCCGGCACATAGCCCCGGTAAACCTCCACCTTGGCTACATTTTCGAGCGGGATCAAAGACAGGTCGACGCCGGTTTCGGCGGCGGAATTGACCAATATACCGTCAATATAGATGTTGACCTGTGCGCCGGTTGAACCCCGGACGCGGGCTACGGCATAATGGCCGGTCCCCTGGACGCGCTGCACAAAGACGCCGGCTACCGTTTGCAGAATATCGGGCAGAGTCTTTTGCTCACCCGCGAATTTGGCAGTATCCACTACGGTAACTGTTCCCGGCGAGAGCTTTTTCTCCCATTCCGGCCGGGGCGCTTCGACAAGGACGGCACCGAAGGTGTAACCGGCAGGGTTTTCTGCCGCAGCGGTGCTTCTGACGTCAGACCCCGCTGTTGCCGGTGCCGGGGCAGTTGGGGCATCAGCCGCAGCCGAAGCTGCCGGGACATCCGGGGCAGTTGCCGCCAGCAGGTCAGTGATATCCGCTTGATCGGTCCGGCTGCCAGCCGTTAGGGCATGGCCTGTTGCCGGCCCAGTACTTGCCTGCGGACCGGCTTGCTGCAGGTTAGCTGCCGCCTGGTCCGCGCTAAAAGCGACGGCTGCCGGCTTGTCCGCAGCCGCTTTCCGGTTCGGGTCCGGACCGGCATCCCAATACCATTGTAAGCCGCCGTTAACCATCCAGTCGGTTTTGACCTCGCCGCCCAGGGTCTTGGTCAACTCCAGATAGGCGGTGCCTTTGCGCGAGATGGCCTTGGTGGCGCCCAAGCTCAGATCGACCCAGGTATCCTTATCTGTGACCGGCTCCATCGTCAGAGTGCTGTTGCCAAAGCCTGCCAGGCTGCGTTTGGCGCCGATAAAGTCATGGTTCAGCATGACCTTGGCGTAGACATCACTGGGATAGTCGGTATTTTTCTGATTTTTTTTGCCGAGCAGCACCCCCACCCGACCGGTGAGGAAGTCCTGGCTGTCCTGGCGGATTTGCACGCCATTCCGCAGAGCAAAGGAGGCAGCGCCCAGCCTGGCGTAGGACAGACCGGCCTGCGGCTCAAAGTAGACGCCGTTGGCCAGATTTTTCCGGTAGCCGTACAGCGCGTTAAGCCCGTAGTTCCAGGCTTTGTAATCATTGTCCCGGCTGACTACACCGGAGGAATCGGTAAAGTCATAGCTGTTTTCCAGCCGGGAAATGCGGGCGGTGAGATCGAAGAAGCGTCCGTCTTTTCCCTGCCAGCTGGCATAAGCGCCCAGGCTATTGCCTGTCAGGTCGCTTTGGCCTGACAGGAAGGAAGCTTTAGCGTCGGTATAACCTAAATAAGTGCCGTAAAACAGTTTGCCGTCATAAAAATCCCCCTGCCGCTCTTTTTCAAAGCCTACCTGGATATTGCTGAAATACTGGTCGATACTGCGGCCATAGGCGCTGTCATACTTGTACTTGCCGCGGGACATTTTCGCCCACAAGCTGGCTTCCGCATGGCCCTCCGGCGTTGTCAGCAGTTGATTGGTAGCAGCCCGGTTCTGATTGGCCAGGCGCAAATCCTGGGTATGGCCGAAAATAGCATTGTCCTCAAAGCGGTGCAAATTCAGCAAGGCCCGCTGGTTGTCGGCAGCAGCCATGACCGATTCGGAAGCCAAGCCGGAGTTGGTCGCAGTGTAGCCACTCATACTGTAGCCAACATTACTCGTACCAACCCCTTCCGTAATTTCACCCGGTGTTACCAGATACTTGGTCAGGGGCGCATCCATCAGGGTAGCCTGGCCAACGACATCCAGCGTCTCGCCCAAGGCCGCAGCCTGTTCCGCGGTTAGGCCGCTAAACGAAGCTATTGAATATTCTCGATTGCTACCAAATGAAGCAGGATTTTGGGAAAAATCCACCAGATGCGGTCTGGTTATACCGTCCGCCTCCTCTACATCAGCCACATTGACATAGCCAATTTGATAAAAGAGCCGGATGCCGCCTTCGGCGTTCAGCCTGGCAATGGTAGGATTGTGTAATACAGTTAGCGGTGGTACGACTATACTATTATCCGACAACCCATGATTTCCAGAGCTCATACCAATGCTCGTCCGGTAGGTGAAATCACCGTTTAAGGTTAGATTATCGACTCTAAGCGAACGGAATTTGGCGGTAACCTGCGTGTCATAATCGGTATCATAATACACATTGACGTCCGGATCATAAGCCGTACTGCGGAAATAGACCAGATCGATAGCGGTTTCATTGCCTAAAACAAGGTTATCCACTAGAATATTATTATTGTTGGAATTAGAAGTCACTTGGGGAGGTCTAAAAGTAGCGATATCGACAGGCCGCCAGATATAGCCGTCGCCGATGGTTACAGATTGGTACCATCCTGCTCTGCCGGTTGATGGGCTGCTGGTAGTCCTCTCCCTGACTGCGTCCGTATAAATAACATTGCCCACCGTGGTATCGGTCGCCGTATCTATAACATCTTGGTTGACTACCGGCACGGTAGGGGCGGCATAGGCCGGAGCGGATAAAGCCAGGCAAACAGCCAGCGCCAGTAACCGCTGCTTGCGCCGTTGTCGTTTACCGGCAGACTTACGTTTGTAATGCACAAAAACATCCTTCCTCTATATAAACCATCAGGAAGCAACAGGACTTGACCCTGCTGCTTCCCGGGTTCCTTATTCAATTATCGGTTACCGGAATACTAGATGCCCAGCAGTTTCTTTCTTTCCAAAAAGGCTTGCTGCGATACCGAAGCAAAAGCCGGATGCGCGGACCGCACCGTACCGCCGGAAATGCCGCCCGGAGCTGCTTTTAAGGCCAGCGTTGTGACTACCGGTTCGTAAATAGCCGCGCCGTTGATGGACCAGCCGGTGCCGGTTGACGCCAAGGCATTGGCGGCAATGGAGCCCTGGACCGGGAAGGTACCAGTATTATCATCATATTTATACATCGCGAAATCGTTGCCGCGGGCAAACCAGACCATGTTGTCGGAATTGTTGTAAATCAGCGACCAGAAATAACCGGCGAAAGTAGTAAGTGGCAGGCTGTCTAAGCCGGCAGCACTAATTAAACCGCCAGTGCCGCCATCAATGGTTGTCACATCTGTGTAGTACAGGTAAACGTCAGACGCACCGGTGCTTATATTGCTATAGTAACCGGTTAATATAAACACCTCGCCGCCAGCGCCAATGGTGATATCGCGGAAATCGCCAGCGGCTGGATTTGTTGTTGAAGTGCCGTCACCGGCAAATAAAACGCTGGAAGCCATCGTGGATTTCACCAGTTTCTCCAGTTTGGAATCGGCGCCGTTGCTGAAGCCGTTCTGCTGCATACCGCCAATGGAGGTGATATACAGATTGCTGCCATATTCGGCAAAGCCGAAGGCGTTTTTACCGAGAGTGCTATTGGTATTCGGCGTTGACGCCAGCGCCAAAGCCAATGTTAATTTGACCACCGTACTGCTATTATAACTACCGGCCCAAACGTCAGTAGCAGAAATAAAGAGGGCGTATACATTGTTGGCGTCAACAGCGACATCAATGCCATAGTCCTGAGCGGCTGCGGTATTGAAGTAATACTTATTGACCGTGTCGAAAGAATAGGTGTCGCCGGAGGAGTTTGTTACACGGAAAACGGTTTGGCGGTCATAATCAATGCCGTAAATATAATCATCGGTGCCATTTCTCTTGAAAGCATACACATTTACCAGTTTTTCCGCGGTGGTGGTGCCGTAGCCCCATTGTACTGTACCGGAATTTGGATATACCTGGGCAAAGGTTGCGGCGTTAAGAATCCTAAACTCGCTCGGCAATGGATTAAAAGAGGAATCATAGGCGGTTTCCGCAACCAACAGGCGGGGCTGACCGTCTTTATTCAGGAAATAAAACACCTTCGGATCAGGTGTTAAGCCTGTAAGATTGGTAACATTATGCTGAATTGTCGGTGTAGTCGCCGCATCAAACTTGCAACGGCCGACTTCGCCGATACCGCTACCCACTCCATAGTTATACAACCCATACGCTAATTCACTCGCCATTTTACATTCCTCGCTTTCGTTTTTTAATAGTTTTTCTTACCTGACTACCTTGCAGCAGCAGACTAGGCTGCTGGAGTTTTAACCTCGCAGGTTAGGCGCTAACGCTCACCTCCTTTACAAAAGTAGGGAATTTCTCCGAAGGTTAACCGGCTCCAAGACTCTCATCCTCTATAAGGGGGATTATGCCCCTACGGGCTACAGGCGAGCGGCTAACCTCCGGATACTTCCGACCAGGATTCATTGGGGTTAAAGCCCCGCTTGAATCAAGTCTCATCTATCAATCAGGGATATCACGTTGTCGGCCAAGGTATGGCATCAACCCGGTGATCTTTCCCATGATTAATCAATCTAATGCTTAAGGCCAAAACACTGCTTATTGTTTGAGCTTAGCTATCACGTCGGCGGTGATATCAATACCACCATAGACCACGGTTGCTGCGTCAATAATTACTGTCAGTCCTTTTTCCTCGGCGACGGCCTTAATGGACGCCTCGATTTTGTCACCCACCGGCTTCATGAGCAGATCTTCCTTCCGGGCTTCCTCGCGGGCGATGGTGTCGTTTAAGGCTTGCCGCTCGGCGTCCGGCAGGTCTTTGCTCCGGGTGTCATAGTCTTGCTGCGCCGCTTCGCGCAGGGTCTGAATTTGCTTCAGTATCTCCTGAATACCGGGATAACTATTGAAAATCTGCTGGCGGTTGACATAGCCCATGGTTTGCTCCGGTTTGGCCTTGGCCTTGGCGGCCAGCGCCCCGGCCGGAGCCAGCATGCCGCCCAGAAAACATACGGCAATAAGTAATAAAAGACTTCGTGTTAGTTGCTTCATGCCATTTCCTCTCCTGTTTGATTTGTACTTCTAAGCAATAAAAAAACTCCCTCATCAGGAGTGGTTACGCTGTCCGGACGAAAGCCGTCCTGGCTTGTTGCGTAATCTCCTCCCCATACCTCGCAGGTCAAACGGTGATTGTCAGACAGGCAGTTCTCCTGGCTCCGGTTCATCACTCTCTCGCACCTTCCCAAAGCGTTCGCTCCAGTGGCATATCTGCGAGATTGCTCCCCGTTACAGTGGCGGGACCGCGCCGGCATTGCACCGGACTTCCCTATTAAGCCCCGTAGGGCACCTATCCCAACGATATTCATTTGTCATCACTTTCTCATTCTATACACGACTTCGAAGCATTATGCCGAAAATCAGCAGATATTGTGCCCTTGCTGTTTGCACCTGGCAGCAAACTTCACATACGCTTCCAGCGCTTCGATAATGGCATCTTCCATCATTTCAGCCCTGCCATTCCTTCCGGCTTCCTCAACAATATGCTGAACTTGCCGGACATGATAGCCATAGTCCAGCAGTGCGCGGGTTAAGGTCTCGATCTTCCGGCGTTTCATAGCTCACCTCTCATACTACCGGACTGCGGTAAAATATATTCACTTCTCCCCGCCGGCGCAGCGGCTTTGGTTTGCTTGTCCTTTAAAGCGCCGGCATGGGGCTGCAGGCTGTCGCTATCCCCCTTTGGCAATGATTTGTATGCGGTGCCGGCTAAACGGCACCGGGTATATTACTATCATGGGCCTGATCCATGACAGCAGCTCACAAGTGAAACAAAAAGCGCCGACTATTCCGCCCGGCGGAACAATCGACGCTTTACCTGTTGCTAAAGCTGCCTGCTGCCGGTGCCGGGTCAAAAACCGCTCGCTGGCTGTCAGGCGAGAAAGCTCACCTTAACAAGCCTCCAGTCATATGTTAGCTCAGAGCTAGCCTATGCCTGCGAGTGTTCTTAATCCCAGACCTGTGCATCGCAGGCTGTACGGATATACATGTCTCAACTGAGACACTAGAAACCAGGCAGTACCCTGACTTGGGTCATCACCACATTCTCCTTGGTAAGAGGCTTGCAGAAATATGGCTCTCCTTCACAGTTGCGAGACAGCGCCGGAATCACACCGGACTTCCCTTTTAAATCCGCCCTGACGACGGATACCTGATTTCGTATAAAGTTTTGTAAGATCATAACCTTGAATAAGCAACTAATTATCTGCAACAAATATAAAAAAGCCTTCCTGTGATGAAATATCCAGAAAGGCTTCTTGTAATCCGGCGAAACTGCCGTCACAAAATACGAATTGCATCGCAATCCCCTCCCCGATTCATCGCAGGTCAAATGGTGATCGTCATGCAGGCAGTTCTCCTGGCTCTGGCTCATCGCTCCTCCAAACCTTCCCAAGATCGCTGGATCTCAGTGGTATATCATGGATTCGCTCCCCATCACAGTGGCGGGTCCGCGCCGGCTTTAAACCGGCTTCTCTCTTAGGCCCATACGGGCACCTGCACCAAAGTACATTATTCTCTTTTTTTGTGAGAATTCCTTTAATTTCTTTGCTTCAAATATAGCACCGTTGGGTAATTTTGTCAACAACTTTTTTAGCCTGTATTTTATGTATGCAGCTATATTGTGTCATAAAGCAACAGGAACAATTATATTCTAGCACAAGTAATTCTGCTTGTCACACTTTTTCCTTCGTCATTTTCCGACATATATATCCTATAAATGACTTCATTTTAAAAAGTTGTATTACTCATCCAGCATCAATGGTTTTTGCTTGGCTCGCCGTTTCAATTCGGCAAGCTGCTCTTTTTCAAGCTCGGCTATGCTTTTTTTCGGTGTAGGTAAATCTTCCGGCATGGTGCCTCCGACACGCTCAATAGCAGCACGCACCTCGCGCCCGACAGCATGATGCACAGAGTTGGCATTCTCAGGACTATCAATAGCATCTCTTTTAAGTTTTTCTTCTGTCTGAGATATGCGAAACAAGTTAGCAATCAACTCTGTGCTTCCCATAAAATCAAGAATTTTATCCCTAACGTCAAGCCCTTTTCGCTTATGAATATCCTCAACAGTCATCCCACCATAAAGCCCCATATACCCGGCATTTTGGAAAATCGCAAATTCCTCGTTCGTGATTACGCCCGCATTTCGAGCCGCTTCGGCAAGCAGTTGATTCCATTGCTTAATGTCGCCCCGGACAACAAGTCTCCTGGCATCCTCGTCAAGCTGATTAAACCGGTCCGCTATTTCCTGCCTGTATGTCTGGATCGCAAAATACGTTTGCCCAAGCGCAATCACCTCTTTGCGCGGATCGCCGTTTTGAACGGTAAGATAACAGGCATAGCGCGAAAGCTCATAATCTTTTACAGGCTTTGACGTTGCGCCCGCTTCTACGATTTTGCTGACCTCAGCAAAATCGCGGCCCACATCATGACCGCTATTGTTACAAGCTACCATAGCTTTGTCTAAGACCTTTGTAAAATTCCGCCATTGTGTATAATCTAATACAAGTGCTAGTTCCCGAGCCAACCAATATTCGCTGCCATCGGCACGAATATGCTTAATATCTTCAAACTGTTTGTATTCTCTTGCTTTCAATTCACTCATCACGATGCCTCCCTCGGAAGATCGACATTGCCTGCCAGCATATTCTATATTTTTTATGCAGTCAACGATACTGCACTCCAAATCGGTAACCTTGATTTTCGAGAACTAAAACTCTTCACCCGATTTTCTGTTCCAGCATGATCGCTGGAAACAAGCCGCCATTATCAAATTAATCTGTTGCAAAACGATGTGGCTGCACGAAAAGAGTAATCAACGGCTAAACCAAAGGGTCAACTCTTCATTTTAGACAGCAGTTTTAATGACCAAGGCGCCTTCGTCATTAAAACGGACAACGGTATTGGCAGGAAATTCGACCACTTCTCCAGCCGTTGAACGCCAGGTCACCTTCTCTTTGAGTGTTCCGACGGTGACTTCCCCATTCTCGTCGAATTCTATCGCTTGTTTGGCGCTGAATTTGACAAAACCAGCTGAGTCGTTTGCGGCAAGATTGGTTCGCCAGCCTACAGGCCGCAGGTGGGTATCCTCGGCCAAAACGCCGGACCGGATGGCCCCAGAATCATAAAAAGCCAGGACGGTATTTTCTCTCAAGGTCAGAAAGCCGTATTTCCCTGCCACCAGACGAACGGTGGCCTGCTCGGCAAGTGTGCCGCGCAGCACTTCGCCCTGTTCGCTGAAGGTAACCGGGGTTCCGCCCTTATAGCGCAAATGCCCGTAGCCGGGAATAGCCATATTATAGCTTCGTTCGATAAAGGAACGATGAAACCGGGGGAAAAAGGAGCCGACCGCATAGGCGGAAACGTAGTAGTAGTCGTTAATTACTCTTTCCCAGCCGCGCGGCTGGAGAAAGATATCGTCTTTCAAAGTACCGGAAGTCACTTCACCCAAATCGTTGGTGGTCAAAACCGTGCCTTTTTTGAATTCGACCTTATCACCAACCGTCCAGCCCTGGGGATGCAGCTTCGTGTCTTTGGGCAAAGTTCTGGTTTCCGCCTGCACGCAGGGAACAACCAACAGAACTGCCAGTACCACACCCAGCATGGCGCTCATCACGCGCCTAAAAGAGAAAAAATGTCTCATAACCACCATCTCCTTTTTTGTAGGAATCTAAAACACGGGAATAGGGATACTTTATACATTATATTTTTCTCTTATGCTTTTTAGCGAAATGTCACCATCCAGCACTTTTCCTGCTGCCAGTTGCTCCTCGGCGGCAATAAGCTTTTCATAGACGTCAAGCATAAGCAAATCGCGAATGGGAATTTGATGCATTATTTTCAGCCCCTTTCCGTGGATTTATTATACCATGATTATACTTTTACGCTCAATCATTATATCCCAGCAGTTTTTTTAGCAATAATATAAGCAGCGACTATTCCTCTGTAAACAGGGAATAGTCGCTGCTCGTAAATCATCTGTAATGTATTCAATAATTTTGAGGGCTACTTCCTTGCTGCCTCCAGTTATATTAAGGTTTCTCCCTTAACACCGTTTTTATCATATTCTGCGCATTGAGCATAAAAGCCGTGAGTGGCTGTTCCAGGCGGCTTTGCTCATCCCGGAATTCTTGTTCATACCGGTGCAAAATCTGTTCTTCCTCATAGCCTTGTTCTGCTAAGCGCAGGATAAATTCCTTAGTTTCCCGGACAGCGGTGATGCAGTTTTGCCAGTAACCGGCAGCATCGCTGTCATTCACCAGTCCATAATGGGGTGAAATGATGAAGCGCGGCTTTACTTTGCGGCATTTTTCGATAGAAGCCAGTGTGTCGGCACAGCTGGTGATAAATCCCGGATAAAGTTTGCCGGAAGCGCTCAGATAGCCGGTCGATTCACTGAGAAACAGAGTTTCGTTATTTACCAGAAAGGATAAGGAGCAGCGGGTATGTCCCAAGGTTTCCAGTACCTCAATCCGCAAGCCGCCCAGCTCCAATATATCTCCGTCCCGGATAATGGTATCCACTTTCATCAGAGCATCGTCATACCAGGCCAGTTCGCCGGCATGAAAAAGCTTGGCTGCCTGCTCACTCAGTATTCTAATAGTCGCCAAGGCGTTTTCCCGCTTTAAAATTCGTTCCGCATACCCGGCGCCGCATACCTCACTGTTTGGCCATTCTTTTTTTAAAAAAGGAACCGCACCAAGGTGGTCATAGTGCGAATGGCTGATAAGGATATAATCCAGCGTCTTGTTGTTAAGATATTGTTTGATATTACTGATGAGCTGGGACGCGCAATACGCCATGCCGCAATCAATTAATGCCGTTTTTTCATTCCCCAATAGCAAAAAGGCGTTGCCGCCTTTGCCACCGGTTACATTTACAATTGTATCCATATTAGTCATTCACCTGTATTCTCTTGCTGTAATAGTTTTAGCTTTCCGGCAGCAGCCGCAAATTACTGCGACCTATTTGCGCTCCTCCGGCTTGGCTAACTGTAAGTTAATATGGCAGTAGCCGCCCGGTGTTTTTGCCAAATACTGTTGGTGATATTCCTCTGCCGGGAAAAAATGCGCCACCGGCTCCACTTCGACGACAATCGGCGCCGTATAATGCTCCTGCATGGTTGCAATAAAACCGTCAATGACGGCTTTATCTTCCTCCGCATTGTAATACACGCCTGTCCGGTATTGTGTGCCCCGGTCCGGGCCTTGACGGTTTAAGGTGGTCGGATCAATGATCCGGAAGAAATGCTCCAGTAGTTTCGCTAACGGCAGCACCTTTTCGTCATAAGTTACTTCACATACTTCGGTATGTCCGGTCATTCCTGTACATACCTGCTGATAGGTGGGTTGTTCGGTGGCACCTTGTCCATAGCCAACCCGGGTGCTCAATACGCCTTTAAGTTGCAGAAAATAAGCCTCAACACCCCAGAAACAGCCGCCGGCAAGCCATATTTGCTTCATAAAAGGACGCCTCCTCTTGTGTTTTCCCCGACTTAAACAAGTCCTTCCTATTTTCCGTTATTACAAGCTTTTTTATCCTTTGTTACTGTGAACCATGCCAGTCCCTCCGGCTTATGCTTTGCGTCCCCGGCACAATGCCTGCAGGGAAAGGCTCATGATAACAATCGCTGCCGCAGCCAGCGCCGCCTGGGGAAAGGATTTGAACAGAACATTGCCGAAACAGCTGAACGCGATGGCCCCAGGCACACTGCCCACCAGTGTCGCCAAAACATAGGGACGAAAGCTCACCTTCGACAAGCCGGCAAGAAAACTAACCGCATCCCACGGGATAACGGGAGCCAGGCGCAGCAGCAATACTGTGCGGAAACCATGACTTGCCGCCTGATTGTCCAATTCCTCCAGCACTGCCCATTTAGGCCAGGCTGTGAGCCGGTCACGCCCCAGCAGCCGGGCTGCCCCAAAGCATAAAGCAGCGCCGCCGGCTGTGCCGATAACCAGATAGATGGTTCCCCACACAGGTCCGAAGGCTAAGCCGCCGCCGATAGCCAAAACAGCGGCAGGAAAGAAAACAAGCGGGCGGATAATATTACAGACAATGTATAACAGCGGCCCCCAATAGCCTAATGACAGCATCATGTTCCGGATGGCTTCCGGTTTAAACCGTTCCAGCCCGAAACCATAAAGATAGATAATGCCCAGCACGATAAAACCGGCAAAACAA
>POVV01000842.1_pt1 | contig 15184 bp, 11 predicted proteins | sample 1560271 | NCBI WGS metagenome assembly POVV01 (sample SAMN08337232, study PRJNA429181) | Bioreactor metagenome, whole genome shotgun sequencing project. | biome: cows' rumen and soil; feature: anaerobic; isolation source: anaerobic chemostat enrichment culture, galacturonate as sole carbon... | reverse complement strand
TAACTTAATCATCAACATCAAGGATACCTGCGTGCTTTCTGTTATTGGCGTAGTGGAGTTATTTTATGCCACAAAGGGCGTTGCAGGCGCGTATTATACCTATTTTGAAGCATTTGGCATCACCATGGTCATTTATTTCATCCTGACCTTTACGTGTTCCAGAATCCTTCGTTACTGGGAGAAGAAGATGGATGGTCCGGACAGCTACGATCTGGCGACCACGGATACGCTGGCTTATACCAGCGGCATGGTTAAATTTCCAGATCCGAAAGAGAAGGAGGATAAATAAATGACAGACGGAAAAGTTTTAGAGATTCATCATTTGAGCAAAACCTTTGGAACGAATGTAGTGCTGCGAGACATTGATTTTTCTGTCAATGCCGGAGATGTGACCTGTATTATCGGAGCCTCGGGTTCCGGAAAGTCAACGCTGCTTCGCTGCATAAATCTGTTGGAAACTCCTACTACCGGCGAAATCCTGTACCATGATGTAGACATTACAGACCGGAAGATGAGCGTTCCTTCCTACCGTACGAAAGTAGGTATGGTGTTCCAGAGCTTTAATTTATTCAATAACATGACTGTTTTGGAGAACTGTTTGGTAGGCCAGGTAAAGGTGCTGAAAAAAGATAAGGAAGAAGCCAGAAAGAAGGCGATGATGTATCTGGAGAAGGTAGGTATGGCTCCTTACATCAATGCAAAGCCAAAGCAGCTTTCCGGCGGGCAGAAGCAGAGAGTGGCCATTGCAAGAGCCTTGGCAATGGAACCGGAGATCCTGCTGTTTGACGAGCCGACCTCCGCACTGGATCCCCAGATGGTGGGGGAGGTGCTGGCGGTTATGAGAACTTTGGCAAAGGAAGGCCTTACCATGATCATCGTAACTCATGAAATGGCATTTGCCAGGGATGTGTCCAGCCGTGTGGTCTATATGGCAGGCGGCGTCATTGAAGAAGAAGGCGCTCCGGCCGATATTTTTGGGAATCCAAAGAAAAACTCAACAAAAGAATTTTTAAACCGGTTTATGCATGGATAAGAAAAAGCTGATTCAGGATTATGATACTGAATCAGCTTTTTTATTAAAGAAAGTGAGAATTCTCTGACAAAATCCTTTCATCGATACGGCGCACAACGCCATGGGTATAAGCTGCAAAATATTTTGACCAGAAACCATATGCCGTTGGATTGATGCTTTCAAAGTCTACACCCAGATGGGTGTAACCCTCTGCTTTCAAGGTTTTTATCACCTCATTCAGCAGACTTTGATATACTCCTTTGCCTCGATGCTCTTTAAGACAGAACGCACTGTTAATATGGCGGTAATTTGGATGTTCGGTTATAAAGGTTTCGCCAGACTCAGAAATTTTTAAATAAGCACATATTTTGCCCTGGTATAGAGATACAAAGCATCGTTCATGATTTTTTATGCACGCTTCACAAAAGGCTTCCAATGTTTCTTGTTCACGGTTCATAAAAGACGGACTATTGTTAAAATGTTTGTTTAACATGAATTCAAGCGGATATGCCAAAGCGTACTCGCTTGATGTAAGTTCTAAGAACTCATATTCTTCGCTGGTCCTGCAATCCAATGGCTCCATAGGGCGGATTGAATCAATGCAGCGCAGACCAAAACCGTATATAAAAAACTGGTTTTGAGCAATTTCGTCATGTGCATATAAGCAAATACCATGACTGACCGCGCCTGCACGTACCCACTTGCGGGCAGCAGCCTGATACATGGCCGCATAAATATTTGCTCTGCTCTTAAGCGCTGCCCCATTGGCCCACATGGGTGAAAACACACCCTTAACGTCAGTAGAGTGAAACGCATTGTCAAAAGGCTTGGTGCCGCATAAAAATCCAACCATTTTATCATCTTCAAACGCTGCAACACCCATGCCGTTATCGGCAAAAAAAGTCAAGTCAGGGAAGGCATCCACATATGGCAGAGCTGGCACCTGGCAAAGCTCTTCTTTGTAACAAGCCAGTGCCAGTGCGTTTGCCTTGCTGATATGTTCCCTGGCAAAATCAACTATAATCATCGTTTCATTACTCCTCTATCCGTTATGGGTCACGGTAAAATTTTACTTGGGCTCATCGGAAACCCGTTGTGGATGAATCGTTTCCTTTTCAACCGGCTCTTTCTGAATGGGGACCGGCAATCCCTGTTTCTCGGGTAAAAAGTTATGAACCGGCTTGGAAAAAAGATTTCGTATTTTGATCCTGATGAAGGTATTTGCTGCTTTGATAAAAACCACAAAAATAAAAACGGGCAGGATGACGGTTAAAATCATCCTTACCTTAAAATGAAACTTTTTTTTCTCTAATTGTTTCAAATGTAACTGATATTGTTCGTTTATCTTCGGAAATAATGGTTTCTTTGTCTGAATTTTACTCAAAATAAATCCCCCTTATGTTTCTGCTAGATGAAATGTTAAGAACCGCTCATCAGTGCTTTCATGGCAAATGCATAAATTTCCTGACTCTTAGATTTCCAGTGATCACACATGATTTCCGCCTGGTCCTTATCCGGAACAGACAGTTCCAGGTTTATCAGGCAGGTTTTTCCTTCCCGGACCTGACAGTGGACGATGTAGTCATGGCTGGTGGACTTATAGAAATCAGCGGTCACGCCCACCTCGTTGCGGAGCCGGAACTTGTTCTCCTTTAAATATTCATCCATATCATTGATGATGGCCGGTGAAATCTTGCTGCCGAAAAAGGAAAGGGTCTCTTCCCCTTCCCTTGTGATCTCGTACCGGCTGCTGTTATGGTTGGTTTCCACATGAAGCAGTCTGGCTTCCAGCAGTTCATTCAATGCCTGATTGAGCGTAAAATATGTGGTATATTCATGCTCCAGAAAAAAGTTTGACAGTTGTGCGCTTGTCAGGGGGAAATTAACCTGTTTAAGCATGTATAAAATCATCAGTTTGTACAGGGTCATAGGTTCTGACAGCATAGTTACCTCCAGTATTGCGCTTGCTGCGCCGTAAATTCAAGGATTGTGAAAACCGCTTTCAACCAGATCCTTCATATTTTTTACTGCCGGATATATTCTTTGACCGCTTGACTCACGACAGATGCAACACGAGGGTCAAAGGCCTCAGGCAGGATATTGTTTTCGTTCAGTTCTGAAGGCGCTACAAGGCCAGCAATAGCGGTTGCGGCAGCAAGCTTCATATCTTCTGTAATAGCAGTCGCCCTTCCCTCCAATGCGCCTTTAAAGATGCCGGGGAACACAACTACATTATTGACCTGGTTGGGGAAATCAGACCTTCCGGTTCCAACTACTTTTGCGCCGGCTGCTTTGGCAAGATCAGGCATGATCTCAGGGACCGGGTTAGCCATAGCAAACAGGATGGAATCAGGATTCATGGAAGCGACCATATCTTCCGTTACGATTCCAGGAGCGGATACTCCTACGAAAATATCACTGCCTTTCATGGCATCTGCCAAAGAACCATGGGTTCCTTCCAGATTCGTCACATCCATCATCTTTTCCTGCATCCAGTTTAAGCCTTCCATGTCCTTTGCCAGGATTCCTGCACGGTCACACATGGTGATATGAAGAAAGCCGTAGGACAGAAGTAGTTTTGTAATGGCGATTCCGGCGGAGCCTGCGCCGTTTACAACAATTTTGCATTCCTCTTTTTTCTTTCCTGTCACTTTTAAGGCGTTTATAATGCCGGCAAGAACGACGATCGCCGTTCCGTGCTGGTCATCATGGAATACGGGGATGTCAAGAAGCTCTTTTAACCGTTCTTCGATTTCAAAACAGCGGGGGGCGGATATATCCTCCAGATTGATCCCGCCGAAAGCAGGTGCAATATTCACCACGGTCTTAATGATCTCTTCGGTGTCCTGAGTATCCAGACAGATCGGGATGGCATTGATTCCCCCAAACTCCTTGAAAAGCACCGCTTTCCCTTCCATAACGGGCATGGCGGCCAGAGGTCCGATGTTGCCAAGTCCAAGAACAGCACTTCCGTCTGAAACGACAGCAATGGTGTTGGATTTGATTGTGTATAGATAGGCGGCTTCCGGATCCCCGGCAATGACTTTGCAGGGTTCAGCTACGCCTGGGGTATAGGCAAGGGCCAGATCCTCCCGGCTCTTTACCTGTGCTTTGGAAATAATTTCCAGCTTTCCTTTCCATTCTTCATGCAGCAATAAAGCTTTTTCGTTGATTGTCATGATCGTTTGTCCTTTTTTTCACAGTTTTTATTTTATCATACCAATTTTAGGGTTTTAAATCAATAGAAAATATGTTAGAATGTAGAGTAATTAAAATCAAACAAGCTAAATAAGATAAGGAAATTAAAGATACAGGTGGTACTATGAGAGAACGGATCAACAGGCTGGCAAAGGGCATCATTGATTCAGAGATTCCAAAGATTAAGGTGACACCGTGGGAAATTGATGATGTGGTTCGTTCCGGCGGAGCCACCAGGCGGGAACTTGTCGTTACCAGTGAGAATAATTTACATATAAAAGGACTTGCATATTCGTCAAATTTCCGTGTCAGACTCATAAGCGGAGCTTTTGGCGGAACATATAACCATCTGGTCTATGAGATAAACAGTAGTTACCTGGAAGATGGAGATGTGATTAAGGGCTCTTTTTATCTGGTTACCAATGGCGGCGAGAGAGAAGTCCCTTATTCTTTTTGCGTGGAACTGAGTACATCAGGAAAAGCGCTGAGTGATTTAAAGACAGCAGAGGATTTTGCAGATACGGCTAAAAAAGATATGGATACGGCTCTTCGTTTGTTTGAGTACAGGGATTTTGCCACGGCTCCCTTTATGCAGGACCTTCATGTAAGGGCAATTTACGACGGATTAAGGGGGAGGCCTGACAGAAGAAAGGAACTGGAAGAGTTTCTGACCGCTTTAAAGGTGAAAAAACCAGTCCAGTTATGGACGGAAACCGAGGAGCGGAGATTTGGAGAACTGGAGGAGGTTGTAACGGACTGGGTGATCATAAAGCGCAGTGACTGGGGCTATGTGAACCTGGAAGTTACAACGGACTGTGATTTTATAGAGCTGCCAAAGAAAAGCATCGGAGAGCAGGACTTTGAAGAAGAGGAATGCAGGGTCCCATTTTTGGTCCATCCGGAACGCATGCACCAGGGAGAGAATTCCGGCAGGATTCTCATAACTGGAATCGAAGACCGTTTTGTCATCCCTGTTATGGCGGTCAATAACCCCGGAGGAGGGGTATCCGCAGAAGATGCTTTTGCAAAAGAAGCCTTGAGCCGGTTTTTACGGCTTCGCCTGGAAGAAGAGTACGGGCAGAAGGATGTAAATATTTTATATGAAGAGATGGGAAAGGCCCTTGATGAGATTGAACTGATGAAGGGTGAAAGCGGCCTCCTTAAGCTGCTCAGGACTGAGATATTCCTTGGACAGGGAAATCCTTCTAAAGCGGCACTGCTCCTTGACGAGTGCAGAGATGAAATCCTTAAGGATCGCCAGGAAAAAAGGGAGCTTTACTGTTATTACCAGTATCTGCGTTTAAAGGTGCAGCCGGACGAATACCAGAAGGAATCCTTAATCCGTCTCATGAAAAAATATCTGGAAGAAGACAGAAGACTCTTCTGGCTTTTTTTGCTGCTTATAAAACTGGATGACAAACTGTTTGAGAATATGCCCGCATTGTTAGCCATGATGAAAAAGCAGTTTCAGATGGGCGTCAGAAGCCCGTTTTTCTATGTATGGGGCTGCAAGGTGCTGAACGGTTCACCGGAGATCATAAGGTCCTTGGGTTCTATGGAACTCCAGATCCTTTATCATTGCGCCGGAAAAGGGATTGTAGATCAAAAGCTGGCTGTGGCCGTATCCAGGCTGACCTTAACGGCAAAGCATTTTAACCGTCTCCAATACCGGATGCTGATTAAGCTTTATGAAGAGCATCCCATAAAAGAGGTGCTTGAGGCGATCTGTTCCTTGTTAATCAAAGGGGAATGCCGCATGGCGGAAGCCTTTTCCTGGTACGAAAAAGGGGTAAAGGCAGGGATCAGCCTGACGCGGCTTTATGAATATTATTTGTATGCTCTGCCGGGGAATTACTGCTATCTCCTCCCAAAGGAAGTGCTTCTTTATTTTTCCTACGGAGGAAATGAACTGGATCTCCACAGCAGAGCGATCCTTTATAAGAATGTTCTGGTTTATCTGGAACCGACTGACCCTCTGTATCAGGCCTATGAGCGGACGATCGAGAAATTTGCAACGGAGCAGCTGTTTGAATCACGGATTGACAAGCAGCTGGCCGGGATTTATGAGCGGATGATACTAAAGGATGTGATCGATCTTCCTATGGCAAAGGTGCTGCCTTCCATACTCCGGTCCTACCGGGTGGAATGCAGCAATAAAAAGATGAAGTATGTCATTGTGTGTTATGAGGAAATGACAGAGGAGGATGCATTCCTTCTTGATGATGGTGTCTCCTATGTACCTTTGTTTTCAGAGCACAGCATATTGCTTTTCCAGGATGCCTTTGGCAACCGGTATGCCAACATTCCCTATGAGAAAGAACCTGTTATGGACCGCCCGGAACTGGAAGAACGCTGCTTTGAACTATATCCGGAACATTCCATGCTCCGGCTTCGGGCATGTGAACGGATTCTGGCCGACGGGGCTTCCGATATAGAAGAGGTGAAGATCTTAGAAGGCACGCTGGAGGATAAAAAGCTGCGGCCTCTCTATCAGAAGCTTCTCCTTTCTAAAGTCATCGAGTTTTACAGCAGGCAGGCCTCTGACGGTCTGGAAGGAGATGAAGGAGCCGGGTATCTGGTTAAGCTGGATAAAAAGGTCCTTACAAGGGAAGAACGGATAAACGTCTGTGACACGCTCATCCATAACAACCACATGGAAGAGGCGTTCTTAATGATCCGGGAATTCGGAAGCGAAGGAACCCGGACGGAGCGGCTTTATGAACTGTGTACGAAAATGATACTTAAGAACTTATTTGATGAGGATCCTTTGCTTTTACATCTGGCTTACGATGTTTTCAGGGAAGGAAAAAGCGACGGCGTGATCCTTGATTACTTGTGCGAGCATTTTAACGGGTTAACGAGCCAGATGTATCAGGTGCTTATGAAGGGCGTTTCCGAGCATGTGGAAACATATGATCTGGAAGAACGCCTGACGGCGCAGATGATGTTTTCCGGATGCAGCTCAAAACTTGACAAGGTGTTTGGTCTTTACCGGAGCCGCAAAGAAACCGGTGACATGATCGTGAAGGCTTATTTTACCATAAAATGCACAGAATACTTTATGGAGGATAAGGAGCCGGAGGACAAGGTTTTCGCTTATCTGGAAGGAACGGTCCAGGCGGCATCTGTAAAAGGCCGTCTCCCCACCATTTATTTGCTGGCCATAACAAAGTATTATTCGAGGCTTCCTGCGCTTGATGAAGAGCAGCAGAAACTGTGCCGTAATACGGTTTCCTTCCTGTTAGATGAAGGTCTTGTGTTCCCGTATTATAAGGATCTGTCAAAATATATTCCCATGCCGGAGGATATTATGGATAAAGCCATGATCCAGTACTGTGGGGACCGGGATTCCAAGGTGGAATTGCAGGTCAGGATTCTTCCGGATGAAGAAGAGTTTCACAGTGAGGATATTTCCCGGATGTACCAGGGAGTTTTCGTCAAGCAGAAGATACTGTTTGAAGGCGAGATCATGGAATACCGGGTGAGAGAGCTGATCGAGGAAGCGTGGGTTCTAAAAAAAGAAGGCAGTGTAAGCTGCGATACCGGAGTCTCCCGGAAGGCTTCGGACAGCAAGTTTGCCTGTTTGAATGATATGAGTCTGTCCTTAAGCTTAAAGGATGAAAACGGGCTCAAAAATCGGATGCAGGAGTATTTAAAAAAGAATGCTGCTGCAGAAGAATTATTTCCACTGATGTAAGATAAGGGGGCTGTCAATGGACGGACTGATAATAGGGCTTGACCTTTGCGATGCCTATACCCGCATATGCTGCCATGACAGGGAAAAATCATGGTGCTTTCCTACAGTGATCTGCAGGAAAAAGGATGAAGATGCCTGGTTTGTAGGAGAAGAGGCTTATGCCTACACTCTTGTAGGCGAGGGCATTATAATAGACAAGCTGATAAAAATGGTTATGAAAGAGGGAACCGCCACTCTGGGCGGAACCAAATACGAAGGTCTTGACCTTTTAAAGATGTTTTTAAAGAAAATATTAAAGCTTCCCATGGAAGAGTTTTTCTGCGATGAGGTGAAACAGCTGGTGATCACCATGCAGAAGGTGGATATAAAGCTGATGGATGCCCTTATGTATTGTGCGGACTACTTGGAGATTCCAAGAGAACGTGTGCACATTATTAGCCATACGGAAAGCTTTGTATACTATACCCTCAGCCAGAAAAAAGAGGTTTGGAGCAATCAGGTAGGTGTGTTTGACTTATCGGAAGACTCTTTTCACTATTATGAGCTTAAGGTACAGAGAGGCCTTCGGAAGATGGTGGTGATTGCGGAGGATGAGGCTTTGGAAGAAAGTTTTAATCTGGATATTTTAGACACGCCTTCCGGAGGAAAGCTGGCGGATAAAATCTTAAGCTCCTGCGCGGACAGGCTTCTGCAGAAGAAGTTATTTTCATCCGTATTTCTGACGGGAAAGGGCTTTGAGCGCCATGACTGGGCGGGTGATTCCATGAAGATACTCTGTTCCCGCCGGAAGGTCTATATGGAGCCGGAGCTGTTTGCCAGAGGTGCGGCTTTTAAGGGAATGGATTATCTGCAGGATAAGACCTCTTATCCCTTTACCTGCATCTGTGAGGGGCGGCTTCATTCCACCATTTCCATGAAGGTGCTCCATAAGGAACGGGAAAGCCAGCTGGTAGTAGCTGCAGCCGGGGATAACTGGTATGAAGCAAAGAGCAGCGTGGATTTAATCCTGGATCATCAGGATTACGTGGAATTCATGGTAACGCCCATGGATCCAAAGCAGAAACGGCTGGTGAAGATCCCGCTGGAAGGATTTCCAGACCGGATGGACAGAACGATTCGGATAGGGATCAGCTTTGGGTTTTTGGATGAAAAAACCATGGCAGTGGTACTAAAAGACAAGGGTTTTGGTGAAATATTCCCGGCCACGGAGGCCGTGTTAAGGCAAGAGGTTATGCTATGAGTATGATTCTTTGCCGGCAGGAGCCGGTTAAACATCCTTTTTATTTTGAAGGCCTGGGAATCCGCCTGTTTTCATCCCAGGAGCTTTGCTATGTGATTTATAATAATCCTCTTTTGGTCATGGATCAATTTGTGGATAATAACCTGATCCAGTTTATCAGAGAGGATCTGGATATGGGGTTTCTGGCTGCAAAGCTGGAAAAATGGCAGCAAAGCGGCGAGGAAACGGATGAGCTTCTTGCCATGATCCTTCACGAATGCGATTACTATACTGCTTCTGAGGTCGGACGGTTCCGGCAGAATCTGTCAACTTACCGACGGATGCCTGTCCAGGAGTTTTTAAAGGCAAAGGCGGATTACCTGTTTTCCAGAAAGCAATATGGAAAGGCTGAATCAGAATACCGGAGGATCTTAGATCTTCCAAAGGGTAACCGTGGAGATGATGCCTTCCGGGCTAAAATATATAATAATCTGGGAGCAGCTTATGCCAGGCTGTTTATGACGGACAAAGCCTGCCAGGCCTACCAGAAATCCTTTGAGCTGGTGAAAAATGCCGAGATTTTAAAAAGAATATGCCATCTGGCCCAGTGGAATCCGGGTCTGGTGTTAAATGAGCGTTTTCAGGCTCTCATTACAGATGAAATGAGGCAGGAATGCGAAATAGAAAAAGAAAAGGCGGAAGCGTTGGCGGTTCAGGCGGACAGCCTAAAAGAACTTGAACGGCTGTTTCAAAAGGACCCAATCAAGCGTCTTCAAGGGGCCGGAGAGCTTATCCAGAAGTGGAAACAGGAATACCGGAATATTATGTCTTGACAAATCCGTAAAAAGACACTATCATTACAAGGTATAAGAAAACACCCTGCGGGTATATCTTTATGCTCAAAGAGCAGTAATAAGGAAACACCCAGTGGATATACCTATATGCCCCAAAAGCATGGGCAGGAATAAGGAAAAGGTAGAGAAGAAGAGGAGTACGCTTAAAACCCTGATAGAGAAAACCGTTCATCGGCTGAAAGACGGTTAAGGAAGTGTATGCGGAAGGTAGCTTCAGAACCGGAAGGCTGAAATTTAAGATTCAGTAAGCTTTCACGCGTGGCTGCGTTAGAGGCTATGTGAGATATGGCAGGCTCTGTCATATGAATAAAGGTGGTACCGCGTTAATTCGCCCTTTGCATCCTGACGATGCAGAGGGCTTTTTTTATTTGTAGGAAGCTGCTTCCTATGAATTTAAAATTCTTTGTTCTACGGCAATCACATGGAAGCAAGGATCGGCCGTTCAAGGGCATATTTTTAAGCCCTGAATATAAGGCGGCCAACAGGAAGGAGAAAATGATGAAAGAATTGGAGAAGACCTATAATCCGGCAGGGATTGAAGGCAAACTTTATGAAAAATGGCTGGATAAGAAGTATTTTCATGCAGAACCAAACAAGGATAAAAAGCCCTTTACCATTGTAATGCCGCCTCCTAATATTACAGGACAGCTTCACATGGGGCATGCACTTGACAACACCATGCAGGATATTTTGATCCGCTTTAAGAGGATGCAAGGCTACGAGGCCCTGTGGCAGCCAGGTACAGACCATGCGGCCATTGCAACGGAAGTAAAAGTAATTGAAAGCTTAAAGATGCAGGGAATTGACAAAGAGGAACTGGGCAGGGAAGGTTTCCTTGAAAAATGCTGGGACTGGAAAAAAGATTATGGCAGCAGGATCATCAACCAGCTTCATAAGCTGGGATCCTCTGCTGACTGGGACAGAGAGCGTTTTACCATGGATGAAGGCTGTTCAGCAGCTGTTCAGGAAGTTTTTATCAAGCTCTTTGAAAAAGGTTATATTTATAAAGGTTCCCGTATCGTAAACTGGTGTCCGGTTTGCCAGACTTCCATTTCTGATGCGGAAGTGATACATGAGGACCAGAATGGCTTCTTCTGGCATATCAATTATCCCATTGCAGGAGAAGAAGGCAGGTTTGTGGAGATTGCAACCACCAGGCCGGAAACCCTTCTTGGAGACACTGCGGTGGCAGTTAATCCGGAAGATGAGCGCTATCAGGACCTTATAGGAAAGATGTTAGAGCTTCCGCTTACAGGCAGGGAGATACCGGTGGTAGCAGATTCCTATGTAGATAAGGAATTCGGTACCGGCTGTGTGAAGATCACCCCAGCCCACGACCCCAATGACTTTGAGGTGGGAAAGAGGCACAGCCTTCCTGAAATCAACGTCATGAATGACGATGCCACCATCAACCTTCCCGGCAGCAAATATCATGGCATGGAGCGCTATGAGGCCAGAAAAGCCATTGTGAAGGATCTTGAGGAGCTGGGGCTTTTGATAAAGGTGGCTCCCCATTCCCATGCGGTAGGAATCCATGACCGCTGTAAGACCACCGTAGAGCCGATGGTAAAGCAGCAGTGGTTTGTTAAGATGGAAGAGATGGCAAAGCCTGCAATTGAGGCTTTAAAAACAGGAGAACTGAAATTCGTTCCGGATAGATTTGATAAGTCATATCTTCACTGGCTTGAAAATATACGTGACTGGTGTATTTCCAGACAGCTTTGGTGGGGACATCGCATCCCGGCATATTATTGTGACCAGTGCGGAGAGATCATTGTGTCGAAAGAAGTTCCTACCGTATGCCCCAAATGCGGAGGAACCCATTTAACTCAGGATGAGGATACCCTTGACACCTGGTTTTCCTCTGCTCTCTGGCCTTTCTCCACCCTTGGCTGGCCGGAAAAAACAGAGGACTTAGAATACTTCTACCCTACTGATGTACTGGTTACAGGCTATGACATAATTTTCTTTTGGGTAATCCGCATGGTATTTTCCGGAATCGAGCAGACAGGAAAGCTTCCTTTCCATACAGTGCTGATGCACGGCCTGGTAAGGGATTCCGAGGGCCGCAAGATGAGTAAATCATTAGGAAACGGTATCAATCCTCTTGAGGTTATTGAAAAGTACGGAGCCGATGCTCTTCGAATGACCCTGATCACCGGAAATGCGCCTGGCAATGACATGCGTTTCTACTGGGAACGAGTGGAGTCAAGCAGAAACTTTGCCAATAAAGTCTGGAATGCTTCCCGTTTCATTATGATGAATATTGAGAAGGCACCGGATGCAAAGGCAGAGCTTTCAGAACTTACCATTGCGGACAAATGGATCCTGTCCAAGGCGAACACCCTTGCAAAAGATGTAACGGAAAACCTGGATAAGTATGAGTTGGGAATCGCCCTTCAAAAGGTTTATGACTTTATCTGGGAAGAATTCTGCGACTGGTATATCGAGATGGTGAAACCAAGGCTGTGGGACGATCAGGATCAGACAAAAGCGGCGGCCATCTGGACGCTGAAAACAGTGCTGATCAACTCCTTAAAGCTTCTTCACCCTTATATGCCGTTCCTCACCGAGGAAATCTTCTGCAATCTTCAGGACGAAGAGGAGTCCATTATGATTTCCAGCTGGCCGGAGTACAAGGAGGCATGGAGCTTTGAAACTGAGGAGCATGCGGTTGAAACCATTAAGGAAGCTGTAAGAGCAATCCGGAATGTACGTACCTCCATGAATGTTCCGCCTAGCAGAAAAGCGAAGGTTTATGTTGTTTCTGAGAATCAGGAGATTCTTGATATCTTTGAACACAGCAAGGTATTTTTCGCTACGCTGGGCTATGCCGGTGAAGTATATTTACAGAAGGATAAGGAGGGCATAGCAGACGATGCCGTATCTGCGGTCATTCATCAGGCTGTCATCTACATGCCTTTTGCTGAACTGGTGGATATTGAAAAAGAAATAGAACGGTTAAAGAAGGAAGAAGAGCGCTTAAGCAAGGAGCTGGCCCGTGTTGAGGGCATGCTTAACAACGAAAAGTTCGTAAGCAAGGCTCCGGCAGCTAAGATTGAAGAGGAAAAGGCTAAGCTTGAGAAATATGCTCAGATGATGGATCAGGTAAAGGAGAGACTTTCTCAGCTCTCTTAAATCCCCATCTTGGAAAATCGACAATCTTAAATAGAATGTGAAAAACAGTCGAACATGGCAGAAAATGCTGTGGCCGGCTGTTTTTTGTTGCGCAGCCATGGGAGAAAGCGTCCTTTTTGATTTTTGTCCATTTGTCAGGAAGAGAGGAGGAAGGGACAAAAGGGGAACGTGTGGTCTGTAAGAATCTGTCGGCAAATGCCGTGGCAGGATGGAAAAAGGCGATAAAAAATTGGAATCATCCCCATGGTTTTGACAAATTCTGAATGGCTTACTGGCTATAATGTTCGTACAGGGCGGGAGGTGAAAGCGGCGACGGAAATAAACCTGTATATTGATGTGTTGTTCTTAACTAATTTTGCCATGGATTTTCTGGTATTATCCATTGTAAGACGGGGGATGAAGTATCGTCTCATATGGTGGAGAATGATTCTTGGGGCTATTTTGGGGGCAGCTTGGGCTGTGTTTGCTGCCGCTTTTCCATTTTTACCCCTGTTGCTTGAGATGGTTATAACCTATCTGGCGGTGAGTACCCTGATGGTGATGACGGCTTTCGACGTAAAAAGACCAAGGGAAATAGGGAAAGCAGTATGTGCTCTTTATCTGGCTGCAGTTACAACAGCAGGCATAATGGATGCCCTATATCAGCATACGAAGGCCGGCTATTATATAGAACAGATTCTTAGAGGAAATGGTCAGGAAGCCATACCCTTTTACCGGTTGATTTTTATTGCAGCGGGTACTTACTTTGGAATCCGCTGCTTTCTGCGGCAGATTTCCGCCATGCTAAAGGGAAAGAACAATATTTATGAAGTTACCATGCATTACAGAGGAAAGAAAAAGGTAGTAACGGCCCTGCTTGATACAGGAAACAGGCTGTATGAACCAGTAAGCCGCCGGGCTGTCCATGTTGTGACCTATGAAGCTGTCCGGGAGCTTTGCGAAAGTGTGTCGGAAGTCGTCTACATTCCCTACGGTAGTGTTGGGAAAAGTGACGGTATGCTGCCCGGAATCTTTTTGGATGAGATGGAGGTACGTCAAGGGGATGAAATGAAGGTGATTGAAAGGCCTCTGGTGGCCGTATGCAAAAAGACATTATCCGTAAATGGAGAATATCAGATGCTGCTGCATGAAGAGTGAGTGAACGAAGTAAAGGAGAGAGTATCAATGATTATAAAAGTATCCGTACCAAACCGTTTCCAGTTTAAGGCAATTCCAACATTTAAAACATTGATGATGCCGTCACAGGGGGAGGTTCATTACATAGGAGGAGCTGATATTCTGCCTCCGCCTCTGGACAATGAAAAAGAAGCACAGATTATTGGACTTCTTGGCAGTGATGATGATCAGAGAGCAAAATCAGAGTTAATTGAACATAATCTCCGTCTTGTGGTCTACATAGCAAAGAAGTTTGATAATACCAGTGTTGGGGTGGAGGATTTGATTTCCATAGGTACCATTGGACTCATTAAGGCCATCAATACGTTTAATCCAAATAAAAACATTAAATTGGCCACCTATGCCTCCCGCTGCATTGAAAATGAAATACTTATGTACCTGCGACGGAATAACAAGACCAAGATGGAGGTTTCCATTGACGAGCCCTTGAACGTGGATTGGGATGGGAACGAGCTCCTTTTATCAGATATACTCGGAACCGAAGAGGACGTCATTTATAAGGATTTAGAAACCGAGGTGGAACGGAACCTTTTAAATACTGCCATCAGCCGTTTGAGCCCAAGGGAGAGAAAGATCGTGGAGCTGCGGTTTGGACTCACAGATGAAGAAGGAGAGGAAATGACCCAGAAGGAAGTTGCGGATCTGCTGGGGATCTCCCAGTCCTATATATCCAGGCTGGAAAAGAAGATTATGAAGAGGTTAAAAAAAGAAATTGTGCGGTTTGAGTAACCGTTATGGCTGAAAAATGGGAAGACTCTACAGGGTCTTTCCTTTTTTTGTTAATAATGAAACTTTTTTGCGTTATAATACGTCTAATAGATAGAACCCCAGAGAGGAGGAAGAAATGAAACAAAAGATTGAAGAAGAGGCAGAACGAATCCTTTTGAAAA
>POVV01000840.1_pt1 | contig 15262 bp, 14 predicted proteins | sample 1560271 | NCBI WGS metagenome assembly POVV01 (sample SAMN08337232, study PRJNA429181) | Bioreactor metagenome, whole genome shotgun sequencing project. | biome: cows' rumen and soil; feature: anaerobic; isolation source: anaerobic chemostat enrichment culture, galacturonate as sole carbon... | reverse complement strand
TATTCGTCTTATATCCTTCTTCTTTCTCCATAATGAAGTCGTGTGCATTGGCAATCTTGGCTGCTTCAATGACTTGTTCCATCGTTGCATTCTCAACTCCGAAAGCGATATTATTAAAGAAAGTATCGTTGAAGAGAATGGCGTCCTGATTCACATTACCAATCAAGCCACGCAAGTCGGCTATGCGTACATCCTTGATGCTTACTCCGTCGATAGAAATATCTCCTTCTTGTACATCGTGGTAACGAGGCAGCAGATCGACAAGAGTCGATTTGCCCGACCCGGACTGCCCAACCAATGCAATTGTTTTGCCTTTAGGCACAGTCAAGCTAACATTTCTAAGCACTTCGCGACGACCGTCGTAATTAAATGAGATATTCTTAAACTCAATCTTATCATGAAGCCCATTTAATGGCTTAGGGTTGGCAATCTCCACAATCTTATTCTCTGCTTTGATAATTTTATCGACACGCTCCATCGAAGCTAGTCCTCTAGGAATACTGTATCCTGCTTTCGAAAACTCTTTCAGAGGGTTGATAACGCTGTAAAGAATTATCATATAGAAGATAAAAGCAGGGGCGTCTATAGTCGAATTTTTACCCAAAATCAATGAACCGCCAAACCAAAGTACTACCACAATAAGCAATGTTCCCAGAAACTCACTCATCGGATGAGCCAATGACTGACGCATAGCTACCCGATTGGTTGCATCGCGAAACTCATTACTACACTTAGTGAAACGATCCACCATCTTCTTTTCGGCAACAAATGCTTTGATAATACGTAAGCCGCCCAGTGTCTCTTCAAGTTGCGACATCGTTTCGCTCCACTTACTTTGCGCTTCGTGCGACTGACGTTTAAGCTTCTTTCCAACCGTTCCCATTACCCAGCCCATACCCGGCAGAACAAGTAATGTAAAAAGAGTCAACTGCCAGCTAGTTATAAGCAATGTAGTAAAATAAAACAAAATCAAAATCGGATTCTTAATCAACATATCGAGTGAGCTGGTTATGGAGCTCTCTACCTCGCCTACATCACCGCTCATACGCGCCATAATATCTCCTTTTCGCTCTTCAGAGAAGAAGCCTAACGGAAGAGTCATCACTTTCGTATAGACCATAATACGTATATCGCGCACAACACCGGTACGCAATGGGATCATCACGGCCGAAGAGGCAAAATAGCAAGATGTTTTTAATAGAGTCATTCCTGCTAAAAATAATCCGAGAAACAGCAAAGTCATTGACGAACCATTGTGCTGAATCATCTCGCTAACATAATAATAGAAATTATTAATTGCCACATCTTTGACACTCGCAGAATCCCATGCCATAAATTCATACACATGATTATCCATCTCAAAAAGAATCTGTAGAATAGGGATAATAAGCGTAAATGAGAATACATTAAATACTGCTGATAGTATATTTAGTCCTACGGCTCCTATCATGTATTTTTTATAAGGCGACACAAATCGTCGCATAAGTTGAAAGAATTCCTTCATTGATTGTGAAATAATGATTTAGGGTGCAAAGATAGGAGAAATTCTGTAGTGAGCAGAGCCTTTAGATCATTTTTATATATAACGAATAGTTCTTTTATAAAAAACAAATTGATCTTGAATACAATAATTAGTATACCAACTTTCTTTTATTTTAGAACAAAGTCTTTGGATTTACAAGATATAGTGCTTACATTTGTCGAATTCATTACAGTTCAAACAGACTATATTCAGCACTAAATGGGAGAAATATTAATAAAAGGAAAGCCATTCTATTTCAAAGAAGAAGATATAACTTATGAAAATTCTACAGCCATAGATAAAACTATAGCGACCAAAAATCTTCTTGATTTCAAACAAATATTAGAGAAACATGGATTGACATTTTTTCTTATGCATGGTACATTATTAGGTGCCATTCGAGACAACGATTTCATTTCATATGACATTGATATTGACACCTGTATAATGGATGAGGAAACATTGATTGAGCTTATTCCGGCGTTAGCTGAAGCAGGATTATTACTTTGCCGTTTTGAGAAACATGTGATTTACTCATTCATCCGAGACAATGTTTATATTGATGTATATATTGTGAACCAACTCGAAGGTTTAATTAAACCATTCTATGTGCGTTATTTATACCGTATTATTCCAAGAAAATATTTCGTAGGACATCATTCTATGACTTTTATTGGAGAAGAATTCAGAATACCGAATCATGCGATTAGAATGCTGGAATTTTGGTATGGGAAAAACTGGCAAATACCTATTGCGAACTCCCCTTCTAATGATGAGGATAAAATTGGCAAGTTTTTATCACATCACATGAAATTTTTATTTAAACCGTTAAGGAAAAAGAAGAAAAATTCGTACTAAAACTTTTACTTATTAACATTTGTCATGCATACTCTTCAATTAAGTATTATCACTGTTAACTTAAATAACAGCTCAGGGCTGAATAAAACATTGCAAAGTATAAAAGAGCAATCGTTCAAATCCTATGAGCACATCATCATCGATGGTAATTCTATAGATGACAGTAAAAATATAATATCAAAATACTCCCAAACAAGTACACATGTTACATATTGGATATCCGAGAAAGACAATGGTATATATAACGCCATGAACAAAGGCATAGTCCACGCGAATGGGGAATATATCTTATTTTTAAACTCAGGAGACTACCTTGAACCAGAAGTTCTCCAAACTATTTCAGAACAGCTTACAGGTGAAGATATTATTTATGGTGACTTATATTTCGTATCAAAACAAGAGGAAAGGCGGCTACAAAGGTTCAACTATCCAGACTTAAGTACAACAAGAATTTTACAACCTAATTTTTGCATTCCACATCCAGCCTCTTTTATAAAAAGAAAATTATTTGACAAAGAACAATATAATGAACAATATAAAATCGTATCTGATTGGGAGTTTTTTATAAAGAATATTATATTTGAAAATAAAACAACAAAATATGTTTCATTGGCTATTTCAAATTTTATAGATGGGGGAGTTTCTTCACTAGAAAGCAATGAAACACTAATTCGCCATGAAAGAGATGATGTTATATGTAAAATGTTTCCCCCAAAAGTACTTGAAAGCTTAAATAGACTAAGTAATATTGAACAGTCTCCTTTGTATGAGATTCTTTCTCAAGAGAAATATTCAAAACGCTTCCAAAAAAAAGTCAAAAAAATAATCCAATTTTATTGTAAAGTATATAATTTATTTAACAAGACAGGAGAAAAATACTAGTAAAATAGAATTAAGGCCTCCATTCTTTTCTCTTAAAGTAGAAATGAGAAAAATAATAGATAGGCCAGAAATAACTAATCTTTCTAATTCGTTTATAACAGCGAATATCAATTTTTCGCTTAGAAATAGAGCGTAATTTGCCTATCTTAGTTCGCATATCATTAATCTGCTCACGAACCTCCCCCGGTTTAGTCATCAATAGAATCTCCTTAAAATGCATAAAACAGTTACGTACAATCATAGTGTTAACTTTAACAACCTCAATATCTGTAAACAAAGAGTGTTCTTGAATAAAGGCTAAACGGGAATATTCAGCCAAAAAATAATCATAACGCTTCATCGGATCTAGAGTATGACAAGTGCTTGTTTGACGTTGATAATAATAATATAGCGTCTTATCTACCCATACTACTTTTTTGCACTTTGCAACCCATCTATATGTTGTTTTATGATCTTCAAAAAAGACACCTTCGGGAAATAACAAGTCCTCAAATAGCTCTTTGCGAAATAATTTTGTACAAGCGGAGCTACTTACAACCTCCTGTATAATATCACAAACAACTTCGTTGGAGTTACGTAAATACACCTCATTAGAATTAGAGAAAGGATACTCTAGATATCCACTATCATACTCATAGCAAAAATTGCAATAAGCCAAATCGGCATTATTAACCCTTAACGCAGTTAACATCTCTTCATACATACAAGGCAAAATATGATCGTCGCTATCGACAAAACCAATATAAGAAGCAGAGGCTACTTTAACACCTGCATTACGTGCTATTGATGGTCCAGCGTCAGATAGGTGTAAAACTTTAATACGAGAATCCACCAATGCATATTCGTCACAAACATCTGAAGAGCCATCTGTGGATAAATTATCAACAAGTATAATTTCAATCTCCTTTAAAGACTGATTACGTATAGACTCTACGCATTTAGGTAAATATTCTACAGTATTATGAACAGGAACAATAACACTTATAATAGGTTTCAAAATCATATCAAGTAGATTTACTAAATTTCATGTTTTTGAAAAACACATAAAAAGCCAAGCTATATTTTACTTTGGCCACAGACTTACAAAGAGTATATAATTGTCGATTTGTATACTTCCGCTGTAACGAATAAACCAATATCGTTCTCACATAACGTCTTATCGCCTTATACATTGGTTTATTTTTCAATCTCTTCCCATAAAAATCAACTAACCATAATATAAATAAAGAAGTGGCTGCGATCTTTTCTGCATTATAACATGAAAGATTACTTATATTACTCCCATCTACATTACGCCAATAAACAGGTTGACCGAAAAGGCTTCTTACTCCAGCTTCACCGGCAAATTTTACCCAAGTAGCATCATCAGAACACCAGGCTAGGGGGAACTGTACAAATCGTCCTGCATTATCATACACCTCTCGACTAAATACATATTCACACGCTGCAGAATAAATTGTACCGTTCAATTTATCTGATAGAAGTTGATAACCAGATATAACAGGTTTAGAAAGCACTGGATTTGATGCGATAACATGATCATTTGCATCAATAACAGATAATGGAAATCTTAATAAACAGTGATCATTTGGATTCTCTCGTATTGCTAATAAGATCCGGTCAACAGCATTTGACGGCATAATATCGTCGTCAGAAAAGAGCCAAATGATAGGCTCGTTTGATAAAGCAATACATCGTTCCCATTGCAAAGTTAAATTAACAGAGCCCAAATTATCATCAAATCGATGATAAACAAGATTGATTTTATCGGTGTACTGATCGACTATAGACTGTAAAGGGTAAGGACTATTATCATCACCGATATATAAAGTAAAGTCTTTACATGATTGATTGGCTATAGACTCTAATGTCTTAGCAAGAAAAGTATCTTTGTAGGCTGGAATAATAATAGCTAAAGCATGCTTCATGGATGTCTGCGATTGTATTACGTCTACAAAAGTAGAAATTACTAGTTACCGCTGCAAATATATTAAGATTATATTTCTTATATTTGCCTAAAAATAAATACGCAATGCTGAACAGAAATCTTTTAATCGTTACACCCGTATTCCCATATCCACTCAATTCGGGAGGAGCGCAAGCCCAATTCCATATGATAGATAGTTTACGAACACAAATAAATATATCTCTTGCTTATCCACGAAGGAGTAAAGATGAAGAAACCCTAAAAAGACTATGGCCTAATGTGAATTTCTACCCATATATGAAGCAGCGCCCTTGTTGGTTTGTTAGAAAATACAAAAAGATAATCACCAAACTCTATAGAAATTTTGATAGTAACAGAGCGATGGTTAGCCCATATCTGTCACACTCATATGAATCTGCAATTAATTATGGCTATGTTAATTTTTTAGATCAAGTTATACAAAAAGAAAATATTGAAATTATTCAATTTGAATTTATCGACTCCTTGAATCTAGCTTACGCTTTCCCTAATGTCAAACGAATTTTCGTTCAACATGAAATTCATTTCATACGTAATTTACGTTTCATAAAGGATCTTAACTCTCTTTCGGCATGTGATTATTATAAATACAACATGTTGAAACAACAAGAAATTGAAGCGATGAATGCTTGCAACGCAATCATCACACTAACAGATGTGGATAAAGAAATTCTTAAAAACGAAGGAGTAACTTCTAATATTTTCGTTTCACCGGCTATAATTCCGGCGCCTGAAGAAACACTACCAACGAACTATGAGTTTTGCAACAAAATTATTTTCATAGGAGGAGATGCTCATAGCCCCAACTATGAAGGTATTATATGGTTTTTAGACAATGTATGGGAGCAAATACTAGAAGAGAAACCAGAAACAACATTATACATTATCGGTAAATGGAGAGAAAGAACAAAAAAGAAAATAACTAAACAATATAAGAACATCAGTATGTTAGGCTTTATTCCTTCGATTGCACCATATACTACGAAATCAATCATGATTGTACCTATACTAACGGGTAGTGGGATGAGAATGAAAATCGTTGAAGCAGCAAATAACGGAGTCCCATTTATCACTACTGCCGTGGGAGTAGAGGGGTTGAATTTTATCAACAATGAGGATTGTTATATCGAAAGTGAGGCTAAATCCTTCGCTAAAAAAACGATCGAACTTATGAATTCTCAAGAGATACAACTCAAATTTAGGCAAAATGCATTTAACAAAATAAAAGAAATATGCCCAATAGAAAAAATGATAAAACAGAGACTTGATGTTTATGCAAAAACATAAAATCTTATTTTTATATCTTTATCTATGTTTTCGTCAGCTAGTCTACTTCCACACAACTTAGCAATCGTTATAAATTTACAGAAGGCATCCATACTTGCATTTATAAAGCCGTCTTTGCTATCCCCTGAAACCTCCTTGGGGAAAAGAAACTTTGATGAAACGACAAGTGGGAACATACAGAATTACCATCATAGAGTAGCTTTTGTTTTTTCGTTTTGGAGTTTCCATATCCATATAGGTATTTAGCTTTTCTGCCCATTCATATAGTCATCTGCTTATCAGTCGAATAATCGATAATTCTTTTCTTTTAGAGAATATAGTTGCTACTTTGTCATTAATATGTGGAACAGCATGAACTTTAATGGGACAATCGGTTTTGTCTTTACGTAAGAAACGCAGAATGTAGTCAGGGTAATCGCCATGCATAAGTCGCCCAATGAAGTCGTTTTTTTTTCGCGGAACACTTATCTTTCTGGGGCAATCTTTTCTTTTCAACTGTTCATATAACTATGCATATCGCAATCACAATCTCATCGAAAGCTTCTACCGCATCGAGCACACGCTTAAGAGACTTCTCTGAATTATATGTTTGAATAACAACTGAAATTTTCATACTTGTAAGGTAATACATAAAAATAAAAAAAGATATATCGTTTATTGGACAGAATTAAAAAATGCATTAGAAACAGGTGAATTATGTGGATAAATGTAGTAACTTTGCTTAATTATTATTCTAAAACAGAAAAGCTGTTTATGCATATTGTACTATTTTGTGAGAATAAATATACTATCGATATCTTATACTCTTTATACTTATACCTCAGCTATGAAGATAAGAGAGCATCGGTTATTGTGGTATGTACACACAAAAAAGTTTCACATGAACATATCATGTGGATAGACGATTTTAACGTAACCAGATATTAGCTTATGTCTGAAATGATGATTAGTGATACTGCATCAACTGTTTACGAGCTTTTACTGCTCAATAAGCCTGCTATTAAGTATCGTACCATTGCTCGAGGTATCTACTGGACAAGAATGTCGATGCAACCATGCTTTGCGATGCATTCGAGAAGGCACAAACTGATCCAGATAGTACCACTTTGAAATAATAGGGGGGGGCGATAATTACGACCCTTATCTTGATGGCAATGTTTATGAACACATGTTTAGTGTCGCTCAAGATTATATCTATCGGAACAGAGTACCCGCCAAACGAAAGCTAAACTTATGGCAAAAATACACAAGTATTAAAGATGTTTGAAAAAATTAAACAATAATGAAATTATATGTTTTTCCTGGCAATATAGAAGAAGATATTCTTCGGATAGGAGCACAGCAGATACCTTACATGCGAACAACCTCTTTCTCGATGTTGGTCAAAGAGTGCGAACAATGGTTATTGGAACTAATGAAGTGCACACAAGGTCGTGTTCTTTCCTATACCGCTTCGGGTACGGGAGCAATGGATGCTGTAGTGGCTAATTATGTTACTCAGAAGAAAAAAGCATTTATCATTGCCGGTGGTTCTTTTGGCTATCGTTGGAAAGAACTTTGTGAATATTACGCTTGTGACTATAAATTATTTGAGGTGCCGTTTGCCAAAGATATCGATTACGATTGTTTAGAGGAAAGCATAAAGGCTGCCCAACCCGATATTTTTCTGTGTCAACATCACGAAACATCTACCGGACAGTTATATAATCTAGAAAAGATTGCTGCTATTTGTCGTCAATGCGGCGCTTCTCTGGTTGTCGATGCAATTAGTTCTTTTTTAGCCGATCCATTGGATATGGATGGTTTGGGCATTGATGTTTGCATCACGAGTAGCCAAAAAGGGTTGAACATTGCACCCGGGCTCTCTTTCATTGTACTATCTGCTCGCATGCAGACCGAAACGTTTGCTCATAAAGGTTATTATTTTGATTTTAAAGAGAATCTTAGGAATTTAGAACGCGGGCAAACGCCCTATAGTCCGGCTACTACTCTCTTTATGCAATTGCATGCTCGCTTACAAAAAGATATTCGGCAAGGTGTGGATTCCATTGTTTGCGACATCAATCAAAAGGCATTGTATTTCAGAAGATTGTGTAGGATGAATGGTTGGGAAGTTCCTGCCGAGAATCCTTCTAACTGCATTACAGGTTTTTTCGTTCGCCGGAATGGAAATATTCTTTTCACTGAATTACTAAAAAAAAATATATACATTATGCCCGGTGGCACCCCCAATTATTTTCGTATATCGCATTTGGGTATCCAGTCATGCCACGATTTAGATCAATTGGCCGCTTGCATAAAAGAAATAGAAAACTATTAAACAACAGATAATATGGAAGGGAAAAAAACAAGAGTATTCACATCAGGCAGTTTTGATTTGTTTCATATTGGCCATCTCAATATCTTAGAAAAATCGGCTACTTTGGGCGATGAGTTAATTGTAGGCGTAAGTACAGATGAGTTGATCATGGAATATAAAGGTATGAAACCTATCATCCCTTTCGAACAACGTTTTCGTATTGTTTCTGCTTTGAGATGTGTAACTAAAGCTATCAAACAAGTGAAATTGACAGAGATTGCTCAGTTAGAACGCGAAAACATTGATATTGTTACCATTGGCGACGATTGGGAAAATAAATACCTTGAAGGGTTAGAGTGGATGAAGTCCCAGGAAGGGAAAAAAGTCATCTATTTCCCTTATACACCCAGTATTAGTACCACAAGTATTAAAAAAGGTATTATTGAATCAGCCAATCAGATTGTAGAAGCTGCTTTGCAACGTGAAGCAGTACTCGATTTTAATTGGAAAGAAGATCAAAGAAAGTAGTTAAGATGAAGAAAAAGGTAAAAACGCTCCTGAGATATTTTAATGTACAAGAGACGCAATGAGCAAAATTCTTACAAGAAAAAGGACGCCTCCAAAATGCAATCAAGTTCTTTTTCTTGTAAACTTTTGAGATATCACTTCTTAAAATCGCAAACAAAAAGCGAGAAGCGGCTTGCTCTTCTTGGCTTGCTAAACTGATAATATTCAAGTTAATACCATTGGTGGTTAAGGGCCGAGAGTCAGTCCATTTGGCATTGCGTAACCTTATGATATCAGCATACCACTTAAATTGAATACCCCCTCTGAAAAGTGCTCCATGATTTTTATATTTCTGAACTCTGTGCAAAGAGAAATCAAGATCGTAGCAATGAAAGTCGATCAAGGCCTTCTCATCGAAAGGGTTATCAGTCCATACACCTCTTCTTACGAACATCGCAAAACTATCTAACACCACTACTTCTTCAAATCTTTGTTGCAAACGAACGCCTTGAACACAGAAACAAGTAACTCTGATCTTATGCCCTTGATAATAATAAATACAGCCCAATCATCAATTTGATACCAGGCTGAGTAGGAACTCAGCTTTACTTTGCTACCTGCAAAACCTATAACACTACAATCGGGTTTGGATAACTTCTATTTAATCTATCATCCCAATTAAGTGAATGAAAATTTACATCTTCATGTACAAAAAACAAATAAGAATATACAGCCTTTTAGCTCCCCAAATTATAAACTTTAGCAATCGGCCATCTCTTTTAGCGATTGGCTAATGCGATAATCTCACATCGAATACCTGAATCAATCGCTTATTTTATATTTCCACAACATCTTGTAATCGAGAATATTACACAGAGCATACTATAATTAAAAGCATAACTGTTTATTATGATTAAATAACACGTAAGGAAGAAAGTAACCAACTATTCGTTCTTAAGATATTCTTTCATGATTTCAAGATACTTTTTACCATAGCGCAAGTCTGGTTCTAAATAATTACCTTCCGCCCATTCGTTCCAAGATTTAACGAAAGCAATTCTTTTATCAAACGGCTTATTCTCTATACTTCGCATAACATCTCCCAAATGCTCTTTGAAGTATTCCGGTTTTGCATCATGAAGAACTAAACCGTTATTACCCGAACGAGGCGTATGATCCCAATTGGGTATAATCGTAGGTATAATGTTTAGCTCACGTTCTTCTTTTCCCACAAAGAATTTACTTACGGTTTTATAACGCATAACACGAGGTTGGCGAAAAAGTCTCTGCCGCCATTTACTGCACTTAAACCGGAATTTTGCCTTTTTTTCATAATCGAACATACGAATAATATTCACAGCATCAAATCCCATGTCAAGTAATATTTGCCTTTCCTCAATATGATAGCTCTGTGCAATAAAGCTAACACCCTTTAACCCATTTTGGATAGCCAATTGCTGCCATAATTTAATAAACTCTCTTATTTCCGGATGCTGAAATGGCTGATAAATTAGAAATAAAGGTTTATCATCAACCGTAATATAACGTTTGTCCTTAAAAGCAGGAAGCACTTCTTCAAAGTGCATCTTGTAGTCCTCCACTCCTGGATAAAGCTGGTCTATTAAAGTCTCTTTCGTTTTGACTCCATGAAAAAATCCTCTCCAAGACTCATTTGCCCATGCTAAACAAAATGGAAAGTCAGGGTCTCCCGAAGAGAGAACTTCATTGAAAGGACGTTCCAGCAATCGTTTACCATTGCCAAACCAATAATGCCAATAGCAAAAGCCTTCAACGCCATACTCTCGTGCCATTTCAGCTTGTGCCTTTCGAGTTTCTGCTACCCTCAAATCATAATAACCGAGGTCGGCAGGAACTTTAGGCTGATAGTGACCTGGGAAAAGAGCTTTTGCCTTTCCTACATTGGTCCATTCGGTAAATCCTTTCATCCACCACTGATTATTCTCTGGTATTGGATGAAACTGTGGCAAGTAAAAAGCAATGACTCTTGCCTTTATTTCATTTTCTTTGATCATTTAGTATAGTTTTTCCAGCTTATTTCTTTTCCAAAATTTCAATCTATACTTCATACGTTCTTCATAAAAGAAGCAAGAAGGACTATAGTTGATTTTCATTCTTTTTAAATGATCGAATAGCCCCAATCTTGCAGCATATAGGAGATTATTTTTCATCAATTCATCTCTTATTTTTCGAATATACAGAATTCCCTCCTCTGCATCAGATGAGTACTTTGCAATATTCTTCGCTTGTACAATCGCAACTTTGAGCAATTTACGAGCATAAAAAGACTTTTTTGTAGAAGAAAAGTGAGTAGAACTTACGTAAGAATATCGTTTCATTTCAGCACAAAAAAAGTGATAATACTTTATTGGCTTCTGATCGTTGCAAGTACTTCCTCTTCTTTGTCTATAATGGTATTTAGGTTCGCGGCATAAAACAACTCTTTTAGCGCTAGCAACCCACTTGAAGATAGTAGCATAATCTTCATAATAATAGGCTACCGGAAACATATCTGCAATGACCTTTTTTCGGAATAATTTATCGCAAGGAAAACTCTTTATCTCCCGATCCATCAGAATTAAATCCAATGCTTCTTCCGAGGAATAGATTTCTATCTGTTGATCCTTGCCAGCAGCTACCGATCTATCAACATAATCAAGATAATAACTACAAATAGAGATATCGGCTTGATTGTCTATCAGCGTTTGATATAACACCTCATACATATCTTTTTCTATCCAGTCATCACTATCTACAAAACCAATCAACGAAGCCTTAGCCATCGATAAGCCTATATTCCGACTATCAGCCTGCCCTGTATTCGATTTATGCAACACCCGAATACGTGAATCCTTGCGAGCATAATCATCACATATTTCGCCCGATTTATCAATGGATCCATCATCTATGACTATCAATTCCCAAGAGCGAAATGTTTGTGCCAAAATAGAGTCTAAGCATTGTGGAAGAAAAGCTTCAACATTGTAAACAGGCATTATGATACTAATTAAAGGAATATCCTCCATAGATTTCTTTATGTTATCAATGAATAATTGGTAAAGTTACGACATTTAGCTATATTGTTCATCAATTTCTTGCGCATTTTTGAATACTTTCGAATAAAGGAGATGTTTTTTTTATTTTTTATGTGTTACTTTGCATTTATGAAAATATCAGTAGTTATACAGACCTACAACTCGGAGAAGTACCTCAGACGTGTACTTGAGGCAGTGAAAGCTTTTGATGAGATTGTGATTTGCGACATGCATAGCACAGATAAAACCATATCTATTGCAAACGAGTTCGGCTGCAAAATCGTTTTCCACGAAAAACGAAATTACTGTGAACCTGCTCGTAATTTTGCCATTCAATCGGCATCTTACGACTGGGTACTGGTAGTAGATTCCGATGAGTTGGTCACCAATGAACTACGAACTTACCTCTATCAACAAATAATCAGGGAAAATTGCCCCGAAGGAATTCGCATACCAAGAAAGAATTTCTTTATGGGTCGATTTATGCATGGAGACTATCCTGATTACAACCTACGCTTCGTGCGAAAGGAAAAAACGAACTGGCCTATTGAAATCCACTCTGTACCTCAAATTGAGGGTAGAATCGAGACAATTCCTCGAAAAAGAAAAGAGCTTGCTCTTATTCATCTAATTAACAGCCCATTGAACAAAAGGATTGAAAAGGTGAATATTTACACTGATATGGAGGTTCCTAAAAGAAAGAATAAAAAGTATTCGGTGCTAGCCATACTCTATGCTCCGATACACCGGTTTATCAAGTCATACGTAATTAAAGGAGGTTTTCGGGATGGGAAAGCGGGTTTTGTATATGCCTATATGGATGCTTTCTACAAATTCACGACAATTGCCAAATTATGGGAAAATGAACTTATCGATAAAGACATCGATCCGCTTCTAAAAGAAACTACACCAAAAGATCTAATAGAAAAACAGTAAAAGGTTTGCCATAAATCATCACAATAACAACGAGTTAAACCTCATCACAAATACTTACTAACGCCATTGTCACACCAAGTAAGCTGATTCTTTTTCACTGCTTCTAAGGCAGACAGATGCTTGCCTTCATTGTGCCGAGAAGCCTCTGTATGCCAAAGATGGTAAACAATGCCACCCATCTTTAGCGCTTTCTTTTTTATGCCTAAAAAATGTAAGCGGTAAACAAGTTCGCCATCCTCATGCCCCCAATCGACCAAATCCTCATTGTACCCATTGACTGCAATAAAGTTGTCTTTCCAAAAAGCAAGGTTACATCCACGCATATGATCTATATCTTTCGCATAGCGCTCACTCATAATATTGCGAAGCACTTTCGAACGGAAGCCATTGAGCATGAAGCTAGCTTTCACATCCGATACATTTAATTGCACACTTACCTTTTCAATTAAATTGGCGCTAACAAGAGGCCCTACCTTAGTACGGCTACCACAGACAAAAAAACCTCTTTCCATCAATTCAACATGATCTTGAATAAAATGGCGCTCCATAATCACATCTCCGTCAATCTGCACTATATAATCTCCTGTAGCACGAGCTATCGCTTTGTTTCGTATCGTTGTTAAGCGAAATCCTTTATCCTCCTGCCAGACATGAACAATAGGAACCTTCAGCTTTGAGCGAAAACTGTCAATCAGCTGACGTGTCTCCTCTCTGGAACCATCATCAGCTATCACAATCTCATGTGGTGCTACTGTCTGCACAGAAGCACTTAGCAAGCATAAGCGCAATGCATCCTCCCAGTTGTAGGTAGAGATCAGCAAAGTTACAGTTGCAGTATTCATATTTTTATCGGTTTAGTTAAAGTTTGGTTAGACAGTCATAAAAAGATCATTGAATGAACAGAAATCATTCATTCGCAAGGGTTGGTCTTTGTCTGCAATCCAATATAAAGGGCTATCATTATAAAAAGAGGCAATCAGTGAAAAGGTACTTTTAACCCCTATGATATAATTGCATTGAGAAAGAAGAAACAGATCTTCGGCCTCATTTCCCTTCGAAAGATAGACTGATTCAAGACCCAATGACTTTCGGTAAAAGTCAATATCCAAATCACGATCATTGGTGCAAATAAAGATCGCTATTTTTTGATTCGAATGGCAGTCCATAAATTGACGAATATGATCTATATATACCTCATCATCAAAGAAGTACTTTCCACCCATCCACTTCTTATAGTCACCACGGCGTATGTGTACCCCCAGCCGAATATCCACGCCTTTCGTCTTATGCTCTATAAAGCAACTCATGCGCTGAATAACAGAAGGTTTGAAGGCAAATTGGCGCTTAATTTCATCTGTGTATTTCAGAAACAATTCCGGGAAACGAAAATACCAACCATCTACAGCTACAATTTTACTGTTTTTTATTTCGCTTATCACTTGAGGAGTTACATCATTGGGAGCATCCAGAAAGAAGTATTTCATCAACCGCAATTTAATCAGAACTTTCGCAAGAACATAAACCATCCAGTGGTGATATTTATAGTCGCAAACTTCAAAATATTGGTATTTATAAGCAAAACGCATAGAGACAACAGGTATATGGTTCTCTTTTCCCCATACATAAGCATGTGCATATTGCAAAATGTTATTACACATTTGCCCGTATCCTTTTACAAAAATCATTTCAGTTACAATGTTATCTTAGTTAAGTGTACAATATTCGTAAAAATCAATGACACTAGCAAACTTTTGCAGTATTTTGTGTTATTAGCACCAAATTAAGAAAGGTTTTAATGCTTCTTCTTAAACACCCAGCGAAGCAGCAAGAAATTTGTAGGAACGGCTACAGCAAGAACCAACAAAGGAGCCAACTCTCTCGACACATGTAAGTAGAGAAAAAAATTGAGCAAGAACATATGAACCAGATAATTAACCAAGTGACTACCGCCA
>POVV01000839.1_pt1 | contig 15267 bp, 10 predicted proteins | sample 1560271 | NCBI WGS metagenome assembly POVV01 (sample SAMN08337232, study PRJNA429181) | Bioreactor metagenome, whole genome shotgun sequencing project. | biome: cows' rumen and soil; feature: anaerobic; isolation source: anaerobic chemostat enrichment culture, galacturonate as sole carbon... | reverse complement strand
AATCAATGGCTTCATTGACTAAGGCAAAATTCCTACAAGATCCTGAGAAGAAAACACCTGTTTTTGTTAGGTTTTCAATAGCAGGCAGTTCTCTTGGCGGCGCAGATACAGTGCGGGATATCAGGGGATTTGCTGTTAAATTTTATACAGAAGAAGGTAATTATGACCTTATTGGCAACCATCTTCCTGTATTTCCCATTAGAGATCCTATGCGGTTTACGGATCTTATTCATGCTTTAAAACCGAACCCGGTTAATAATATCAGGGGAGGTCCGACAGAAGCCAGCCGGTTCTGGGATTTTATGTCGTTAAGGCCGGAGTCTATGAATTTTCTTACCTATCTGTTTTCGGATAATGGGATTATCAAAAGCTATAGAACCATCCAAGGGTATGGAGTCAACACCTATTCGTGGGTTAATTTATGCGGGGAAGAGGCGTATGTTAAGTATCACTGGGAACCCTGTGCAGGGGTTGAATACATAGATAGCAAGACAGCAGCTCAACTTGCAGGCACAGACCCTGACGTAGCAAGCCGGGATTTGTTCGATACCATTGCTGCAGGGCATACAGTTGAATTCGAAATGCGTGTACAGATAATGAACGTTGAGGCTGAATGCGAGCAGACGTTTGATCCCTTGGATCCTACTAAGATTTGGCCGGAAAACTTGTTTCCATTAATGCCGGTAGGCAGAATGGTGCTAAATAAAAATCCTGAGAATTTTTTTGTTGAAGTCGAGCAATCAGCCTTTTCGCCGGCGGCTATTGTACCGGGAATAGCTTTTTCGAATGACAGAATTCTACAAGGCCGTACTTTTCCCTATGGAGATACTCAAAGATATCGCATAGGTGTAAATTATTTACAACTTCCAACAAATATGCCTAGAAGTCCGGTTGACAATATGATGCAGGACGGAGATATGCAAACCATGTATAATCAAGGTATTGTCAATTATTTACCCAATACTTTGGCTGGCGGGATGCCTATGGAGGCACCTCAGCAAGGAAAACCTGCTGAGAATTTCGCTTCAGGTAGTATAGCCCGGCACGAACTAACAGGCGACGATTATTATCAAGCCAGGAGTAGATATCGAACTATGTCTGCAGCGGAAAGGAAGCGTTTAGTTTCTAATATCGTAGAAAATCTAAGTCAAGCGTATGAGCCTATTCAAAGGAGGGCGGTTGAACAGTTTTTGCGGGTAGATAATGAATTTGGCAGCAGAATCGCACAGGGAATAAATTTGATCATATAAAATGCTACCGACCAAAACTGTCTAAGTGATTCTAAGACTTAGGGTGATTAGAGGATGATAGTAAAATAGACATTGGTCACCCTGCTGACTCATGTCTATTTTACATTCGACTATCTAATGACTTTGGCGAGCGCTTTGTGGAACTGTCCCCAAACCCTGAAAATTTTTCTATTTTTGTCATATTTTTGACACAATTTAAATGTATAGTATGAGAGAAAACTTATAATCTATCCCTTAATTTTTGCAAAACAGAATATATCCAATTGAAAAGAGGAATCTTATGCTAAGAAAACTTATCCCAATATGTACTGCACTTATTATTGCTCTGTCAGGCGTAACCGCCAGTGCATCACCGGCTTTGGAAAAAGAAATAATGAATGATTTGAAACAATTTAACGGACAAGTTGGTGTATACGCCAAAAATTTAAAAACAAATAAAACGATAAAATATAACCAGGATACGGTTTTTCCTACGGCCTCCACAAGTAAGCTGATTGTGGCTTTGGCTACATACAAATATCTTTATCCCAAAGCGCCGTCCTATAAACAAAATGAGTATGATCAAGCCATTGATCTAATGATAAAAGTAAGTGATAACAATACGTTTAATAAATTGCTGAATGAGTTTGATACAACCAAAAAAGACGGATTTAATAAAGTCCAGCGGGATTTACGGTTAAGTAAGACGAAAATCCATAATGAACAGGCGTTTAAAAAATACAATTATCATAGCGTAACAACACCTTATGAAATGTCCAAGGTTCTTGAGTCCATATACAAGGAAAAATATGTTGACAAAAAAAATGTGCGGCGGTTAAAAAATAACCTGGCCAACACAATCTTCCACGATGAGATTCCCCGCTATATGCAGGTACCAGTATTTCATAAAGTGGGTGAGCTGGATGATGTGCTTTGTGATGTGGGTATTGTTCAGGATGGACATGAGCCAATTTTAATTAGTTTTTACACCCGCACAGGTAATCATAGCTATTCCAGTGACTTTATTGCAAATGTATCAGCAAAACTCTACAATGCGTTACGGAGGTAAATGCGAAGGACATCCTTTCTTGATCTTTTGCATACTGCCAAGTATGTGGTATATTAACTTATAACTATGCTTAAGTGAAATGAGGATAATCTGTGGAATTGTTTGCAATACTACTAAGTTTGATCTTACTAATGTTCTTTTCTTTCCGAGGTTACTCTATTATCTTGTTCGCCCCGTTGTTTGCCGTTTTGGCTGCTGCAGCCAGTAATTTTAGTCTGATGCCGGTATATACGGAAATCTTTATGACTAAGGCGGCCGAATACTTTAAAATGTATTTTTCGATTTTTTTACTGGGTGCCATTTTTGCTAAAGTTATGGAAGAGGGTGGGCTGGCGCTGACAATTGCCGGAACTATAGCTAATAAACTAGGTAAAGAGAATGCTATACTTGCGGTGATACTAGGGTGTGCCTTCCTTACTTATGGCGGCATTAGTGTATTTGTTGTTGTGTTTGTTATGTACCCGTTTGCCAGTGCCCTGTACCGGGAGGCAAATATTCCGAAAAGATTTATACCTGCTGCTTTATGGTTAGGCACATTCACCTTCAGTATGGGAGCCTTTCCTGGTTCGCCCCAGATACAAAATATTATACCAACAGCATTTTTTGGCACTACTACCTGGGCGGCACCCTTGCTGGGCTTGAGTAGTGGGCTTGCTGTTTTTTTTCTGGGCTGGGCCTGGCTTATATACAGACAGCGTCAGGCTGTGGCGCTGAATGAGGGTTATGGGGAGCATACCGTAAATGAGCCGGAGGATAGAGCGGAAGGGCAATTATCAAACCAGACACTTGCGTTTCTCCCGCTTATCGTAGTTATCTTGGCTAACCTGTATCTTAGTAACCCCTTCCAATGGTCTTGGGCTTATCACTGGAACGAAGAAATCCTGTTATCTGTCAAAGTTTTGAAACTGTCACTTTTAAGTACAAGTGTAGACAAAGTACGCGCAATTTGGTCGTTGAATATAGCCTTGATTCTAGGTATCCTTTTTGCAATATACATTGGGCGGGAACAGTTTCGTAGAACCGGTGGGATTGCAGCTTCATTAAATAGGGGCGTAAACAGCTCTTTGGTAGCAGTGCTTAATACTGCTTCAGGCTATGGTTATGGCAGTGTAGTAGCCAGTCTGGCTGGCTTTCAGGTAATAAAATCTTTCCTGATGGATATAAAGATTGGGGCAGGCCCCTTGGTTTCGGAAGTTATTACCGTCAATATTATGGCAGCTATTACCGGCTCGGCGTCAGGAGGATTAACCATCGCACTTGGTATGCTTGGGGCGGACTACTTAAACTGGGCGCAGGCAACCAATGTCCCGGTCGATGTTCTGCACCGTTTTGCCGCTCTGGCTTCCAGTGGGCTGGACTCGATGCCTCATAACGGTGGGCTTATTACAGTAATGGCAGTGTGGGGCTTAACCCACAAGCAATCATACTATGATCTGTTTGTAATTACAGTTATAAAAACACTACTCATCTTTATATTTATTGCATTATACATAACGGTTGGGAATTTCTAAGTTTTATTTTGGTTAAAAGACTTTGTTCAGGCATGGACCTCTAAGTGCAAGATAGTAATACACAAGGGGCAAGGGACCGAAGGATATATTGGCGACCATCAAGTTGAGTCATGTCTTAGGAAGCAAGGGGACGCAGGAAGCAAGGGGACGTAAAATCTGCTTCGCAACAGCACTTAATTTTATGCATTTTGGAGGGGGACTGGGATTGGCACGGAAGAAGCAAAATGTACATCCCTGTGCTCCTCTCGCTGTCTTTCTTTGATAGGGTTTGCAGATGACCGGTAATCGCATACTGATGATCGCTTATCCGGTGATTAGGAGCTGTGTCTTTTAAACTGATCTTCGATCTGTAGCAAAGCATTAACAATATTAGGGTCAAATTGAGTACCAGACGTCTCGCGGATGATGGTAAGCGCTTCTTCGTGGGTATGTGCCCGTTTGTAACATCTTTCGCTGACTAAGGCATCATAAACATCGACGACTGCTACAATTCTGGCCGACAGGGGAATATCTGTCCCAGCTAAGTTTGCGGGATAGCCATTGCCGTCCCAGCGTTCGTGATGGAAGCGGCAGATGTCATAGCAGTGGTTGAGATAAACGTCCTCGCCGCTTACCAGCAAAGACTTGATAATTTCGCTGCCGATCACGGTATGGGTTTTGATAACTGCAAATTCTTCCGGTGTAAGGCGTCCGGGCTTTAACAGGATGTTGTCCGGGATGCCGATTTTACCGATGTCATGCAGCGGCACGGCTTTAATTAAAACAGAGTAATCGCAGTCAATTAATTGCTGGCGGTAATTTTGCTTTTTCAAAAGTTCCATGATGAGGAGCTGGGTTAGCTCACGGGTGCGTTTGACATGTTCGCCGGATTCCAGGCTGCGGTATTCAATCAGATTTGCCATGGTTTCCAGAAAAATTTCTTTCGTGGCTACCAGTTCATTGGCTTTGGTGTCCACTAAGTCTTCCAGCTTTTCACGGTAGCGCATTAGCTCAATGTGAGTTGCCGCCCGGAGCCTGACGACTTTCGGGTTAAACGGCTTGGCGATATAATCTACGGCCCCGGCGTTCAGGCCCCTTATTTCATTGGTTTCTTCGTTGGCGGCGGTAATAAAGATTACGGGAATTTTTTGCAGGACAGGATCGGTTTTCATAAACTGCAACACTTCAAAACCGTCCATCTCCGGCATCATGATGTCCAGGAGCACTAACTGCGGTTTTTGGACGCAAGTAACCAATTTGGTAACGGCCTCCAAACCGTCGGCGGCTTGTTGAATTTCATAGGAATCCGCCAGGATTTCCTGCAATATAAGCCGGTTGACCTCCATGTCGTCAACAACCAGAATGGTTGCTTTATCTGTTGTATAATCGCTCACCGGACTCCCTCCCTTTCCAGTAACTTTTGGATCAAAATTATGGTCGCATCCATTGTCGTGGTGAGGGAAGAAGTCAGTTGGGTGACATTGATCCCGTTTTTAGCCTGGATTTCAATGGCGGCGGCAATGGCGCTTAGCTCTGTGAGACCTAAGTTGGCGGCGGCGCCTTTTAGGGCGTGCGCCGTATTTGCTGCTTTGACCGGTTCGTCTGTCTCGAGCAGGCTAATGATTTCAGCGACTATTTCCTGTCCAGTAAAATTTTTGAGCAAGGTAAAGTAGAGCTTTTTGTTGTTCATGAGTCTGTTTAACCCCGCCCGCACGTCAAGTATGGGGAGCAAATCGGTATAATCCGGCGAAGTATCGGGCGGCAGGCGTTCGGGGAAGGTAATGGGCTGGTAAGAGCGGACTGACGCAGGGACTTCTGTTGGGGGCAGGTATTTGTTTAGTTTTGTTATCAGTTCCCCGGGATCGATCGGCTTGCCGATGTGGTCATTCATTCCTGCCTCCAGGCATTTTTCGATGTCTTCCCGGAATACGTCGGCTGTCATGGCGATAATGGGAACCTGTTTGGCCCGGGTGATGGGCAGGGAGCGTATGTTTCGGACGGTTTCATAGCCATTCATTTTAGGCATATGCACATCCATTAAGATCAGGCTGTAGGCATCCGGTTGCTTGGCAAAACGGTCCAGAGCTTCGGCGCCGTCAACGGCAAAGTCAATCGCAATGCCGGTATCTTCCAGCAGAGAAGCGAGAATCTCCCGGTTGACGTCCACGTCTTCCGCCACCAGCAGGGAAAAGGCGGTAAAGTCATGTTGCTGGAGCTGGAACTGGCTGGTCTGATCTTTTACGGCCACTCCCATAATTTCATTGATTGCATTCATGATGGCCGACGGGAACAGCGGTTTGGCAATAAATTTGCTTATGCCCGCTGCCGTTGCTTCTTTTTCAATATCGCTCCAGTCGCTGACGGAAATCATAATGACCACTGTGTTTGGACCGGTTAGCTGTTTGATTTTTTTTGACAGGTCAATACCGTTAATATCCGGCATCAGCCAGTCGACGAAAATGATGTTATAGGGCGTTTCCTGACGGGCGTGAATCAGGGCGAGCGCTTCTTGACCGTTGGCCGCAACGTCGCAGGCCAGCCCAAAAGCGGACATGACATGAAGGAAGTAATCCCTGGTTTCAGGGGAATCGTCGACGGCGAGGATGCGGAGCGAGGTTTTGTCAATCTGTTTGCTTAATACGGGTTGTTGTTGCGATGTGCCGTTTTTTACCTTGATGGTAAGGCTGAATTTGGCGCCTTCATCCAGTTTGGATTCAATCCAGATGGAACCGTCCATCAGATTGACAATTTTTTGAGAAATTGCCAAGCCCAGGCCTGTGCCGCCGTATTTACGGGATATACTGCCGTCGGCCTGTTCAAAAGAAGTAAATAGCCGGGCTTGTTGTTCTTCGGAGATGCCAATGCCGTTATCACTGACTTCGATTTTCAAGATGGAGATATTGTCCGCTTCTTCCTGTTTAGTTACGGTTAAGACAATGGTGCCATGATTAGGCGTAAACTTGATGGCGTTGGAGAGCAGGTTGGTAATGACTTGGGACAGCCGGGTTTCGTCGCTAATGATGAAAAACGGCAGAGTGGGGTCCAGATTGACGATAAGGTTTTGCTTTTTTTCTTCAGCCCGGAAGGTGACCACATTCATAATATTCATCAGCATGCTTTCCAGGTTGAATTCATGCAGGTACAATTCGAATTTATTGGCTTCAATTTTGGACATATCCAAAATATCATTAATTACGCCTAATAAATGTTTGGAGGCCTGATCAATTTTTTCAAGGCAGTACTCTTTTTTCGCCTGGTCCTTAGCTGTCCTGGCAATATTGGTCATACCGATGATGGCATTCATTGGCGTTCTCATTTCATGGCTCATGCGGGAGAGAAATTCACTTTTGGCCAGGCTGGCGCTTTCCGCGGCCAGTTTGGCATTTGTTAAGGATGCTTCAGTTGATTTTAGATTGGTAATATCTACGGAATGCTGCAGGTGAACTTTTTTGCCATCCAGCCATTCGATGATGCAGTCGGTATTTTTATAGTACTTACGGGTTGCGGTGTTATGCTCTTCCCTGGTAACCGGCGTGTCCGGATTGGCCAGCAATTGAGGGACAGGGCAAAAGTTGCAACGCTGTGTAAAGCCGGCTTGAAGGACCTGCCAGCAGGTAGTGGCGGCAATGTCATCTTCGAGACAAAATTCCCGTTTCATTTTGTCGTTGATGAATAGCAGTTCGTTGGTATGGGGATCAGAGACGTAGAGACAGGCGTCGAGGCCGTTGAGCAGCCGCTGCAATACCGCCAGCGAGGAACTTAGCTGCTGCTTTTCGGCTTCCAGCGGCGCGCTTAGCATGCGGGCGATTGCCATGCCAAACCTGGCGGCGGCAAAGCCTGCCAACACGAGCAGCAGCACCATGACCGCCATAGCTGCCTGTGCCCGGCGTTTGTTTTCTTCCACCGCCTGTCTGCCGGCCTGTTCTTTAAGTAGCGACAGCCTGTCAATGGCCTTGGCAAAATTGGCGGACAGCCTGGGGCCGTCGTTGACCATTACCTTATGGGCAAGCTCTTTATTGCCGGCAGCACATAAGGTCGCGACCTGATTGCGGTACAGGTTGAAGTTTTCCAGGACATTGGAAAAGTAGGCAAATTCTTTTTTCTCAACCTCAGTGAGTTGGCTTGCGGCAAAGGTTTGCATCGAATAATCGATTTTGTTGCTGGTTTTTTTCAGTTCATGGATATAGGAGGCGATTTTGTCCGGATCATTTTCCAGAACCATATCCCGCAAATGCACCCGGTTCTGCTCAAAGCAGCCGTTAATGACCCTAAGTTTTAACAGCGGCAGAGCCTGGTACTGGTAAAGATCGCTGTCCATATCCTGTAGCCGCAGAATGTTGACTATGCCTACAATTCCCACCAGCAGCGACACGGCTGCCACCAGGCAGAAACGCCACAATAATTTGCGACTCACTTTTAAATTTGCGGGTAATGTTTGCATCAGTGGTTCTCCCCGGCAGCCGGTGCTGCTAACTCCGGCTGAGGAATAATAATAGGGGATTGATCGCCGGTTTGCGCATTTTTAAAGGCAGCCTGAGCCAGTTCTTTGAAAGCTCGCGAGGAGTGGGTGGCCCCGGTAATTGCGTCGACCTCTTCCGGGTTTTGATAGACCAGCAGGTTCTTGGCGAACCTCGGGCAATAGTCGCTGGGCCCCAGGCCGCTGTCGTTTATCATTTCCTCATTGTATGCCTGGTCCTGTGTTTTTAAATCGCCAGACTTATTTACGTAATCATAAGTCGCCTCTTCGATTTCACCCCCATCATTAATTTTCATGATGAAAAAAGCCTTCCAGCCGTGCCAGTCTGGCTGATCATACATGGCGGAATATGTTCCCGGATTGAGTGTAACGGTAGAGGCTGGCAGTTGCTGCAAGGCATCCTCCCCAGATGGGGAAGGATAAAACAAAAAGAAAAGGCCAGCCAGTATACAACTAACAGGCAATAAAGCATATCTGTTCATCACAATCCTCCTTTTTGAACCGGTCAAGACGTAGGGCATGCTGGCCACTATGCCTTAGGATAGCGGTTAGATGACGCTGATGGGACACATGTCCCCAAAGTTGACATTTCACCCAAAGAAGATGGCATCTTGAATAACTTCACAAATTATCTCAGTAAATGTTCATGGTATGGACAGTTTGTCCGAAGTGTCCACGACAGCTTCCCTGCCGTTTATATAAGGGCCCGATTGCTTACCCGGTTTTAAGGCCTTTTGGCAATATTTGTCAATTGTTGTTTTACACATATATACTGTGAATATTAATAAGAAAGTGGGGGAAGTGTCAATTCTGCCGCTGATATAAACTGAAGTCGTCCAGATTATACCAGACGACATAAAGGCTGATTTTTTGCCGTTTGGATGGCAACCGGCAGGGGGAGTTAAGCGGTACATTTTAAGTGGGACAAGGCTAATGCAGTCCTCGGATTGGCATATATAGCTCGGACGAAAGGGAAGCTTGAAAAGTATATTCCTAATGCTGAATTACTGAAAATGCCTTTGCTGGGAAACTGGAAGATAGAACACTAAACTTGAATGTACAGTAAATAGGACATTGGTCAAAGTATTGACTAATGTCCTATTTTGCGCTTAAACTATAAAATTGGTATCTGAAGAAGCGAAGGGGCGCCTTTGTGCTTCTTTTGTAGGAAGCAAGGGGAAGAAAGGGCAGCTTAATTTCGGTTGGAAATTGAATATTAACATGCCCTTATTTAATATGTTCATATCACATTTAGGAACAGATAAATTGATGGCAGCAATCCGGAAGTTTTCAGCTGTTAACTCCAAGATTGCTGCTGTTTTTCTTCCTATGCGGAAGTATGAAATTTCGCGCGATCAAGCTCAATCCAAAATCTTACGCCTTGATCTAGGTTCTCTGCCCCAAAGCTGTTATGATGACGTTCCTGGATTGCCTTTACAATGGCCAGGCCTAAACCCACTCTGCCGTCTTCCCGCGGCCGGGCCTGGTCTGCGCGGTAAAAACTGATCCATATTTTATCCAGACTATCATCGTCGATATGGCTGCCTGAATTCATTACTGACAGGCGGATTTTTTCCCTGTAGGGCGTTAAATCAAGGGAAATGATCTTATCCTGATTGACATGGGAAAGCGCATTATTAATAAAGTTTACGATGACCTGCTCAATTTTACCCCGGTCTGCATATACCAGGATTTCATTGCTGGTTTCAACTGATAATTTTATGCTTTTTTCGGCAAATATGGCGGTGTATTTATAGAGTACTTGTTTCACTAAAACAGCTATGTCAAATACTGTTTTATTCAGCCGGAAGTACTCTGATTCGAGTTGCGCCAGGTTCAAAAGATCTTTGACCGTTTGATCCATTTTACGGGCTTCGTCCATAATGACTTCACAGTAGAAACTTTTGTTGGTCTCATCTTCCATCACATTGGCCTTAAGCCCCTCGGCATAGCCTGAAATCAGGGAAATGGGGGTTTTAAGCTCATGGGAAACATTGGAGATAAACTCCTTGCGCAAGTGTTCGAGCTGCCGCTTTTTTTGAATGTCTTCCGTAAGGCGCTGATTTTTCAGATGAAGCTCCTGGATGGCTAAGTCCAGTTGATCGGAAAGATAATTAATACTGTCAGCAAGGTCGGATACTTCATCATTGCTTTGGTGCTGGCACTTTTTTCTGAAGTCGAGATTGGCCATACTGTGGGCAATCTCTTTCAACTGAATGATCGGGTGTGTGAACCGCCTGGCAAAGACCACTGTCCAGAGGCAGCCCAATAAAATGACTGGTATAGCAGTAAACCCCATAAACTGATTAGCGATAGCGACGCTTTCCGTTATGGTTGATAAGCGAATTCGCAGCATCAGAACATCGCCATTTTGCAGCTTGCGCTCCAAAACGAGGTAATCTCTATTTAAAATAGGGTCTTTCTGAATTTCCAGGATGAATTGGTCATTAATAGATTGGTCTATTTTTAGATAATTGGAGGATACATTTGCTCTAGAAGTTTGATCCGGTGATGCAGTGGCTTCTGGAAAAAATGGCTTCCCGTTGATTAGGCGGTAAATGGAACTGTATTTGGTTATACCGTCTGTACCGGTAATCCGGATAGAAACACTCATGTCGCTCTCCAACTGTTCCAGAGTGGACGCGATTTTACCCGGGTCATCCTTATACAGGTCATCAATAATCTGGCTGTTGTAGATTAACAGATCCTGCTTTTTGCTCATATAGTATTTTTCAAGGTATTGCGTATTTAACAGCCACACCAGGCCGACATACAACAGGACCAGGCCGCTCATACCAAGATACAGTTTGGTTTTAATCGGAATCCTCATTTAGCTTCCTCAAATATGTAGCCCAGTCCCCGGACGGTTTGAATCCATTTGCTCAGGGTACCAAGTTTTATTCTTAGCCTGTTGACATGCGTGTCTACTGTGCGCAAATCGCCGAAATAGTTATAGTCCCAGACCCGTTCCAGTATCTGTTCGCGGCTTAAGGCCTTGCCGCGATTCATCGCTAAAAACAGCAGCAAGTCATATTCTTTCGGGGTCAGATTCAAAGACTGCTCATCCAGATAGACTTCGTGAGCGGCGGTATTAATCGTCAGGCCGCCAAATTGAAACGGCGTATCCGCTATGATTTCGGTCCGGCGCAGCAGCGCTTTGACTCTAGCCACTAAAATTTGCGGGCTGAACGGTTTGGTAATATATTCGTCGGCGCCGATTTCAAACCCGAACAATTCATCCGCCTCTTGGCTGCGGGCGGTTAGGAAGATGACCGGTATGTTGTATTTAGTGCGGATTTCCCGGCATACGCTCCAACCGTCTCTTCCTGGCATCATGATGTCTAATATTACCAGCGCGATATTGTCGGAGAGCAGCGTAAGCGCTTTTTCTCCGTCTTCTGCCTCTAGCACATCATAACCGGCTTTGCGCAAAAAGTCTCCCACTAACTTGCGCAGACGGAATTCATCATCCACGATCAAGATGGTTTCTTTGACCATAGCAACACCTCTTAGATTAATTCTAGTGAAAAGATACAATATCCCTTTTTACTATTTTACTTTTAAAATGTGACAAAATTGTAACAAATTTGTCACAGAGTTGTAAACTAGTTTGTTTACAATGAAATCATCTATTAATTACCCGCTTATTACCTTTGTCAATAGACTTTGCTCTCACACGCCGGAGAAGCGGGTGTTTTAGAAAAGATGAATTCATCAGTTTGCGAGGGATGGGATGAAGTTAATTCAAATGCCGCAAAGGGAAAAAATCGATGCGATCTATATCGTCAGGGCTTTAACCATTATTGGAGTCATACTAGTTCATATCTCGTCTGTACCTGTTGGGATGATAACTCCGGAATCAAAAACATTTGCCATTTACAATTTTATCAATATTTTTAGCAAATTCGGAACTCCTACATTTATTTTCCTTAGTGCCTTTGTATTGTTTTACAGCTATTTTTATCGTCCCTTTACCGGAAATTTGATTTTGGGATTTTATAAACGACGTTTTCTGTATGTTTTGCTTCCTTACCTAATTTTTTCGCTGGGCTATTATGGTATGCAATGTTATGTGGATGGGAAAGGCTGGGAAGAGTTTATTAGTCACGCTTCGTTTACGGAGTTTCTTTATATGTTGCTTATGGGGAAAGCATTTTACCATCTCTATTTTGTTTTTATTAGCATTCAATTTTATTTCCTATTTCCTGCCCTGCTATGGTTGTTACAGCGATATCGTTATCTTACCAGACATTTGATCTGGACAGGCATTGTCCTGCAATGGGCGTTTGTGCTGGTTAATCAGTGGGAGTGGCAATATGCTGATAAAGGCTCTCTTTGCTTTTCATATATCTCGTATTATTTCTTGGGCGCTTTCTTAGGAATTCATTATGAATCTGTTGAAAAGTGGGTTTTGCTTACCCGGGAACGCATTCGATCATATCAAATCTGGCTTTGGCTGATTTTGTATTTGGGTTGGGGCTCAGCGGCAATCGCCAATGTCTATATCTGGTATCAGTTAAGGGCATATGGCATTATCCAGCATGTATTGGTGTATGAGGCGCTATGGCATCTTCATGCTTACATAACTGCTCTGATCCTGTTTCAGGTCTCTTGCTTTTTAATTGACCGCCTAAGCCGCGTGTGGGTTAATACTCTCTTGCATCTTGGTACAGTTTCTTTCGGCGTATATCTTCTGCATGCCGGGTTGTTGGATTTTTATTTTAGCATCCCGGTGGGAGATTCACCGCCTATTTACCATTTATTTGTGATAGGAGGATTTTTGTGGACACTTTTTAGCTCGTGGACAATCGTTGGGTTGGCGTTTCAATTAACCAATAGGGCTTGGATACTTTTCGGCCCTCTACCGGCGACGAATCTGCTCCGGCAAGAGTATACAGGGGAAACGGAAGGAGTTCCTCGTATACAGGCACAATGAGGAATCGATGAGTGTAATTGGAATTTGCAGGACGTTATTTGCCACCTGAACACTAATTTAATAATAACTACCTGTTATATAAGGTATGTAAACCCAAGCGCAAGCCAATCCTAAACAGGGAGCTATATAGCTATGAAAACGGGGTGAAGCGAAGGTCTGAGAAGCACGTTAACCACCTGGAAAATGAGAAGAGTCCATACTTATTGCGGCACGTGGATAATCCGATTGGCTGGTATCTGTCGGACGTAATGCAACGGGGGGAGCAACATTGGCAAATTCATTAAATATTAAACCCTTGATAAATGAGAACTCAATATCTTTTGATTCGTATGAGAAAATGGCAGAATATTATTTTGAATGTGTTGATACGAAGCCATTTAATGCATATTATGAAAGGCCGGCTACACTGTCATTGCTTCCTGATATTAATGGGAAAAAGGTACTAGATGCCGGGTGTGCTGCAGGATGGTACAGTAAATGGTTGTTGGATAATGGTGCAAAGGTAACTGCAATAGATTTTAGTCCTCATATGATAGAAATGACGAGGAAAAGAATCGGTGAACAGGCTGATATTAGAATGGCTGATCTCAACGAACCGCTAAATTTTATTGAAGATAAATCAATAGACGTTATTGTGTCATCCTTAACACTACACTACATTAAAGACTGGAATTCTGTAATGGCTGAGTTTAATAGAATCCTAAAGCCATTAGGTTCTTTAGTATTATCAGTGCATCATCCGTTTATGGACTTTACATATTTTCATAGAGAAAACTATTTTTTAACAGAGATTATAGAAGATGAGTGGGATACTAATATAGGAAAAGTAAAAGTTCAATTCTATAGAAGACCTTTGTGTAACATCATCTCACCCATAATAGATGCGGGATTTATAATTGAAAAGCTGATAGAACCTATGCCAACAGAAAAATTCAAGGAATTGCATCCTAAAATATATGAGAAGCTAACTCGAAAACCCCAGTTTCTTTTTTTAAGAGCAAGAAAAAACTAAACAATTGTATGGCAAAAACAAACAACAGCTAAGAGAGAGGATACCTTCTTTCTTAGCTGTTGTTTAAAATTCCGTAGTTATTTACTTGACTTACTACAAATTGCCTTCTACTCCAAATTTAAAGTTAAACCAAATTCATCGAATAAGCCTTTTTTTCCAACAGCGGTTACACGTATAGCACGTCCATCAGATAAATACTCTATCCAGTTAAGCTCAAACATACGTTGTGTCAGTGATGCACCTAAGCTGCCAGCTAAATGATATCGGCGTTCACTCCAGTCTAAACATTGTCGAGCAAAGCAACGACGACAGTTTCGCTTTTTCTCGACTTCTATTCCGAAGTTTTTAAATTTGGTTTTACCTGCTTCAGTTAATAGGAAATCTTTACCTGATTTCTCCAGAAATCCGTCTTCAAGTAGCTTGTCTGTTAAGTTTACTCCTAGTTTGCCTGCCAGATGATCATAGCAGGTTCTTGCAAGCTGTAAAGCTTGTACTTGATTCGATTCTCGAAGGGATCGAATGGGTTTGGAAGGAGAAATTGCAAGAAGGGCTTCAAGTGCAGTTGCCACTTCGGTAGTTGCAAGACGAAAATATTTATGGCGGCCGAAGGATTCTTGAACGAGGAGTCCTCCTTTTATCATTTTAGCGAGATGCGTGCTAGCCGTCTGAGGCGATATCCGGGCGGAACGGGCCAGTTCGCCTGCGGGTAAGGCTTTTCCGCCGAGCAAATTTAGAAGCATTGTGAGACGTGAAGGATCACCGATGAGAGAGGCAATTTCCACGAGATTGGGATTTATCATCATATTTTAATATCTCCTTGTAACATTCATACTTCGATTCTAGCCGAATTATTGCTATGTTACAATATGCTCAAATGAAAAAGTGGGATATGACGGAGGTATCGTAGATATGAATGATAAGCACCGCTTAATAGGGCAACATGGCTATATTAAGCAGCAAGAAGAGGGATTATATGCAATACGGGTTCGAACCATTGCAGGTAACTTAACTAGTGTTCAATTACACAACCTAGCAGATCTATCCGATAGATACG
>POVV01000838.1_pt1 | contig 15268 bp, 17 predicted proteins | sample 1560271 | NCBI WGS metagenome assembly POVV01 (sample SAMN08337232, study PRJNA429181) | Bioreactor metagenome, whole genome shotgun sequencing project. | biome: cows' rumen and soil; feature: anaerobic; isolation source: anaerobic chemostat enrichment culture, galacturonate as sole carbon... | reverse complement strand
CTGACTTTAGGATCTGAGCCGTCATGCCCCATATGATCCAGTCTTCATATTTATAAAACAAGACGTCATAAGTTCCTTTTGCCCAAGGGTATTTTACCCCTCCCGGAATCCATTCATACGGAAAATCTTCCGGCGGCTCCGAAATCAGTTTACTCACAAATCTCTCCGGTTCCTGACTTCGGAGAAAATCCAGTGGTATTTTTATGACCTCTTCTACTTCATCTCTGCTGAATGTGTCCTGATAATCACTTATAACGCCTATAAAAGGATGGATCATTAAGTGAAAAGGTGACAGATAAATATCTCCCGGTCCCATCACCTCTATCTGCTGCGGCAGTATGTTCAGCTCTTCAACTGTCTCACGTACCGCACATTCCTGAAGGGATTCCCCGGCTTCAAGCTTTCCGCCTGGAAAACAAACCTCTCCCGGCTGCCGCTTTAACTCATTAGACCTTTTTTCAAATAACAGATAAGTAACCCCTGAAATATGAATCAGGGGAATCAGAACCGCATACTTCCTGAATCTTTCTTCTCCGATCATTCCAGGACGCCGGATTGAAAATTGCTCTTTCTCCATATTGGCCTCCTTCCGCTTGAAGTTTTGCAAATCAGTCCTGGCATGGACCGATCCCCAAAACCATGGGATAAATGCTATATAAATTCTACACTAAATCTTATATAATAACAATAGTAATTCCTACTTATATACTATATATTCATCCTTTTTTTCCTTTTGTCAGACCTGCAGAATGATATCGAACAAACGTATAACTACCACGAGCTGTGATCGGAATTTTAAAGCTTTTTACAGATAATTGTGCTATAATCCCTTTAAATCTTCAAATAAAAGAAACATATCCATGGGAATATGCGGTAAAAATGCAGGAAGAGGAGAAATCAACAATGAAACAGAATCCTTACGATAATAAAGCATTCTTTGAAAAATACAGCCAAATGGACCGCTCCACAAAAGGACTTGCCGGTGCAGGGGAATGGAAGACTCTTGAATCAATGCTGCCTGAATTTAAAGACAAGCGGGTTCTTGATTTAGGCTGTGGATTTGGCTGGCATTGTCAGTATGCCATAGAGCATGGGGCAAAAACTGTCACAGGCATTGACATTTCCGAAAAAATGCTTGCAATTGCAGAGGAAAAAACAAGTGATAGAATCTGTTATCACCACATGCCAATAGAAGAGATATCGTTCAGCGAGAATTCATTTGATGCAGTCATAAGCTCTCTTGCGTTCCACTATCTGGAATCTTTTGAACAGATTGTGGAAAAGGTATCCTGCTGTCTTATAAAGGGCGGTGATTTTGTCTTTTCTGTAGAGCATCCGGTTTTTACAGCTTATGGCAGTCAGGAATGGTATTACGATGAAACCGGAAAGATCCTTCACTTTCCGGTCGACAATTACTTTTTTGAGGGACAGAGACAGGCCAGTTTCCTTGGAGAAAATGTTACGAAATATCATAAGACCCTGACCACCTATTTGAATGGTCTGATACAAGCAGGTTTTGAATTAACCGGTGTTGTGGAGCCTCAGCCATCAGAGCATCTGCTTCAAACCGTGAAAGGAATGGAAAATGAGCTTCGCAGGCCCATGATGCTGATCATTTCAGCAAGGAAAAAATAACGTTTTCAGAAAGAGAAGAAGGGAGCCTATTCGCTCCCTTCTATACAAAACCGCCAAAGGTAGTCTCTGGCCTCCTCCGCATAGTCAATTCCCACACGTTTTGTTGCAATGATATTGAAACTTTTATCTGTGCCCTCCTCAAAATAGACCTGATCCCCGCATAAGTCTATACCGTTAAAGCTTCTATCCAATGATAATGCGCTGCAAAACTTTCCCGGTCCGTTTATAAGACCCTTGCGCTGGCTTTTGGAAAGCTGCTCATACTCCTTTCCAAATCTCCTCTGCGCCATCCACTGGAATCCCTCCAACGGCTCGGCAGCCCTTATTAAAACTGCCTGCGGAGTCCCCTTCTCCCTTGTTACCACATTGAAGCAGCAGTACATCCCATAGATAAGAAACATATAAGCATAACCGGGATCTCCATACATCACTTCCACCCTTGGTGTCCTCTTTCCGCCGTAAGAATGGGCAGCCTTATCTTCAACGCCCATATATGCCTCTGCCTCTATAATCTTAACGGCGAGCCTCTGTCCCTCAATCTCGTGGACAAGCACCTTTCCCAATAACTCCCTGGCAACCAGGAGCGAATCCCTGTTATAGAATTCTCTGTCTAGTTTTTTCATCCCCTCAGCCTTCCTTTCGTATGATAGCTGCGATAAATTTCTAAAAGCAGATTATTATCCGCCCTATTTAAACATTGCACTGGAATTTAGTACCGAAGTACTGTATACAAAAAGCACATCCTGATCATCAAAGGTAATATAATCACCGATCAAATCACTGGCAATATAACGGATATCAACCATGGTCACTTTGGAATACCCGTCAAGCAAAAGGGGCGCCAGGCTGCTTCCGAAGGAATCCCGGAATATCACCAGCTCTTTTCCGTTTTTTACATTTGGATTGGTGATTTCCAAAAGGGCCGCCGCACCGGATAAATACACATCATAAGGATCATTCCCTGTAAGCTTTTGGGTATCATACACGGCCGTGGTTTTTCCTGTCTCCCAATTATAAACAGTACAGGCATCTATTAAGTCACTGGTAAGGTATTTCAGTTTGTCCGGTTTCATGGGAAGGGCAGAATGCCCATAATATACTCCGTAAAAGGGCTTTTCCACTTCGATTTCCTTATATTGTCCGGCGCTTTCCTTCTCTTTTCCTAAAGCATTACGGATTTTATCCGCAGCCTTAATGATCCTCTCCTGCTTCCAGTGAATATCTGTCTTATAATAATCATCGATTTCCAAAATATCCGATAGATCAATATACTTCGCAAAGTCTGTATCCGCCTTCATCATTTCAAACAGCTTCTGGTAGTCCATGGAGGGATAGCCATTTGCCTGAGAGAGATAATACCCCTTGTCAGGAACAATGGTCAGATATGTTTTTACGTCTTTCCCATCCATATATTTTTCATAAAGATACCGGAACTTTTCCGCCGCTTTTTGAATGGAAGCTTCATTCAAGGGGTATTCCATCTTTACGGCGTAGCCATCCTGAATATAGATGCCGTTATTATCCTTCTGACCCAATGGATAACACTTGACATACGCTTTTATGGTACGATATAAAAAGCGGCAGGGAAACTGGTCTTTGGCATATTGCTCAAAGTCCTCCATAAAATCTGCCGTGGCAAGGCTTTTAAGGGTAAATTCCGGAAACCCGGCAAGCTTTCTTCTTTCACTGGCTGATATTTCCTGTGTTGGTGAAAGCCAGGAAGAAAGCGCCAGAAGAAACCATACCGTTCCTACCAAAATCACGATCATCCGATTTGTTTTTCTATTCTTCATTCCTGCCCTCCTTAAAAGCGAAAATACAGAAATGGATTAAAGGAAGCATCGATTAAGTACGCCGTTGTCAGCAAAAGCAGCACCACACATACCACAGGCTCTGCCCCAGTAAGGGCAATTGCTCCAAATGGTGTTTTGCGGATTCTGCCTATGATTCTCTTTGGCAAATCAGTACTTCCGGTTATGGCTATCACAAATATAATAAGATAGCTTCTTAAATAATAGGCTGACTGGACTCCTGTAAGCGGCAATCCGCTCAGCCCGAACATGGAACGAAGCCGTTCTGCAATTGTGCTCAGATCAGGCGCATCAAATATAACAAAGCTTATGATTACAAGAAGCATGACATACATATGAGAAATGCTTTTCGGCATTTTTTTTAAGAAACTGCCGAGCCACAGCTTCTCAATCATCAGGAGAATAGCAAATAACATTCCCCATATGACAAAATTCCATGCAGCGCCGTGCCATAAGCCGGTCAGCATCCATACCAAAAAGATATTAAAGAGCCAGCGCGTCCTGCCAACTCGGTTTCCTCCTAAAGGAATGTATAAATAATCCTTAAACCAGGTTCCCAGGGACATATGCCACCTGCGCCAGAATTCAGTAATGCTTTGGGAAATAAAGGGATAATTGAAATTCTCCTGAAAATCAAAGCCAAATATCTTGCCTAAACCGATTGCCATATCACTGTATCCGGAAAAGTCAAAGTAAATCTGTAAAGTAAAAGCCGCTGCATAAAGCCAGTAGAATAAAACATTTCGTTCCGGAGAATCTGCAAAGACTTTGCACAATTCACCAAGTGTATTGGCGATCAGTACCTTTTTAGAAATTCCAAATAAAAACCTGCGTATTCCAATGCGGGCTTTTAAAAGGCTGTGCTCCCTTCTGTCCAGAGCCTGTGCAATATCAGTATATCTTACAATGGGACCTGCGATCAACTGAGGAAAGAAGGCCACATAGGTGGCCAATGACAGCAGATTCTTCTGGGCCTTTGTGTTGTTTCGGTATACATCAATGGTATAGCTGAGAATTTGAAACGTATAAAAGCTGATGCCAATGGGAAGAACTACGTTCAGCATAGGGACTGATAATCCGGTCATGGAATTGATGTTTGCTATAAAAAAATCCACATATTTATAATATCCCAGCATCCCCAGGGAAAAGACCACCGAAACAAGCAGCCATCTCTTCCCCCATGCCGAACCGGAGCATCGCTCGATGAGCAAACCAAGAATGTAGTTCACCACTATGGAAAGGACCATAAATACGATGTATTTCGGCTCTCCCCAGCCGTAAAATATGAGGGAAGAAAAAAGCAGCACACCGTTTTTCAACTTCTTCGGACATACAAAGTATACGCCAATAACCAAAGGTAAAAAATAATATAAAAATGTTATGCTTGAAAATACCATGCTGTCACTATTTAGATAACTTAAGGTCGAAATCTGTACCGCACATTTCCCTAAAGGCATCTACAACCTGCTGGGAGGTTACAGCATCCTTTAAATTGGAATCAACCATAACAAGCATTATTAAATCATTGTAAGTAACAATCTGAAGGTCATCCGCCATAACACAAATCCACTTCCTCTGATCAATCCCTTTAAGAATATCCCTTGCAACTGCTTCTGCATCGGCTGCATCATTTACACGGGCAAGCACCAGGGAATAGGCTTGTGAACCGATCATCGCCTCGGATACAACAGCTTCCTTTACTTTAGAAGCATCGTCAAGGCCCATGTTATATTTCACCATATCCTTATTTGTTAAATCAATGGGTGTGTTTTCCAGCCTTAAATCAACCTTAGCTTTCTCGTAAATTGTACCAATGATTGAGGTTAAATCTCCTTTCAGAGCCTCCGGCATCTTACCGCCGTCCTCCGTCTTCTTGCATCCGGTGACTAAAACCATAGCCATGGCCGCAAATATAAAAATTGTTACGATCTTCTTTCTTATCTTCATAAACTATCTCCTTTTTTTATCAGTCAATTGGATATTCACAATCCGCTTCGCTGCTGGATGAGGCTAAATCAGTGTTGATTTATTATCGGGTGCCCAAGTGCCGCATTGCCGGCTAAGTTCTATTTCCCTTAAATAAAAATCGTCCCTTTTGAGGACGATTCTGATTTTTAGGATAAAGCATTGCACCAGAAACATTGACCTACTCTTAGCATAGTAAACCTCCTGTTTTTTATCTGTAAAGTAATATTAATGATCATTGTTATTTTTTACTTTTCCGTTTTAAATATACCATGAAAACAAACTCCCGCAAACCAACGATTTTCTTAAATAAACTTTACATTCCATTTAATACGCTGCATAAGCTTTACTTATAAATACTTGAATTATCATAAATTCTCTTTACGTTCCATAAGAGAATTTATGATAGAAAGGATATTTTGCCTGCTCATTGGTTCCGCATGTCCCATGACACAAATATCAAAATCAAATCCTTCCATCGACGTAATTAATGAACGTAGTTTTTCTTTATCTAAGAAGCAGTTGTTATAATAGTCCACCCCAACCGCATCTCCGATAAATAATACTTTTTCCTGAGGTATCAGGATACAAATGCAATCTTCACTGTGAGGAGATTCCACGTGATGAAGTTCAGCAGTTACATCTCCCAGATCAATTTCCATTGATTCGCCAACAGAAAGATCAGAGGTTACCACTCGTATCTCACTAAGCTGTGGGTATTCTGTGCGGATACTAGTATCAGCAAATTCAATATCAATCTTTGCTTCCAGTCTTTTTTTCATTTCTGCATCCGTCCATTCCCACCTCGCCATTTCAGCTAATTTAGCATTTGTCTTTTTATGAGCGATTGTGATCCCTTCCACCGCATGCATACCAAATGTATGATCCCAGTGCCAATGGGTAACCGCAGTAATGCCTGGTTTTTTTAATCCTTTCCCGCACAGAGCTTCATAAAATAATTCAACATGCTTTTGGGAATTGCCTGCGTCTATCATTAAAGAATACTTCTGTCCGTTTACATATCCAAGAACCGGCCTGTCGGCCGCTTTATCAAACATGCTGTAAAACACACGATCTGTTAGTTGTTTTAATTCCATAAATAAAAACCTCCTGAGTATTAAAGTCTTACCGCCACAGACTTCCTTTCACATTTAGCAATTATCGTTTTCTTTTCTCTGATTCCGCAGCATTCCGCACTTATCGTCCGGTAAATATTCAAAATGATGCTTATGATACAGTAAATCAGCAGGGCGATTTGCTATCAGACATATATAACTGTCCTCATGTGAGTTTTCTTCAAAGTAACTGTCAATGGCCTTCATAATCTGTTCTGCATAACCTCTCCGCCAGTATTCTTTATCAACCATAATATCACTTACGACGTAGGTGATGCCACCATCTCCAACTACTCTTCCAAAACCGATCAATTTTTCTTTATCATACAATGAAACTGTAAATAAAGAATTTTTTAAAGCTATTTTGGTTCTGTCCAAATCTTTATGATTCATTCCGGCACGTAACCGAAGACTTATGTAATCCTGGGCTTCCGGAGCTTCGTATACTATCTGTATATCCATTTTTCCCTCTCTCAACTTTCTTAACTTTATATAAATAGAAACGTTCACTGTCTGATGATTGAATCAAACATTCATTTGCCTGCTTACCAAAATTTCTTCTACTGCTTGTTTCCAATACATTTCGGGAATGTCTGGCCATATGCATTTACCGGTTTCAGCTTTACATAATGCCATAGCCCTATTTAATACTGTGCTGGGCGGTATATTACCGTTTCGTAATAAATTTTCTGTTACAATGCACCAGTATGGTGCGTGTTTGTTAAGTCCTGATGTATGTAATTCTTCTATTACCTTTTCTACATCATATTCAATACTAATAAATTCTTCTTTCCACTGTTTGCCTGCTTGATGTAAAATTAAAAATTGAGATTTTCTATTACTAAACAAAGGTACTCCGACTGATCCGGCATTTAGTACCGTTTTTCCGTTAATTTCAAATTTGGTCTGAATGTGAGTATGACCGCATACTATAATAGACGTATCTACAGCATTTAAAGTTTCAGATATCCTATCATTATCAGAAACCAATTTTTGGTTAGCCGCATATGGAGAACCGTGGCATATGGTAAATGAGGGCATATTCTTAATAGAAATTTTCCTCGATATTGGCAATCCTTTAAAAAAGTCCAAATCTTTTTCAACTAAATGCTGATATGTATATAGCAAAGAACCTGTTGTGGAATCTTTATCTTTCCAGCCAAGTTCACCATTATTATTATAATCTATCCAATAATCTTCTTTATTGCCTCTGATGAAATAGCAGTTATACTTCTCAGCCATTTCAAAAATCACTTTCATTGTCATTTCAGGATATGCCAGTTCACCAACATAATCTCCTAAAAAAGCAAAGGTTTTTACGCCTCTTAACAATGCGTATTCCACACATTTTTCCAAAGCAATGTAGTTACCATGTATATCTGATAGTACTGCAAGATCCATTTTTACCTCCTTCTATCGGCATTTATTCTTCAATGGACAGCATTGCAGCCTTTACTGCATGAATTTGTGCAGTATCAAAAACAGGCAATTCCAGATCCTTTTGCTGTATCAGCAGGCCGATCTCTGTACAGCCGAGAATAACTCCCTGTGCGCCTTGTTTTGCAAGGCCATGAATAATACTGAGATATTTATCTTTCGATGCCTCAGAAATAATTCCCAGACACAATTCATTATAAATCACATCATTCACAATTTTAATTTCCTTTTCATCTGGGATAAGAACTGTTATTCCTGCATGAACTAATTTTTCTTTATAAAAATCCTGGGTCATGGTATATTTTGTACCCAGCAATGCGACCTTTGTAATGTTACGATATTTTAATTCATCTGCCGTTGCCTCCGCTATATGTATAACAGGAATACGAATGCTGCTCTGGATCTGGGGAACTACCTTGTGCATCGTATTTGTACAGATCACAATAAAGTCCGCCCCTGCATTTTCAAGATTTTTAGCAGCCGCTGATAAAATAGCAGCACTTTTATCCCAGTCACCGTCTGCCTGGCAATTCTCAATTTCAGAAAAATCCACACTATATAAAAGAACTTTCGCAGAGTGTAATCCTCCCAGAACCTTTTTCACTGTTTCATTCACGATTTTATAATAAGTGACCGTACTTTCCCAACTCATTCCGCCAATCAATCCAATTGTTTTCAATTTTGCTTCCTCCCCTTATCATTTATTGATATCATATCATAATTATCTTACATTGTCTTTGGCTTTATTGATGGACGGGATGCGTTGCATTGGAGCAAAAAAAGCGGCGGCTTTTATGAAAGCCGCCAGCCCTGCAACTCCTTCAGACACGGATTGTTGAAGTTTGCCCATGTGAAATTATTGTCAATATATCGGACCATTCTGTAAGCCATAGGCTTAACTCCACTGAATTTAATTACTGATTGTATTCCGCAATCTATTCCTTACTCATGCTTTTCGCCCATTCTTCTACTCTCCGGCTGCTGTCTTCTTCCGATAAGTCCTCGATCCTGGTCATAATGGACCATCTCACTCCAAATGGATCCAGAATACTTCCAAACCGATCCCCTGAAACAAAGTTTGAAACAGGCTCCCGGACTTTTGCTCCTTTTGCCACCGCATGATCAAACACCTCATCAACATCGGAAACATAAATTGCCAAAGAATAGCAGGCATTATCCTCCCCTGGAGGTAAAACCAGGTGATAAGCCGGATTCGCCGCTCCCAGCTGCAAAAAGCCGTTTCCAAAATCCAGTTCCGCATGAACAATGATACGATTGCCGTTTTCATCTGAAAATTCAGTGCTGTCCTTAACCCTTGCATGGAATACGGACTGATAAAACTCTATTGCTTCTGAGGGGTCATTTACTACGATAAATGGTGTTATGGACGTAAAACCATTCGGCATCCCATTTTTTGTATGATCTCCTGTTGCACCCATGTATTTCGCCATTGCTCTTCCTCCTTAATATAAATCATCAATATGATCTCATTATATATCATCTACACTGACACCTGCTGTCAGTGTTATCGTTAAATTTGATAATATTCCATCAGCTCCGACGCAATGACTGCCAGTCTTTTCTTCAGGCTCTCAGGCTCTATAATCTCAATGGCTCTCCCATAGGATAAGAGAGAATATGGCACATATCCATTCATTACTCCTTCTTCAAGTATAAAGACAGCCTGATTTGGAGTCCTCTCTTTCAGATGATGTCCTAAAAACCAGTGAATGCTCAAGTCATCCAAGGCCTCTGCCCTGCCCCTGATCACTACTGAAACCACCCTGTCCTTATTTGCCAGGTCAGGCAAAAGATTTTGTAAGAAGAATTCTTTGGCGGAAAAGGCTTCCGGACGTTGAAAAGTCATTTGCGTCCGGTTTATCTGTAAAATCCGTTCAGCACGAAAGCTGCGGATTTCATTTCTCAAGTGGCAGAATCCAATGGTATACCATTTATTGTTCCAGTAAATTACGCCATATGGATCAATTACCCTTTGCCTGGATTCTTCTTCATGGCTTGTACGATATTCAATTTCCACGGAATACTCATTCGCAACAGCCCGCTCTATTTCTGCCAATTTGGGCTTAACAGAAGAATCGATCTCACGGTTTATCACTTCAAAACCGGTTAAATGGCGATTGAGAAGGCGTTCCTGTTCCCGGTTGGAATACATTTTCAACTTTTCAGTTGCCCTGCTCAATGCTTCATTGAAAGGGTATCCTGCTTCTTTTGCAAATACAGCCGAATGGAGAATGGCCTTTTGTTCATCAACATCAAAAAATAAGGGCGCATTGATAAAATTATTCAGCAGACTATATCCGCCATTCTGGCCTGCATCGGATACGATCGGCACCCCGCTGGCACAAAGCGAATCAATATAGCGGTAAACCGTCCGTATATTGATCTCCAGCCTTTCCGCTATTTGTTTTGCAGTAATTTTTGTCCCTGAATTCAGCATCCAGAGAATTGCCAGCATATTATCGTTTTTAGACATTATCTAACCTCATTTATTCCCCTGTTTTCCATTCATCATTAGAAACAGTATTTATCCACTTTAATTAATTTACACAATAAACAATAAAATTGCAAGTCACCAGTCTGTTCTTGTACCGCAATCTTCTTAGACGCGCACCAGATAATGTTATATTGTGATGGCCTGCAGCCCATGACTCCCCTATTTTGTTATATTCGCGGAAGGTTTCCAATATATTAAACTGTAATGATATTATGAGGTATAATCAATGGCTGTTCCATTAAATCAAGTTACAAGCCCCACGAATGAACAACGGCACGAAATGATCAGAACTTCATTAGAAACGGCGGGCCGGCCGGAAGATTACGAATATATTGTTAATTTACTGAGTCCTCCCCCGGATATCACAAATTATGCATCGCCGGGAGAAATGAAAGGGGTAAAAGTCGGTATCATAGGAGGAGGTCTGGCAGGTCTATCCGCCGCATTCGAGCTTCGTAAACTAGGAGCCGATATTACAATTCTGGAAGCCAATGAAAATAGAATCGGAGGAAGAGTTTATACCTATTATTTTGATCCGGAAGGCAGATACTACAGTGAATTCGGCGCTCATAGAATTCCGGTAACTCATGAGACCACCTGGCATTACATCAATTTATTAGGCCTTAACACCCTTCCGCTGTCCGTAAGGCAGCGAAATAATTTTTTATACGTACATAATACCCGTTTGAGAACATCAGGCTCCATTGAACAGATGCTTTATCCCTTATTTAATTTGACCCCTCAGGAAAGAAGCACTCCCTGGTCAGAGCTTGATGACTATGCCTTTTTGTATCTGATGATGCAACTTCCTCCTGATATCCGGTCAGAGCTAATACGAATATTACCGGAATATTCCCCGGAATATCTGACTCTTACAAACTATTCCGTGCGGCAGACCCTGGAAAATCTGGGGTTAAGCCAGGGGGCGATCAGCTTGATCTCAGGAGTCAGCCCAGGTACCGGTGCTTTACTGAATGTCAGTTATGCTGAATTCACCAACGAGGAATATACTCTCGATTACCGTAACACCTATACCATCGAAGGCGGGATTGTAAATCTGCCATATGCATTTGTCCAATCCCTTCTCTCAGACAATCCGGCCCAGTATCAAAATATTCCGGCTTCCCAGCTTGGCACGGTTAAATATCAGCCTGGACAAACGGTTATAGGTATTTATCAGTCTCCTAATAATAATCAAATCATTCTAACTCATCGCAATGTACGGAATCTTAAGAGAACTACCGATGTATTTGATTACGTTGTATGTGCGATTCCCTACTCCACTCTAAGAGAGGTTGAAATCAAGCCATATTTCAGCAACCCTAAAATGCAGGCCATTTTAGAGTTAAACTATATCAATTCACAAAAAACACTATTTATGTGCAATGAACGCTTTTGGGAGCAGAATACCGATTACGGAAGAATGGTAGGGGGATTCTCCCAGACAGACCTGCCTATTCAGTCCATCTTCTATCCGGGAGATCATATCCTTTGCCCCGATGTTTCCTCCTGTTCGCCGGATGAGCCTGGAGTACTGGTGGCTTCCTATAATTATCATTTAAATTCAACAAGGGTGGGAAATATGGACGAAATCCCCCGGTATAAACTGATAAAAAGAAATGTGGAGGAAGTTCACGGATTGCCAAGGGGATTCTTAGATTCTATTGTGGAAGACCATAAGACAATAGTATGGGATAATGAGCCTAATAACCGTGGGGCTTTTGCTATGGCACTTCCAGGTCAGAAAAAGCTATTTGCCTATGAGATGCTAAAGCCGGAATTTAATCAAAGAGTCTTTTTTTCCGGGGAACACCTATCCACAAAGCATGGCTGGATGCAGGGGGCATTATATACCGGTATGGAAGCCGCCAATCAGCTGGCGAATACGTTTCACGATCAGCTTAAATAATACTCAATCAGCATGAGTAAAAGCCGTTTCAGGCTATAGCCCATACATAAAACCGCTGCCCTGTAACATAGGGCAGCGGATCATTTAAGAAATAAATTCATGACTTTTACGGTATGTTCCCTATTTCCATAGGTCTTTTTCACTCTGTCTACTTCTATATATCCCATCTTACACCAAAACTTATACCCTATGAGGTTATCTTCCAAAACCCCGATTCTTAATGCCCTGCCATGTTCTTCCATAACCCAGTCTTTTATAGAATCATGTAATTTTCTTCCCAAACTGTTTCCTCTTTCCTTTGGGTCGAGCATAAGTAAGCCTATGATCCACTCTCCTGCCGCTTTATAATCTTTAACCATATCAATTACAGCAATTAAAACATTCTTTTTATATACTCCAAATACAAACTTGTCTTTCATTGCTTTCCCCGGCGGCAAGTCAGACAGAATGCTTTTTCCTGCATCCTTTTCAGGCGGCCTGCCTTCAGTTAACTCAAAAAAGTCCGAGCATCTTTCGCATAGATCTTGTACGTCTGTCTCATCATCACCTGACAATAACCGGATATTGTATTCATGTTGCCCTATTATTTTATTTCCTAACAAGATTAATCCTCCTTTCCTATTCTTAAATTATAAAAACCGCCTGACTTTTTTACAATACTTTTCGCCAAATTGAATGGCTTTTATCCCCAGCCTCTTTAATTGAAGGGTCCGGATCATAACAAGCATTACAAGCAAAACCAATGTTAATGCTGCAATATATCTTACCATGTGATTCACTCCTTAACGAAACACATCCCAGTTTACTCTAACATAAATGGAAGCACTGTAGCTGCCAAAATAAAGACTACAAGTGCAGCGATCGCTATAAGACTTTTAGGATTTCCAAAATTTAAAGTATAACCGATTCCGAATCGTTTTTCCACAAAAAGAGATGGATCTTCTTTGTTGCAATACAGAAAACCACCCAGCCAATAACGGTCATCGTCCACCTTGTTTCCTGTCGCATCATCCCTTATATCCAACCGGCTTCCTCCTTGGCCGACCTTTACCCCAAGATAAATGCAGTTCAAAAAAATAACAGCAAAAAAGGCAAAGGGCAGAACCATCATCAGCTTTTCATTAATTATGGACACCATAGTAAGTTGAATGCAGGTAAATAACAGCATTACCATAAATCCGACAGCATATAAGAAAATACTCATTATCCCCTGGAAGGCCTGAGTTCTCCGGTTATTCCGCTGATGCCTGGACGTGCCAATGCCAAAGTTGATTCCTGCAAACAGTAGGCCAGTGAAACTTTGTATCAATGGCATCACAGCAAAAGTTCCTACGGATTTTGCAGCATAGCGGTCCACTTCTCCTGCAAGGTTGTAATGCATGGGGATTTGCCCGGGTAAAGATGGATATTTAAGCACTGCTGCAAAAACGGCAATGGCTATCGGAACAAGATACAAAAGATACCACGCAGTACCAATCGTTTTATCCGATTTTTCACTGATATTTGTCACTGTCTCCGTATCAATCTCCCAATCACATTCTTGTTTGATCGCCTTGATCTCTGAACGCGCGAAAAAATATAGGAAAATACTGACAGCGAGATACAGGAATATACCGCTAAGCTGGAGCCATAACGCCCGCTCTGCCGGCATCCAGATATAACAAATAGTGCTTCCAGTTCCCAAAACCAAACCAATCACAAGACAGCTGATGCAGTAATTGCGCCGTAATAATTTTATCTTAGGATCGTTATATTCGCTTACAGGTATAGAAATACCAAAGCAGATATTTTTTTGTATAAAATATGGGGTTAAAGCAGTAGAAAACAATATAAGACCCCATGAAAGTCCCATTATCCCAATGATATAACTTAAATTTTCACTCAAGACAATTTCCTCCTTTTATGCTTTTATTCAAAAGGTCATTCATTAATACTGCAAGCCATTTTTTGCCGATGTACCGGGAATGAAGCTCAATGACAACCGGCAAATCATACGTCTCCTCTACATTCATCATACATCAAATATAACACTAAAATAGGATTTGTCAATTTCATGGTTTTACTATATGCACCTTTGGAAACATGGAGTATTGCTTATTTAGATTATCGTCTGAGTAAAATTACATTGGCTTTAGGTTTTTATTTAATCGTTCAATCATCCACGCCAAGCGCTTAACACGACCGGCGTCTGTTTTCGCATCAAGATATGCCCGTGTATATGTCTTTTTTACAGATGGTGTCATCATTAGAAAATTCGTATAGGCCGGTTCATGTTCTTTCAACAGATCACATAAAAGCCCTATTTGTTCATCAGTAATCTCTGTAGGCTTAGGAGCATTCCATTGTCCGTTTTTCTTAGCTTCTTCAATTTTGATTTTGCCATAATCAGTCATTAGCCCTTGTTTTTCAAGTTTTTCAGCTAGTGCCTTATTTTTCTCCGACCACTTACTATTCTCTCTGCGGGAAGAGAAATATTTTATATATTTATTATCGTCAATGCTCTTCATTTGACCGTCAATCCAACCAAAACAAAGGGCTTCTTCAAGCGCTTCATTTGCACCTATGGTCTTTGGCCCGCCTGCTTTTCCGAATAACAGCCAGATTCCGCCGCTGGAGAGGCAATTTTCTTCTAACCAATTTCTAAATTCATCCCGTGAAGTAAATAGCAAATGTTCAATCAAAATGTTCACCCTCCAATTCATTACTTACTGTGACTATTTAACACTTATCAATACCATCCCACCCTTGCGCCCAAAGCCAGTCTCCCACAGCTCATAAAAAGACAGCCAGCGAAACCCTCCATAGGTTGCAATCTTTACAAAAAATTCATCTTCGAATTCTTCATATCCCACAAGCATGAACCAATGCCAGACCAGATCCT
>POVV01000834.1_pt1 | contig 15309 bp, 13 predicted proteins | sample 1560271 | NCBI WGS metagenome assembly POVV01 (sample SAMN08337232, study PRJNA429181) | Bioreactor metagenome, whole genome shotgun sequencing project. | biome: cows' rumen and soil; feature: anaerobic; isolation source: anaerobic chemostat enrichment culture, galacturonate as sole carbon... | reverse complement strand
CCATTTATTATCAAATACCGCAGATACAATATGTTGTCCGCTGTGCTGCTGCATATGATCAAACCGCTTGTACCAATCGATCCTGCCTGTCACCGTTGCAGAAGCGGGCGGCTGTGGCATCACATGGATGACTGCTTCGCCTTCTTCACGGACCGCTGTAACCGGCAGCCCACCGATCTCACCAGTATCGCAGGGCTGGCCGCCGCCTTCAGGATAAAACGCGGTCTGGTCGAGACTAATTTCCCAGTTGCCGGCAGCTTGGCGGGATTCGAGAACGACAGCTTGAAATTCCTGTATATAAGCGTCTTGCAGATAGAGCTTGTTTGTCATGCAATCCATCCTTTCTCATACCATTATAGCCCAAATCGTCAACGTAAAAAATAGCTGAAACGGGATATCTCAAGAACTGAGCACATATATATTTCTGAATAATAACGCTAACGAGGTGTCAGAACTGTGCAGATTACCCGCAAGAAACAACCGTTTTTTTTGTGCGGTATTTTACTGGTAGGGATTATTCTTAGCATGATCGGCTTTGAATACATGGATGAAGCGGAATTTGCCGCTTTGCCTTCACAACCCTCCGCAATGCCTACCGGTCAATTAAGCCTTCTCATTAAGGTGAATGAACGGATTCTTGAAGTTCAGCAGGATGGACAGCTTTTTAAACAATATCGGATTGCTGTCGGTAAAAGTCAGACACCTACACCGGTGGGAGAATGGAAAGTTGTCTGGAAAGATTATCATTGGGGGACCGGTTTTGGTACCCGGTGGCTGGGTCTTAACGTCCCATGGGGAATTTATGGCATTCATGGAACCAATAAGCCCTGGTCAATTGGACAATTTGCCAGTCATGGCTGTATACGGATGCGCAATAAAGATGTCGAGGAATTGTTTGAATGGGTGAATATTAATACACCGGTACGAATTGAAGGGAAAAAGCCAAAAGTTCAGCGCCCGCTAAAGCATAAGGCCATGGGATCTGATGTGGTGGCTTTACAAATGAAATTAAAGGAATTAGGCTATCTTCCCGCTGAAGAGCGAGCGGACGGCATATTTGGCCGTGCTACCGACGAAGCGGTCAAGCGTTTTCAAAGTGAACGCGGCTGGCCTGCCGATGGAGTGGTCAATAAACAGTTGCTTGATATATTAGGGCTGTAAAAAGGAGATCAACAGGAGTTTGGCGTAATTAATTATATGATAGAATAAAACAATGCCAGGACGAACTCAATGTAATGCTGAATTGCCGCAAAGAAAGGACTGTTTTTCATGCATATCGCTGCACGTAAAGGGCTTGCTGGTGAAGCTCCTGTAACAGAAGAAGACGTATTGAGATTCACTAAGATCAAAGAATATTTAAATAAACACTATCATCATAATTCGTTTGTTAATTTATTAAAAATGCAAATCGATGCTGTCAGCGAAGGCAGAGTAGAGATGACAATGCCCGTTTGTTCAGATACTCATACCAATCTTTACGGTGCCGCTCATGGTGGTGCCATTGCTTCTCTTGCCGATACAGCTATGGGCATTGCCTGTGCTACGTTGAAAAAGCGAGTCGTGACTTTAGATTTAAACATTAATTACCTGCGTGGCGTTACTGTCCAGCCATCGATACGAGCGATAAGCGCTGTTATTCACAATGGTTCTCGTACCATCGTAACCGAGTGTGAGATTTTTGACGGCGAAAACGTCCTGCTGGCTAAAGCCAGGGGAACATTTTTCGTGATAGGCCGGTTTGAAGGAGTATAATATGCAAGATATCAGTATTCAATCCCATTCCGGAACACTTGCCGGTGTTCTTCACCAGACACCGTATCCCGATTCGGATTCTGTTCTGGTCATTTGCCACGGGTTTCGCGGCAGTAAAGACGGCGGCGGGCGAGCGATTATGCTTGCCGATGCGGTAGCCTCTATTGGCATAACCGCTGTCCGTTTTGACTTTACACCGCATGCGCCACTAACACAACAAATTGCCGAAATTAAGAGTGTAGTTGAATTTTGCCGTGAGTGTATCGGAACGAGAATCTTTCTGCTCGGCCGCAGTATGGGGGGGAGTGCCGCCCTTGCGTTTGCGGCACAGGATGGTTCGGTGCCCGGTTTGTGTTTGTGGGCTGCCCCGTGGAATTTGGAAGAGACGTTTCAGCTTTCATTAGGCGAGCACTATCATCAACTGGCTCAGGGCAAAGACGTTGTGCTTGATGACGAATATGGCCGGATTTCTTTATCTCCTGATATAATCAAGGATATGCAGCAGTATGATTTGCTGCAATGTGTTCGTGTGATCAGCTCTGTTCCTATTTTAATTCTGCACGGTGACCATGATGCGGTAGTGCCGTTAAGCCAAGCGAAAGATATTTACCGGCTGGCTGCCGGTTCTAAAAAAATGGTAGTTATTGAAGGGGGAGACCATCAATTTAATCATCACTATGAGCAAGCTCAGCGTGAGCTATTGAACTGGCTAAAACAGTTAATGAGCGATATTGAATAGCTTTTTGACGCATCGGCAACACTAGCGTAGTAGCACGCTGACATTTCGCTAAATAACTTGTCTGGATTTCCATCTGCCGCGTTGTCGTCAATCGGCGTAGGCATCACTACGCCTCATTCCTTCGCCTTGCAGACTGAAAATTCATCCTGCGTTCTTTAGCTGAAATGCCATCGTAGCAGCAGATTACGCAGAATTTTGATGAGTGGGGTGTAGCCAATGCTGTCAGCGAAGCTGGTCTCTTTGCTGGTTGCGGCCTTTTCCGGTGTACTAATGGCTGTACAAGGGTCGCTGAATACTTCCCTAAGCAAAATGATCGGTTTAATGGAAATGGCGTTTGTTGTTAATGTTACTGGTGCAGTGGCATTGGCGTCTACGCTTTTTTTATTTCGCATGGGAAACGGTGATTTCGGAGTGATTAATCAGGCGCCTTGGTATTCTTTTCTCGGAGGCATTATCGGAGTCGCGATTATTTATCTGGTTGCCGCCAGTATTCCCGCTGTGGGGATGTGTAATGCGACAACGGCTATTATTGTCGGACAAGTACTTACCGCTATTCTGATCGATTACTTTGGAGCCTTTGGATTGCAAAAATATCATGTGGGCTGGGAACAATTTGTCGGCCTGGCACTATTAGCTATAGGGGCAAAGTTATTAATGCGCTGACCGGATGATCCCCTTTAGAGTAATTGACGGTAATAAAGTGATTAGCAGATGACAAAAAACTATCTTTGCGTTATACTTATGTTTAGTATTTTTCGCTCATTCTACATAATGGATTAAAATGTGGTTTGTAATAAGGAGGATCAGGAATGGATTTTAATTTTACTCCCGATCAACTTGCTCTAAAAAAAATGACGCAAGAGTTTGTCGCTAAGGAAATAACACCATATGCTCTTGAAATGGACCAAAATAATGAAATGCGCCCCGGTCTGCTGGAAAAACTATTTGAGGCCGGCATTTTAGACATCACTGTCCCCGAAGAATATGGCGGGCCAGGAGTAGACCCTCTTTCTATCGCTTTTGTTTATGAAGAATTGGGCAAAGGCTGCGCCGGTGTAGCTACTTCGGCAGCGGCAAATGCATTAGCCTCTTATCCGGTGCTGCTAATAGGAACTCATGAACAAAAAGAACTTTTTTATTCGTATATTACTGAGGGCAAGCTTGCCGCTTTTGCCTTAACCGAACCGGGAGCCGGCTCTGACGCGGGAGCTGTTGCGACAACGGCTGTCAAGGATGGCGATGATTATATTCTGAATGGAACAAAATGTTTTATTACCAACGGTGGTACCGCCGATGTATTTGTTGTTTTTGCCAATACCCGCAAATCCGCCGGTATTCGTGGTCTGACCGCATTTATCGTTGAAAAGAAAACTCCCGGTTTTTCGGCCGGCAAAAAAGAAGATAAGATGGGCATTCGCGCTTCAAATACTTGCGAGCTGATTCTGGATAATGTACGTATCCCCGCCACGAATCGCCTGGGACGCGAAGGCGAAGGATTTAAAATTGCCATGAAAACGCTTGACGCCGCCAGGCCTTTCGTCGGTGCGGTCTCTGTCGGCCTTTGCCAGGCGGCATTTGATGCTGCAGTCAAATATTCAAAAGAACGCCAACAGTTTGGCAAGCCAATTGCTTCATTTCAGTTGGTTCAGGCAATGATTGCCGATATGGCTATGCAACTGGAGGCAGCGCGCTTATTAGTCTATAAGGCATGCTGGATGAAAGGGCAGGAAGGCGTTGATTATACAAAAGAATCCGCAATCGCGAAATGCTTTGCCGCCGATGCTGCCATGAACATAACGACTGAGGCTGTACAAGTGCTTGGCGGCTATGGTTATAGCAAACATTATCCGGTAGAGAAATATATGCGCGATGCAAAAATTATGCAGATTTATGAGGGCACTAATCAGATTCAGCGCTTAGTTATAGCAAACAATATTCTTTATTAAATATAAATAAAAAGTCGCCAATGGCCTGACCATTGGCGACTTTTATCTTAATATATAAGCGTAAAAGACTCAAGGAGGGGATATCGGTATGGAAAATCCGGACGGGCAGGGAAATACACAGGAGGCTGCTAAGGTAAGAAGGGCTAAGCACGAGGATTTGGCGGATATCGCAAAGTGTATAGAAGAAGCATACGAAAAATATATAGTAAGAATCGGCAAGAAACCGGCTCCGATGTTGAAAGATTATAATGAACTTATTAGTAACGGCAGAGTATATGTCTTGGAATGGGAGAACACATTAGCCGGGATAATCGTGTTGCTAGATATGGATGAACATGTTTTACTGGATACTGTTGCTGTTGCACCAAGGTTTCAGGGCAGATCACTGGGAAAACAGCTCCTTTATTTCGCTGAAAATTATACTAGGCAAAAGGGGAAAATTGAGATACGACTATGCACTAATGAGAAGATGTATGAAAACATCAGAATTTATCACCACTGCGGTTACGAAGAATACGCCCGGGGCGAGCAGGCCGGGTATAACAGGGTATTTCTCAAGAAAGAACTATAGTTTCGTAGAAATGCTGTAGTAAACAAATTAGCAACTTTATAATAAAAAAACTCCGTGAATTTTCACGGAGTCAATTAAATCTACTGGTGGGGTTAAACGGACTCGAACCGCTGGCCTCTTCGATGTCAAGGTGAATGTTATGTAAAATCCGTATAATTAATGTATAAAAATTAGATTAAATTAGTATCAACTAGCCGACCCAAAACCCCAAGCAAACCAGATAAATCAAGCACTCATTATATTTCTGTTTCAAAAGTATTATTTTAATATTTAAATATTGTTTTAATTCATTTATTACATACTTAGGCAGGTCTTAGGCAGATAATCACATTACAATACTATCAAAGATTTATTTTTTGACAAGTTAAAATTAGTTGACTTAATAAAAAAGATTGATACAATTCAAAGAACAAATTAATAACTTTAAAAAAATGAATGGCGTCTCGATAGAATTCCTTAAATTAGGAGGTTTTATCGAGAACAAGCCATTCATTTTTTGTTTACAACTGAATAAAAAAGAACCCAAAGCGGTGGTACGCTTTGAGTTCTACCTACTGACTGCGAACGACAATCAGAAGGCTATTTTAGAGTTATAGAGATATTATATCTTTATAATAGAACTTTTCAAGGCTGAAATGCAAAGAAAGTTTCTAAATCTAAAATTAACTTTAAGCAATTAGTAGGACAACCAAAAGGTTGTCCTTTTCGATTAGTCAAGCAATACAGTAGCGGATAGGTGGTTTACTGGAATAACACCTAAGACACGATACCGTCAAATTTAAAAAACTACCCTCGGGCCAGGGGATTAGCGCAGTGCAGGCAGGATACGTCTTGGGGCATCTCTATGCTCTTTTAGCTTAATGTTGCCCGACAAAAACACAAACCTTCTCCTGTGCGACGTATGGGGTGTGGGCGACCAATAACGGCTCGGGTGGATTTCTAGAGGGCTACGGCTCTGGGTGCTATGTTGAGAACTGGATAGGAATAGAACGATGATACATAGCTGACGAAAGTCAGAAAATCGGAGAAGGGCGAAGCGAACGACCGAACGACCGACGGGGCGTGTTCCTTGTTCAAATCGTGGTTTTACCCTGATACTCATCAATTTTATCTATGTTTTTTTTGGTGAGTATCAGGGTGAAATCTGCTCTTCTCTCTCTCACTCCCTCAAAGGCGTGTTGCTCCTCAACTCCCACTAGCTTCCCACTAAGTCAAAGTTACCTAACCCAAGAGAGAAGAGTAGATTTCATTCTTTAATCTTACCTTTATACGAAATCATTACTTCTGTTAAGCGGCTAAGACTGTTTCTCTTGATTGAACATAAATAATAACTCAAATTTTTATATTTTGAAACTTGGTTTATTATTTTACGTAAAAAAAAGAGCCTTATCGGCTCCTTACTAACTACTTGCAGCTAATTTGAACTCACATGTTTTACAGTTGTTCTCGCATTCACTGCATCGTGGGATTCTTTCCAGTTCAATACATTGCGCTAACTTCATTAATATCGCTGTTACCGTTTCTGCGGGAATTTCAATCGAAACATCTCTCTCGAAAAGAGAATTCTTAAATACTCGAAGTGGGTCATTAACAGTTATGTACGTATCATTACCTAAGTAATGAAACTGTTCAACGTCATTAGTCGCCATCATCTTCTTAAAGAGCGGTCGCTCCTTTTGACTCGGGCTAACTGTACCTAAAGGCAAAATCAATGTATAAGGATATTTCTCGACCTGATTATCCTTATCTCCCAGAATAATCAAAGCAGGTCTAAGTTTAATCTCCGTGACAACCTTCAGAACTTCAGCCTTCCGCTTGCCACCAACAATAGTCCCTTCTAAGCCATCATCCATACGCACTATTCGATAATGTCCATTTGTATCTTCAATTTCTTGAACAAAATCAAATGGTCTACCCTTTGTAAAGGGAACGGCTACATCGAAAACTTTTCCTCTAAGAATGTCTTCAGTTTTTACTTGTCTCGGTAAAGCGGGCATAGTAAAAAATCACTTCTTCCACAAATTATCAAAGTCCTCAGACTCACTACAATTTGCTGATAATTCAACAATTTCTCTAATCTCTTCATCAGTGTAACGCTTCACGATTCTCAATTTAGTTGTCTTAGGCGCAGAGCGTTTAGTGGAGATCGGCACAATGCTAGAATCCACTTTCGTCAATGGTACGCTCATTTTTTTCGCCCCTCTCCTCTTTAATCTTCCGTTCAAAAGACATCACCCTAGCTAGGTTATGTAATTGAACAGAGATTTATGTATATATTTTACCAATCTATTACCTATTATAACCAACTTCGTTGATAATTTCAGAATTCCTCTTTTTTGCAGAAAAAATTATCGTATAAGCTATAGAAACAGAATAAGCAACCATGCTCAGAGTTAAAATTGAGCCTAGCAATTTAATCTATCCAAATTATAACATGAGCCAGCCACCACTTCTATAGGCTTAGTATCAGAATAGTTTTTGGTTTGTGTATATCAATAAAGAATATAGAAAGGGGGTCTGGGGGAATCCCCCGGACCCTTAAAAGAAAACAAAAGATTTCTTTTAAATTGAAAATGTGAGTAGTGCAGTAGTCTAAAAGAAATTGTTCCCTTATCTTTCAAATCTCAATAGGAACCGTAAAGCGTGTGTTGCGGTTATTGTAAGTACCTTAAAATACTTAACAAGGAAACATTTATCCTCTAAAGTGCGGAAAAGTGTGTTGTATGTGTGTTGCAAGTACCGCAAAAATAACAGTATCTTAAAAAATTATCTATTATTTACAAAAAAATGTAGATTAAGCCCTGTTTAAAATTGAAATGAATATGGTAGTTTCGATAAGATTTAATCGTACAGTACAACCGAGGAACTGGTTGCATCCTTCCTATTGGGTGGACAAAAAATGGGAACAGGGAGAATCTACCTGTTAAAAAAATTGACCCTTTGCGCTTCGCATGGGATAAAGAATCAGAAGGTAATAGAGAAGGGTAGTCGTACAAACTACTAAAATGCTGTACATTGACAATTTAATATGGTTCATCGACATTTGCCAAAATGTCGTTCATATATAATGCAATTACGGTGATAGCCGATAGATAGCGAAAGCCATCGCTGGACTATCGGTGTAGCAACGTCAATACTGGTCGCCAACCAGCACATAGTTGCTACGGGAGACGCGTCATGCCATGAAAGTGGCTCGTGACGTGTCAATGAGGGCTGTGGGGTCGTAATACCCTGCTTCTACTCACTAATATTACCGAGATATGGGCGACCTCGAAATTGTGTCACAGACGCTTCTGTGATGCACGAATATGAAAAAGAAGGTGCAAATCCTTCCTAGGGGGTAGCAGTAATGCTATTACCTAGCGTGGTGGGGGAGCGTCACGATATGGGGTAAAAAACCATATCAAGAGAGTAATCTCTAGACGCGAAAAGCTCAACCCGAAAGGCGGCAAGATACGTGCCGACCAAAGCGTCCTGGCAGGACGCGACTACGTAAGACTCCTATGTCGTAAGTTCTTAGCAGCTCCGAACCATACGTTCCGTGTAAATTTGCATTCGTGCATTGAGTAACGGGAGACTTCTATATTCGCTCCGAAAGGGCGTGTGGGGATATGCGGCGGCTAAGGGAGTTCTAACTTTTCATATTCTAAGAGGGTATGTTCCGAACGGTCAGCGAAAGCTGGTGCGAGGAACGGAAGCGCGTTTGATTAGCGTCAGAGACCAGTTGCGCGAGAAAGTGACAGGTCGAAGCCGTCTGAGGTGGCACTCAGACATATAAGGCTACGTGAAAGAACCACCGTATATCACATACGTAATTGTATTAGGGGTGGCTCCCCTTTCATTCAGATATAAGCTATATAGATATATATGTACCGTATATGTGTACATCGGTATGTACACATATACGTATATAACTATTATTGCAAAAAATATACTTTTATATATTTCTATATATCTGCATGAAAGGCGGGCCAGCTTGGTTGGGAAACCGCATCATATAAGTAGCTGGGAGGCGAAAAGTTATGGGCTATGAATACAGTAATTGGCAGGGACTTATCGAGCAGTTAGTCAGACTATTCTCTCGTCACGGGTATCAATCCTTTTCTATTACTAATTACCCGTGGACGAAATTCTCGAAATGGCGAGAGATAGATGAAAAACTGATTCGGAAGTATTGTTGTGACAGGTCGGCAATGCAAAGGTATCGGTCTAAAAAGAAAGGTGTATGTTCTTTTAGATTCTTGCGCTGGAAGAGTATCGCAATTATATTAAAAACGGATGGTGAGCTTCCAAAAGGCATCGTCCTAGACGATAAATTTCATTCCATAAAGTCAACACCACTCAGGGTCCAAATAAGCGAAGTGGTGCAAGAGCAGAAAGAGTGGTCACACGACATTACTCTCGAAATCGTGAAAATCGGCGGAAAAGTCTCTGTCAGATTATCTGAGGCTACAATTAACGGGCTGATGGAAAAATTCAAGGAATGTGCGAAAACTGCAAAGTTGGAAAACAAACCACGGATTTTAATATCAGCGTATGACAGACTAAATGGGTTCCCTTCATTTAGTTTGCTTCTGAAACAGAAACGCAAATTAAAGAAATACTGCATCAGACTGACAAAGTTATATGGGCTTCCCATAAACGAAAACAGCTTTAGATTCATGGCAGTAAGGGTACACCATCCACAAACAAAGCAACCCGAAGAATCGGGTTCAGAAGAGGTCAGTTAATCTGACCTCTTTTTTAACCTATTTTAATTTGAAAACCGCTTCAATAGATTGGTAGAAATTCTAGACTCCTTTGGGTCACAATTTGCGGATAACCAAAATCCTGCTATAGTATGGTCTGACAGTTCGATAAATAGCTTAAATTCGACTCAAGCCATGCCAAATGGTCAAATATATGCCGATGTAGGTTCTAACTCAAATTTAGGCAATTCTGGCTCTGATAACGCTATCTAAATGATTCAAATAATGGCTCAAACGAAAATTTTGCTGACTTCACATTAGGTTCTGTTTTCTCTAGAATAGATAAATACAAAAAAATAACCGCTCCCTAAAGTCAAAAAGGTAGAGCGGTTATTTTTTTGTAGAAATACGGAAATGGCTAACCGCCTTTACTAGACAGCTTAGCGAGGACTGGCATGGTGCAAACATGTCGGTCCTTTCTTTTATTATATCCATTTCGCAGGAAATATCAATGAATGATTGATCCGAACAAAAAGGGAGAGAAACAAAACCTATCCGAACAAAAAGGGAGCCTAATGGTCTATATTCACCACTATTTCAGCAGTTGTTAAGAAATTATGCGGGTTCACGTCAACAATCGGGAGACTTGTATACGTAAATCCTCCTTTTTTGTTCGGTAGATTAAAAAAGCATCAGTGTAAAGGAAACCCAAATTACTATCAAATTCTCGGTCTTTTATTTGCGAGATGTAATACACAGTATCATTTTCTCGGAAAGTCAGTAATATCGCGGTTCGAGAGTATTTTTGCGTATGATATTATGTTTTAAATTTAGTCATTTAAGCCTAAAAAACTATCAATCTCGGTCCATTAATATTACTTAAAGTACCGAGAATTTGATAGTTTTTTACTCGAACAAAAAGGGAGAGATATACAGCTATATTTGTAGTTGTCTCTAGGAATTACGCGGGTTACGTTAGTAATAAGGTCCCTTTTTACGCGTAAACGCAATACCTCTCCCTTTTTGTTCGGATGAATTGCCATTTACTTTTCGGCGATGCCAAGACCGATGCTAAAAGAAAATCCCGTCTACAAAAAATGGGGAATCACAGCGGTGGAAGCAATGTAAACTAGGGTTAGCCTAATAAGTTTTCTCGACTTTGTTAGGTAGCAAGGATTAAGGAAAAATATGGCGAATGATGAATATTAGGCTGAGGTGCCTTTAATCTATATAGGAGAGAAAGACAATGATAAAGGTTACAAAAATATTAGAATATGAAAATTCAATCAGTATTGCAGATAAGTACGTACTTCAATTTTCTGAAATTATCCGTTCTAATTGCATAAATTTATCGAATGACCAATTAGACAAATTTAAGCAAGAACTATTTGAGGCATCAATGGATTTTATAACAATAGAAAAAGCATTATTAAAATATAAGCTTCTTGAGGCAACAGCTTCCGAGAACATACTTGAGCGAGATGATTATAAAATTACATCTCGCGAGATACACTATGATGACCCAACATTGGAATTAATTAATTGCTTTAAAGACTTTCTAATACATATGGTGATTATCGTTAGAAGAAGTATTTCTCTAGCTGAAATAGTATTCGATGAGAAATTTCCTGACCAAGGCAAACTGTACAAGAAACTTTTAGCAATGATGCCTACGAAAGCTATAAGAAGTCTTGAATACCAGAAAGAATTGCAAATCAAACTATACGAGATTAGGGCATTATTTGAGCATCCACCTATTGGAGGCATTTCAAGTAGAATTACAGGCTTTGAAGTATGCGTTTCAAAAGATGGTAAGCCTACAGTCAAATTACCTGCTTTAATTCATGAAAAAATATATATTAAAGAATACATGACTAAGCTTTATTGTGAAGTGGGGAATTACTTTGAAGATATTGCGGCGTTTTTATTAAGTCAGAAGTGCTGCAAAGAAGTATGTATTACCTCCTTAAGTCCAGAAAAACAAATAAACAATGGAAGATACCAAAAATATATAATTTCCTTTACTCAAGAAGCATTGTTAAAAATAAAAAATACAAAGCTGACAACATAAAACTATTGCGGCTTACATGTACCTTGTTTATCTAATATTTACTCTAATTGATTTCAAGGAGGATTAAAATTGGAAGATCGTATTTTTCGTCCACTCGTCTGTATACTTCTGGCTGGAATCCTGGTATGCCAAATAATTAGCATAGTTAAGTTACCACCGACAATGCGGGAACTAGCAAACGCTCCAACCAGTGATTCTAAAAAGCAAGTTCTTATGCGTACACCGCTTGTACACTCTCACTTGTCTGAACCAATACAAGTTGACATTACAGACACCCCCCTACCTGTACGGATAACTAGATAAGTCATTGCCAACAAGACTAAACAGGCGACATGATAAAAGGCTTCCGAAATTTCGGAAGCCTTTTATCTTTTGGCGACCCACCAGATATCTCTTCCACGTCCTCCTTTCATGTTCCTACAATAATCTGGCGAAACTCAAAATGTAGCTTAAAAAGAACATAACAAGCATCTCAAAATGTAGGCTTTTGCAATAGGTTACTTTAGTCGTATAATTCGTTTCAAAAACTTTTTAAATTATTTTTGAAATATTTCAATTTGGTCCCTTGACCTTTAGCAAAACATTGATACAATATAAAAAATCTTGTAAAGGAGGTGATTCAAAATGAAAATAGCTTACATTAGAGTAAGTTCCAAAGACCAGAACGAAGGCAGACAGGTCGAAAAAATGCAAGCTCTTGGAATAGAAGAGCGATTTATCTTCGTAGATAAAGCAAGTGGCAAAGACTTCGACCGTCCCAACTATCAGGCAATGAAAAAAGTATTGCGTGATGGAGACATCCTTTACATCGACAGTTTAGACCGTCTCGGCAGGAATTACGACGGTATTATTCACGAATGGAAACATATCACAAGAAAGCTCAAAGCCGACATCGTTGCTCTTGACATGGAAGGATTATTCGACAGCCGCAAATTTCGAGAAATGGGCGACATCGGCAAACTTATGGAAGACCAGTTTTTAGCCTTGTTAAGCTACGTTGCGGAACAGGAGCGTAAAAAGATAAAACAACGCCAGCGCGAAGGGATTAACCTAGCCTTAAAAGAAGGGCGTTCCTATGGCAGACCAAAAGCAAAGATACCTCCTAATTTTAAACAAGAGTATATTAAGTGGAAGGCTGGTACAATTACAGCAACAGAATGTATGCGACGTGTTGGACTTAAACCGAATACATTCTACCGCCTGGCAAAACACCACGAGCAGAGTTTAAATATGTCTATGTTATTCTAGCTTTTGTAAGGTAATAAACAATAACTATAAAGGAGTTGGTTTTATGGCTAAAAAAAAGAAAATTCAAGACACGCGAAGAGAACGCGGACTAGGGACTATAATCCAAAAGGAAGGAGGCGTGTGGGAGGTTCAGGTAACGATTGGATATGACCCTATTACGAAGAAAAGAATAAGAGAGACCTTTTCCTCCAAAGATGAAACTGAAGTAAAAGCAAAACGACTTGAACTACTACAAAAACGTTCCCGCTTTCGCGGTGAATACAAGAACCAAAACTTGACACTCGGTGATTGGCTCGATGAGTGGCTAAATGAAAATAAAAAGATAAAGATAGCAGAAACTACTTATGCCAAATATGAAACCCTTATACGTGTGCATATAAAGCCAAGATTAGGACATATTCCTCTCACTGATGTCACACAAACTGATGTTCAAAAATTTGTAAATACTATTCTTGAAGAAGGTACTCCAAGAGTTAAAATGGTTCCTAATGATAAGCACCTTTTAGAGAAAGTCACTATCCCAGGAACCCCCCTTTCAGCTGCTACAACAATAGAATGCCATTCAATCCTTTATGCGGCGTACAAAAAAGCAATAGCAAAACAGATTATTGAATTTAATCCTTGCTTCGATACAGAATTGCCCAAATTAAAGCATCGCAAACGAGGAATCTTTGAGAAAGATGATATTCCTCTATTAATTGCCGAAGCAAAAAAAGCAGATGCCGAAGCAGATGATAAATATGCCAAATTCAAAATTGAAGAAAAATGCTGCTGGTATATCTCGATAAAACTGCTGTTTGAGACAGGTTTCCGTCGTGGCGAGTTACTTGGTTTAAAGTGGTCTGATATCAGTAATGGATACATCAATCTACAACAAGCCTATATTGCTATTAATGGCAAGGGAACCGAAAGTGATTTGAAAACATCTTCCTCGTACAGGGGAATTCCTATCCAACCAGACACCCTGGAAGACTTAAGAAATTGGAAAGAAAAACAGCGACAGATAAAAATTCGTAACAAAAAAATCTATAAAGATAATGACTATATTTTTACCGACCACACAGGTAAACCGATTGCTCCAAATTGGTTTTCTAAAAAGATGAAAAAACTGCAAGCACGGCTTGGTTTGAAAGAACTTTCCCCTCACTGCGTTCGACACACAACAACAACCGCCCTAATTCAAGAAGGTGTGCCAATTTCCGATGTAGTTCTTTGGGGAGGTTGGAAAAATGCTAGAGTACCTTTAGATGTTTATGCTCATGCGTATCCGTCAAACAAACAGGTCTCTTCAAGAATTTTAAGCAATTTAACAAAAGAAAAAGAGCCTTCCTCAACAGAAAGCTCAAATTCCTAAAAGCATTTTTTTATATAACGCTCAGGTCTAGACCACCTGGGCATTATTATCGAAGCACTTAGGCAGAAGTTAGGCAGAACCAACTATTGCAAAGTGCCTTAAATACTGGTGGGGTTAAACGGACTCGAACCGCTGGCCTCTTCGATGTCAACGAAGCGCTCTAACCAACTGAGCTATAACCCCTAGCAACATAAATTATTATATTATGGTGAACCGAAGTTGTCAAGTGTCTCAAAGAACTTTGTGTGATTACCTTGTGCTTAGGTTTATTCCGGTAAGTTTAGCTTGGTTTGTCCAATTTTTTTGCTTGAATTTTATTGTGACAAGTGGTAGTCTATACGTGTCCTGTTTCCTTACTAGAGTCGGTATTGCATTGCAAACTGAACTGGGAAACAATAGAAAATAGCGCCTGCATTACGACTTATATCCTGTTGGAATAAGAGCGGAGGGAAAGAATGATGAGCAAAGAACACGCACGTCCTATTACCCGTACAAGGCAGCTTACTGTTGCCGGCATGTTGGCATCCATCAGCGCGATCCTGGGCCTTACCGGATATGGGTTTATCCCATTGCCCACCATTAAAGCGACGATCATGCATATCCCGGTTATTATTGGCGCTATATTGGAAGGCCCCACCGTAGGAATGATGGTTGGTTTGTTATTTGGATTATTTAGTATTTTTCAAAATATGACAGCGCCGAATATTTTATCGTTCGCGCTGCTTAATCCTCTGGTATCTGTTGTCCCGAGAATCTTGATCGGTTTGATGGCGTATTATTGTTATAAACTGGTCCCGGCCCGCAATGACTCGTTTCGCATTGGCGTTGGCGCCGCAGTGGGATCGTTGACCAATACCGCCGGTGTCATGGGAATGATTTATATATTGTATGCCGCAGATTTTGCAGCCGCCCGCGGGCTTGACCCTGAGTCGGTGCGGTC
>POVV01000832.1_pt1 | contig 15396 bp, 10 predicted proteins | sample 1560271 | NCBI WGS metagenome assembly POVV01 (sample SAMN08337232, study PRJNA429181) | Bioreactor metagenome, whole genome shotgun sequencing project. | biome: cows' rumen and soil; feature: anaerobic; isolation source: anaerobic chemostat enrichment culture, galacturonate as sole carbon... | reverse complement strand
CATGTCCATTTAATGTCTGTTTGAGGTTCTCCATAAGATGTTTTAAAGAAGTATCTTTTATCAGCATTTTTGTTTCAAACAAAATGCCATATTTTTCCATTTTTTCAGGATTTACAATACTATCTAAAGATATGTCCAAGTCTTTGGATATTAGTATAAGCTCATCCAGATTGAATGTTATCTCTCCTCTTAGTCTGCGATATACAGCTTCTCGGCCTAACGATAACAAATCCATCAGGTAATGGGCTATTTTGACATTTTCGGGAAGTGCAGATTTTATTCTATACACCAAGTTGTTTACAACCTCTTTATTCATCATAGACTCACATTTATTGAGATTGAGATATGTTTAGTGGTTAACTTTAATCTAAGTTTTAGTAAATCTTTTTTTATCGCATAAATTTATTATATTTATTTTAAAAATTGGTATGGATTTTATTCAAGAATGTGTTATTTTATCACTTTTTTTGAAAGCTCTTGTAGTTGAGGTGAATCCCCGTATTCATCCAAAGTTTTCACATTTATGATTCTTTGATTGCTGCTGCCTCTGAATCGTAGCTCTTCGCTTCGCAGTGTTTCAATATATCTGCCGTCTACCAAAAAATCGATAAAAGGAAGAATTTGAGAAAGCCTCTCTGATTTTAGAATGTTTTCATACAAAAATCCGGTATAGCACCAGATGTTTTTGTCTGTTTCTGCTTTTATTCGTTGTGCAAGCTGTGTGAAACCTTCTACTTGAAACAGGGGATCCCCACCCGAAAAAGTAACGTTTGCAAATTCATCTTCTTTTATTATCTCTAATAGCTGATCAATGGTGTGTGGTGTGCCATTTTTTATATCCCACGATTGTGGGTTATGGCATCTCGGACATCTGTGTGCACAACCCGCAGCGTAGATGGCTGTCCTGAATCCGGAACCATCTACGGTGGTGTCATGTATAATATTTAGTATTGATAATTTATTCATGAATAATGCGGTCGTTTAACTCTGCCAGTTTTGCGCTGTTCCATCGGTCTGTTGTCCCTACCAGATAACCTGTTATGCGTTGCAGGCGATCTATTTCGTCGCTCCCGCATTTTGGGCATCGGGTTAGCTTTGTATCCGAATTTTCATAGCCGCATTTCAAACAACGATTACGATTGTGATTGACTGATGCATACCCCATATTATATTTATCCATCATATCTACTACTGTCAATATAGCATCGGGGTTGTGTGTGGCATCACCGTCTATCTCTACATAAAAGATATGTCCTCCTCGAGTTAGGTCATGATAAGGAGCTTCTGTCTTTGCTTTCTGATGTGCACTGCATTGGTAATATACGGGTACGTGATTGGAATTGGTATAATATTCACGATCGGTGATGCCCTTGATTAGCCCAAAGTCTTTTTTGTCTCGACGTGTAAAGCGTCCGGCGAGCCCTTCGGCAGGAGTTGCAAGTACACTGTAATTATGCTGATATTTTTCTGAGAATTCATTTACCCGATCTTTTATATAAGTTACTATCTCCAATCCGAGTTTTTGAGCTTGATCATCTTCTCCATGATGCTTACCTACAAGTGCAACAAGAGCTTCGGCAAGTCCTATAAAACCAATGCCCAATGTGCCCTGATTAATAACCTTCTCTATCGTGTTCTCATCTTTTACCTGCTCGCATCCTTCCCATAATACAGACATTAGTAATGGAAATTGTTTGGGAGCGGCAGTTTTCTGAAATTCGAACCTGCGATGCAATTGTAATGCTGTTAAGTCAAGTATCTGGTTTAGTTTGCTGTAGAAGCAATCTATTCTTTCTTTTTCATTTTCTATATTTCTGCATTCTAAGGCAATGCGTACAAGATTGATGGTGGAGAAAGAGAGATTTCCCCGTCCAATAGAAGTTTTCTTTCCAAAACGATTTTCGAATACCCGTGTCCGACAACCCATTGTAGCTACTTCGTATTCAAATCGGCGAGGATCGTCTGCTTTCCAGTCTTCATGTTGGTTGAATGTCGCATCCAGATTCAAGAAGTTAGGGAAGAAACGGCGGGCACTTACCTTGCTTGCTAATATATAAAGGTCATAGTTTTTGTCATCCGGCAAATAGTTTACGCCTCGTTTCTTTTTCCATATTTGTATAGGGAAAATAGCAGTTACGCCACTTCCTACACCCTCGTATGTGCTGTGGAGTAATTCGCGAATAATACAGCGCCCTTCAGCGGAGGTGTCCGTTCCGTAATTGACCGAACTGAATACGACCTGATTTCCTCCACGAGAATGGATTGTGTTCATGTTGTGAATAAAGGCCTCCATCGATTGGTGAACTCTGCTCACTGTTCTGTTTATAGCATGCTGTATAATTCGTTTGTCTCCTGTTAAATCTTTTACTGAAGAGGGTAGGTAATCTTTAATTTCGACTTCATATAAATGTTTATATTCTATTCCTGTAGCTTGTTCGAGAACTTTTATTTCTTCAATAAAGCTCTTACGTACAAATGGAGCTAAATAAAAATCGAAAGCAGGAATAGCCTGTCCGCCATGCATCTCATTTTGCGCTGTTTCCAGAGATATGCAACCTAGCATACTGGCTGTCTCAATGCGTTTTGCGGGACGAGATTCTCCATGTCCTGCAAAAAAACCATTCTGTAATATTTTATCTAAAGGATGTTGTACGCAAGTAAGACTTTTAGTCGGATAATAATCTTTGTCGTGTATATGCAGATAGTTGAGGCGAACAGCTTCTTTTACCTCCGGCAATAATAAATAATCATCCACAAATGGTTTGGTGGTTTCGCTAGCAAACTTCATCATCATGCCGGCAGGAGTATCGGCATTCATGTTTGCATTTTCGCGCGTGATATCGTTTGATTTGGTATCTATAATTTCCAGAAACATGTCTCGCGTTTTTGCTTTGCGAGCAATGCTGCGTTTGTCACGATAGGCGATGTATTTTTTTGCCACCTCTTTGCGGGGGCTTTTCATCAATTCCATTTCTACCATGTCTTGTATTTGTTCCACTGTCATCTGCTCATTTCCCTGACAGGATACATAGTCTGTAATGCGTCTGATTAAAGTGGAGTCTTCTCCTTGTTCGGTGTGTAGCATGGCTTTGCGAACTGCTGCCATGATTTTTTCCTCATTAAATCCGACGATACGTCCGTCTCTTTTTACAACTGTCTGAATCATATTCGTTATCGTTTATACTTTTATTGTATCAATTAAAATATAACTGACAGGAGCAGGGAAGTACACAGACTTATTTGGAGTTAATATGTTGTATAATTCTGCTGCTTTTCTCCCGAAAGCTAGAATGTATATACGGCAGGTCTTCTGACTTATTTCGCAGTTGGTAACCTTCCCATCAGTATTCGTTGACAGTGGTGTGAGAGTCCAACTACCTTTCTGAAATTTACAGCTACGGGGATAGTTCAGGTCTTTCACCTGATTCCCTTTTCATCCGATTATATTCGGAACCGTATATGTTAACAAAGTTATATGATTTTACTTAATAAAAGACTTGATTGGATATTTTATTTAAGTGTTTTCTGATTTAAGTTTTCTCTTTTTATTGTTAATTGGCTTTTTATGAGTTTGTTGTAATTTTATTATTGTTAAAAGTTTTCTGAAAATAAAATTTTATATTCTTATTGATGATCTTTTTTTTTGTTTTTGTAATGAAAAATGTTTTATGAATAATCTATATATCAGACCTTAAGTCCATAATTTCGGAAAATATTTTCAGCCTTCTCTATTTCCGACTGTTCGGGAGGTGCAATGTCTTTAAGCTTGTAGTCTTCACCTAATTGCTCCCATTTATGTAATCCCATTTGATGAAAAGGTAAAATATCTACTCGCTGTACATTTTTATATTCAGAAACTTGTTTTGCCCAGTCATTCAGGTCTTTTTCATTGTCGGTGAAGCCCGGAACGAGCACATATCTTAGCCAAGCCGGTTTTTCAATTTCAGTGAGGTACTGCATGAAGCGAAGTGTTGGCTCCAGTGGTTTTGCTGTGAGGTTTTTATATTTATCAGGGTTGATGTGTTTAATATCCAGTAGTACAAGATCTGTGTACTCTAAAACCTCCTTTACCTTATCATTTAATATATATCCTGATGTATCTATAGCTGTATGTAAACCTTCATTTTTACACATCTTGAATAGTTCGATAATGAACAGAGGTTGTAGCAGGGGTTCTCCTCCCGAAATGGTTATGCCCCCATTGCGTATGAAGTTTTTTACCTTCTTTACTTCTTCAAAAGCCTCTTCCGGAGTCAGTTCGTACTTCTTATCGTTCATATTCCATGTGTCTGGGTTATGGCAATAGAGGCAACGAAGAGGGCAGCCTTGCATAAAAAATACAAACCTTATACCCGGGCCGTCTTTAGTTCCAAAAGATTCGAAAGAATGAATTAAACCTTTCATTATTTATTTTCTTCCAGCTAAGTGAAGTTGCCCCAAAAGTGTTTTTTTTTGTTTTGGAGCAACTTTTTCTTTATTAACGGAGTATCAGAATGATGTAGTAATCGTTCTGTTTATAACATCCAATTGCTGCTCTTTTGTAAGTTTTACGAAATTAACAGCATAACCTGATACACGTATTGTCAACTGAGGATATTTTTCAGGATGTTCCATCGCATCGATAAGCAGATTCCTGTCAAATACATTAACGTTGAGATGGTGACCTGTTTGTAAGAAGTAACCATCAAGAAGTCCGCTGAGGTTTTGAGCTTCTTCTTTTCTGTTTTTACCCAATGTGTTTGGTGTGATAGCGAAAGTATATGAAATACCGTCATTTGCATGAGCAAACGGAAGCTTCGCTACAGATGAAAGTGATGCTACAGCTCCTCTGGTATCACGCCCATGCATAGGGTTGGCTCCTGGAGCAAAAGGTGTTCCTCCACGTCGTCCGTCAGGGGTGTTTCCTGTTTTCTTTCCGTAAACAACATTTGAAGTGATGGTCAATACCGACTGTGTAGGTATCGCATCTTTATACATCTTACGTTTACGGATTTTGCTCATGAACTTTTCTACTATTTCCACAGCAAACCTGTCGGTCTTGTCGTCGTTGTTTCCAAACGGAACGTAATCTTTCTCTATAATATAGTCGACTGCGTCACCTTCTTCATTTCTTACGATGCGTACTTTTCCATACTTGATCGCAGCAAAAGAGTCAGCGATAATGGACAACCCCGAAACGCCGAATGCTTGTGTCCGAACGATATCAACATCATGCAAAGCCATTTCTAAAGCCTCGTATGAATATTTATCGTGCATATAATGGATGATATTTAATGCCTTTACGTAAGTTTCGGCAACCCAATCCAAGGTGCGGTCAAATTTTTCCCACACTTCTTCAAAGTCAAGATACTCTCCTGATACCTTTTCTACCCAGTGTTTTGGTAATACCTGAGCTTTGGTTATTTCGTCCTTACCTCCGTTGATTGTATATAGTAGAGCCTTTGGTAGGTTTGCTCTTGCCCCGAAGAATTGCATCTGGTGCCCTATTCGCATCGGCGATACACAACATGCGATACCGTAATCATCGCCTAACTGAGGACGCATCAGGTCGTCATTCTCGTACTGAAGTGATGAGGTGTCGATAGAAACCTTGGCGCAATAATGCTTCCAGCTTTCGGGCAAACGGTCGCTCCATAATATTGTTAGATTAGGTTCGGGTGCAGGCCCTAGGTTGTATAGTGTATGAAGCATACGGTAGCTATTTTTCGTAACCATCGACTTTCCGTTGTTTGTCATACCTCCGATCGATTCGGTTACCCATACAGGATCTCCCGAAAATAGTTCATTGTATTCATTAGTGCGAAGATAACGGACTATGCGCAACTTCATTACAAAATGATCAATAAGCTCTTGTGCGTCTATCTCGGTTATTAAGCCTGCTTGTAAATCTCTTTCAATATATATATCGAGGAAAGTAGTTACACGTCCGAGGCTCATCGCTGCACCGTTTTGGTCTTTGATAGCACCCAGGTATCCAAAGTATGTCCATTGGATAGCTTCTTGGGCTGTATTCGCCGGTTGAGAAATGTCGAAGCCATACGAAGCAGCCATGCGCTTCAAGGCTAGTAATGCTTCTATTTGCGAACTTAGCTCTTCTCGAAGACGAATTAAGTCATCTGTCATCACAATTGGGTCACATTCTTGGAAACGTTTTTCTCGTTCCGATATTAATCGATCTACACCGTAAAGAGCTACTCTGCGATAATCGCCGATAATACGTCCACGTCCGTAAGCATCGGGTAGGCCGGTTAACAATCCATTGCTTCTGGCTCTGCGGATGCTGTCGGTATAAGCTGCGAATACACCCTCGTTGTGTGTGCGTCTGTATTTTGAGAATATTTCTTCTGTCCCTTTGTCGAGTTTATAACCATATTCGGCCAAACTCTGTTTCACCATACGGAGACCTCCGTTAGGGAATATTGCCCTTTTTAGCGGTTTATCGGTTTGAACTCCTACAATTTTCTCCAGTTCTTGGTCTATATATCCAGGTCCATAAGCATCAATTTGAGAAGGTATTCGAGTCTCGGCATCACATATGCCTTTCTCTTTTTCTTCAATAAACATTGTGCTTAACTTTTCCCATAGCTTGATTGTTGCTTCAGTAGGGTTTTGTAGAAAAGATTCGTCTCCTGTGTATTCTTTATAGTTTTGGAGTATAAAATCATTTACATTGATTTCCTCTTGCCACCGTGTGCCTTTAAAGTTTTTATATGCTTCCATTTGATTATAAAATAAATTTCTAAGTACTCAATTTTCAGAGCTTACGTGGAATAGAATAAGAAATAAATACAGACGTATTTAAGTAAATGTAACAGAATAAAAATAAAATAGAGAAGGCTTTTTCTATTTGAAAAAATCCCATCCTAAATCTTCAGCTTTATTCCTCGAAAGCCTCAAACTATATGGTCTTGGCAGGTCTTCTGACTTACTTTATCTTTGAGCATCCTTCCCATTCAGTGTAAGAACAGTGGATAGAGTATTGTTCAAAGTCTTTGGAGGAGCTTACAGCAGCGGGTCTGTCCAGGATTTTCACCTGATTCCCTTTTCATCATTTTCTATGGATATAGTAAATGACACCAAAACCTGTGACAAAGTTATATGTTTTTAAGCATAAAAATAAACATTTAATGCAAAAATGCTTATTGATTGAGACTCTTCTCTTTTTGTTTTCTTTTATATCTTTTTGTATAGGAAAAAATAAAAAAGATGTGTTATTTATTATTTTTTCCTATACCTTTGCCTCCCGAAAGTTCTTTATCATTATTCTTCAACCGCTAAGGTGCCTCAGATATTGAGGAGAATAGGGAATCAGGTGAAAGTCCTGAGCTGTCGCGCAACTGTAATCACCGCGAAAGTTTCTATTTAAAAATCCACTGTTTCGTGCAGAGATGGGAAGGAAAATAGAAATGGTGAAAGCCAGGATACCTGCCTTAAATCGGATTGACAATGCTTCGCGATAAAAGTGTTATGTCTAATAATTTCATTCATCCCTCTTGTCGGAGGAGATGTTATTATCCAGGTGTGTTCTTATTGCAGCATTGAGAAGTTCAAAAGAGCTTTTTACATTTATGTTTAATCGTAAAAAGTTTAGAAAGAAATGCGCGCAAACGTTCTTGATTATTCGCATGTTGATGATCGATGTGCAGATGTAGAAGACACAGATACACGTTCAGACAAAGAGTTGTCACTGAAGGAATTTGTAGACATCATATTGGAGGTTAGTACCCTGTTACTTGAATCGGGAGCCCACTGTGAAAGAATTAATAGGAATGTACAACGTATAGCACAGAAGACAAACTATAAAGTAGAAATGCTGATATCATTTACTGCTGTATCGGTATCGGTAACTGATATGGACAATGAGGAAAACATAGTAACGGCCAATAAAAAGATAATACATTATGGGGTACATTTTGGAATACTCACCAATACCAGTTTGCTGACATGGGAACTTGCCGAAGATCGGATTTCTTTGCAGGAGTTGCACCAGCGTATAAAAAGATTGAAAGATACCTCTCGTTATTCTGTTTGGCTTGTTCGCCTGTTTATTGGAATAGCTTGCGGATCGTTATGTCTGCTTGCCGGGGGAGATTTAATAGATGGGGCTTTTGCTTTTTTAGCCTCATTCGTGGGGCTTGCGGTGCGTCAGGAGATGATTAAGAGAAAGTTTAACCTGATGGTTATTGTAATCTGCTCAGCGTTTGTGACAACAACCATATCAGGATTGAATATCTTATCAGGATTTGGTTATTTGCCTCAAACATCTATTGCTACTTCTGTATTATTCCTTATTCCGGGAGTTCCTCTGATAAATAGCATAATCGATTTGCTTGAAGGGTATATCCCTACAGGTATTGCCCGTGGAGCATTCGGCGGATTTATTCTTTTATGTATCGCTGTGGGAATGTTTATTAGTATGACAATAATAGGAATAAATAACTTTTGATTATGCTAATAGATATATTGAAAGACGCTCTTCTTAGTTTTTTTGTTGCTATAGGTTTTGCACTATTGTTCGAAACGCCAAAGAAGGGATTGTTGGTTGCCGGTTTGCTGGGAGGGCTTGGTCATGCTATTCGTTTTACGTTGTTGTATTTTGGTTTTGGCTTGATCTCAGCTACGTTGAGTGGCACTGTTGTGATAGGGCTTTTGGGTATCTACTGTGCTCATAAGATACACACTCCTCCGGTTGTATTTACATTGCCGGCTTGTATAACCATGATACCGGGCTTGTATGCCTACAAGACGATGCTGGGATGTATACGAATATATGAAGAGGGAACGACCGGTGCAAAAACAGCGTTTTTGTTGCATGACACGGTTTACAATTTTATATTGACATCTTCTTTACTCTTTTGTCTGGCAATCGGTATATGTATTGCCGCATTATTGTTTCGGAAAAAGAGCGTAAAGAAAATAAAGAAGATAAAAGATTTAGGGATAAAAATATTTTGATACTAATATATTAACTAATTAATAACAAAGATGCTGCAAGAATTTACATTAAACAGGGGTCGTGCTATCATCAATTTCTCTTTGAAGTATTGTGATAACAGACAGAAAATTTTAAGTAGTTACGCGTTTCATCGGGTGGTTGAATCCTTTATTTTCAGAATAAAGAAAGATAACCAGATTATTTACGATTATTTTATTAAAGATTTCAAAACTGATGAAGAGCTCACCTTGTCTTTGATAGAGGTTATGAAGCTTTTGACTGTATGTGAAATAGATGAGCTTTTGGTAGTAAATAATAAATTTGCTCCATTCTTTAAGGATAAAGGCTTGTTTATAGAGCTTATAGAAATGCTGTATAACTATTGGAGAAGGCTGGAAAGGGTTACTGTTGTTCATAACAATCGCATGGGTGATGGTCTTCAAAATGTACGCTTTGTGCAAGCAAACCAACTTCTTAATGAGTTGATTCTGTCTATCTATAGACGTACAGAAGAGACTGTTATGGGGTACAGTCATAGCGTATACCGTCAGACTATCGCAGGGGCGAATGCAGGCTTGATGCTTAATGATATGCAATGGAATTGCCCGATAGAGTATAAGGGGCTTGCATCTATACCATTTATAGGAACAGTAGTTATCAATCCTCCTTATATTTCATATACGAAGAAGAACACCAGAGATGGTATCTTCCAGGAACATCAAACAAATCCATTGGCTAATTTGATTCTGAATGAGGATGAGTGGTTTTTGTACCCTGCAAAAGTTGGTAACTTGTTAGCTTTTGTCTATTTTCATAAAGATTTTATGTGTCATGGTTTAGGTCTTGCTAACTTGTTTGAGCTGGCTAAAGGCAATGATTATGTAGGTAAAAAACCTGATTTGATTTACGTATTCGGATACCCTGACGGCTATGAAGAAAAACGTACTTTCTATCATAAGGATAAGAAGAATGATATATTGATCGGTTATGCTAATTATTGCGATGATATCGACTATTTTGGTTATATGAAGAAGATGCTTCTTACGCTGCATAATATCAAGCAAATGGAAAGAGGCAATCTGCCTATTCATGGGGCTATGGTGAACATTGCTCTGAAGAATGGTAAAGAAGCAAATATTATCATAATGGGAGATAGTGGAGCCGGTAAATCTGAAAGTCTTGAAGCTTTCCGCACACTCAACGAAAAATATATACGTCACATGCGTGTGATATTCGATGATATGGGATATTTGCAATTTGAAGCTGACGGACAGATAAAAGGATATGGAACTGAGATAGGAGCCTTTGTCCGTACTGACGACTTGGATCCTGCTTATGCTTTTGCTCAGCTTGATAGAGGTATCTACACCAACCCCGATAGAATAAATGCACGAGTAACCATTCCGATATCTACTTATGAGGTTATATCGAGAGGGTATACGATTGACTATATGCTATATGCTAATAATTATGCCGAATCGGAAACAAAGATCAGTTTCTTTGAGGATGTCGATAAAGCAATAGAGGTTTTTGAAGACGGAGCAAGAAAGGCAAAAGGAACAACTACCGAGAAAGGGCTTGTTAAGTCTTATTTCGCAAATCCTTTTGGTCCTGTGCAGGAAAGAGATAAAGCCGAAAAGCTTGTGCGTAAATTCTTCTTGGCTTTAGACGAAAGTGATGCAAAAATAGGAGAGATGCATACTTCTCTGGCTATTGATGGTAAAAGCAAAGAAGGGCCACGTGAAGCGGCTGAAGAGCTTTTCAGTATTATCAATGAATAATTTGCAGTAGCTGATATTTAAAATAAAACAGGATCGATTTCTTCGTGAATATCGATCCTGTTTTTTATGCTGTAAATTTCTGATATTATTCTCCACCTACAGTCAGCTTGCGTACTAAAACCGAAGGTAGCCCTTGTCCTACAGGTACACTCTGTCCGTCTTTTCCACAAGTCCATGTGCCTTCATCTATCTTCAGATTATTGCCCACCATTGTAATGTCGGTGAGGACTTTGGCTCCGTTGCCAATGATGTTTATATCTTTTATCGGTTGAGTAAGTTTACCGTTCTCAATCAGATAACCTGTTTTTACGAAAAAGGTGAAATCTCCTGCTCCGATTTGTACCTGTCCATTGGTGAAATTATCTACATATACGCCTTGTTTAACTGATGCTATAATGTCAGTTTCGGGAACGCTTCCGTTTTCCATATATGTTACCCGCATACGGGGTAGGGGAGCATAACGGAACGATTGTCTTCGTCCGTTTCCTGTTGGTGATACGTTGTAATGCTTGGCACTTATTCGGTCGTGAAGATAGCTTTCCAGAACTCCATCTTTCACAATATAGGTCTTTTGTGTTTCCACTCCTTCATCATCAAAATTGATTGTGCCTCGGGCATTGTCTATGGTGCCGTCATCCACAACATTTATGTCGGATGAACAGATTTGTTTTCCAAGTTGATCGGAAAATATAGAGATATTCTTTCTGTTAAAGTCCGCCTCGAATGTATGGCCTATCGCTTCATGCAATAAGATTCCCGAACTTCCTGCACCCATCACTACAGGCATCTCACCGCCTTTGGGTTTTATGGCTTCAAACATCAGAGAGGTTTGTGCAACGGCTTCTTTTGCTAAAGTCTCTATCAGATCATTGTTTAAATACTCAAAACCTTTTCGGTAGGCACGTGAAGCATATCCGTTTTCTATCTTGCCGCCCTGTTCCATTGTACACGAACCTGACATAAGACTCATTGGGCGATAATCCCAGGTAAGGATACCCTCTGAGTTAAAGAATAAAATATAAGATGTGGAATCGTTTAGGCTGACCGAAGCTTTGATGACCCGAGCGTCTAACTCGAAAATTCTGTTATTCAATTTTTGAACAAATGATTTTTTGTCTGCAACAGAAATGTCAAGCCACGGTCTTTCTATTTTATAGTGGTTTCTGAAATGTTTCTCTTTTATCTCTATCGGAGTTATTCCTTTTGACGGAATAGAGGCTATTCCTGCGGCTGTTTTTGCAGCTTTCAGCAGTTCTGCTATTTCGGTATTCTCTACATAAGCATACCCTGTCTGATCTCCCGAAACAACTCGTATTCCTACCCCAAAATCTATATTCGAGGCAGCACGATTTACTTCTCCATCACGGAGTGATATGCTGTTGCTGAAAGTGTGCTCAAAAAATATGTCGGCATAGTCAGCACCTTTACCTAGAGCTTCGTTTATTACTTTAAGCAAGTCATTCTCCGTTATGGAGAAATGATCTAATATATTTTGTTTGTTCAAATGATCTATCATATTATAATCTCTCTGCGGATTCTATTTTCTTAAATTTATTTATCTGCCATATAAACAAAGCTGCGGTCAGTAAAGTTGCCGAAAAGTCAGCTGTTGGCAATGAATACCATACTCCGTTTACTCCGAAAAATTGTGGTAATATAAACAGGGCTGGTAATAATAATAGGAACTGGCGGGTAAGGCTCAATAGAATTGATTTTCCAGCCATACCTATACATTGGAAAAAGTTTGTAACCACAATCTGGAATCCGACTAGTGGTAGCATAATCGTTACAATCCGTAAGGCCTTTGCTGTTTCGGCAGCTAAAGGCGGCGAAGGATTGAACGGTTTAACTATGATGTCCGGCAACAACACGCCTATCGCTAAACCTATGCAGCCAATAGCCACACCGACTTTTATTGTATAAAACAAGGTTTCTTTAACTCTCTGTATTCTTTTGGCTCCATAATTGTATCCTACAATAGGCTGCATTCCCTGAGTAAGTCCGACCATAATCATTACAATGATCATTATCAGGGTATTTGCTATGGCATAAGCTTCGATAGCAATGTTTCCCCCGTAGGTTTTCAGATTATTGTTGATAAAGAATACGACGATAGACGCTGCAACTTGTATGAAAAACGGAGACATACCTATGCTTGCTACCGCCCATACTATTTTTTTGTTTAAGCCAATATGCTTTCTTCGCAGACGCAACATGCTATTTTTGTTCATGAAGTGGTACATGACAAAACATAACCCGATAAACATTGAAATGATAGTAGCTATCGCAGCTCCTTTTATTCCCCATTCGAACCAGAAAATAAAAATTGGAGCTATTATAATGTTGGCTATAACGCCGATCAGCATTGTATACATTGCCTTCTGAGGATAGCCCGAAGCGCGCATCATGCTGTTGAAATTGAAGCACATGGTCAGAAATATATTGCCGGGCAGGTAATAAAGTAAGAATTCTTTCGCATACGGAAACGTTTCTTTTGTGGCTCCAATTCTTAATAATATAGGATCGAGAAAAATAAATAATGTAGTAACAAGTACTCCTGTGAATAAAAGAGTCATAAGGAACGAGTTTCCTATTATCTTTTCTGCAGTCTCTTTATCTCCGCTACCCAGGCATATTGAAATACGGCTGGCTGACCCTGCACCTACAAGCATACCCACTGCGGCGGTAAGATTCATTATCGGCAAAACAATACCAAGCCCGCCAATAGCATGGTCTCCCAGATTAGGCCCGTGTCCGATGTAAATACGGTCAATAATATTATACAAAGCATTCACCATAGTTCCTACTATGGCCGGCAATGCGTACTGCCAAAGAAGTTTACTTATTTTTTTGTTTTGTAATTCATCAATGTTAGCTGTTTTTGACATCTAAAAAGCATTTAACTGTTAAGGAGTGATTCCTCCCATCTTTTGAGCGTGCAAAGGTACAAAAAACACTACCATCGGCATTGTTTTTTACATAATTAAGTATTTAACTTTGTTAATTTGAGGTTAAGCCTATCTAGTGTTTATTTACCTTTTATTATTTCTAGAAATTCTGATGGGGTAACGAATTTTACATTCTCCGATTCTAAAAACTCTACTATTTTTACAAAATTTTGCCACTGGTTTTCGTTCCAACTATTTGGATGCCCCTGTAGGTAAAAATAATTTAAATCTTTCGATTTTTCGCGATAAGCTTTAAGAAATTCATCATAATTCGGGTTATGTACCGGGTATTCCATATCTAGGGTGTTGGGTAATACATATCCTTTGTAGTAGACGGGAGATATAGGACTGCCTAATGTCATTTTTATTTGAGGAAATTGAGCTAAGGCTTTGTCTGTGTTCGTGTTTGTACTGCTCCAGTGAGGCCCCCATACCCGAAGCTGAAGTCCGAGTTTGGCTTTTGCAAGGCTGTCCGTCAACTGTAGAGCTTTGAGCTGTTGCTCGTAAGTTCCTTCAAATTCGCCTATTGTATCGCCTTTGGTGCGGTTATAATAACCATGATTCCAGAATTCAATGAAACCTCTTTCTGCACGGTCGGTAATCCATTTGAAGTAAGCCGGGTTGTCCTCGGCAAGAGAAAATCCAATTATACCAAAACCTGCTTTTAGCTTTTTGTTTTCTATATAATCTGCGACACGTTGCCAGCGAGGGGTAACAACTCCTTCTGTGCCTCCTGCAGTTACATCATCTAGCTTTAAAATGACAATTTTCCGGTTTTGAGAAAATGCAGTATTTGTCAATGATATGGCACAGAACAATAGAAGCAGAGAAAATAATATCTTTTTGTTGTACATTGTTTCAGGTTTTATGTGTAAAAATTAGAAAGAATAAAGAAACAAAATATAATTTTCTTTTCCTGTGTTTTGTCTCTTGATTTTTATATCCTTGTTAAATTTTGAATCGGAATGTGTTGTCTCTCAAATTTAAGTGAAAAATAAGATGTTTGTTTTCCATTATATTTCTTAACTTTGCGGGGTTATTCGTGTGCGAAAATATTATTAAAATAATAAAAATCTGAGGATAGATTAATAATGAATATATTGGAATTAAGCGAACAGGAGATAATTCGCAGACAAAGTTTAGATGAACTAAGAGCATTAGGAGTAGAACCCTATCCGGCTGCATTGTATGAGGTAAATGCATATTCGAAAGAGATCAAAGAGAGCTTTCAGGATGATGCGGATAAGCGTTATGTGTCTTTAGCCGGACGTATAATGGGGCGTCGTATTATGGGTAAAGCTTCCTTTATGGAATTGCAAGACTCGGAAGGACGTATACAGGTTTATATTTCTCGAGATGATCTTTGTCCGGATGAAAATAAAGAGCTTTATAACACTGTTTTCAAGAAATTGCTGGATATTGGCGATTTCGTTGGTGTTAAAGGATTTGTTTTTCGCACTCAGATGGGCGAAATATCCGTACATGCCGAAGAATTAACGGTTTTGGGGAAATCGCTTCGTCCTCTTCCTGTCGTAAAAGTCAAAGATGGTGTTACCTATGATGGTTTTACCGATCCTGAGCAACGTTATCGTCAACGCTATGTTGATTTGGTTGTTAACGACAACGTTAAAGATGTATTCCTTAAAAGAACAAAAGTGTTCAACTCTATGCGTGAATTCCTTAATGGACATGGATATATAGAAGTTGATACGCCTGTGCTGCAAAGCATTCC
>POVV01000831.1_pt1 | contig 15402 bp, 10 predicted proteins | sample 1560271 | NCBI WGS metagenome assembly POVV01 (sample SAMN08337232, study PRJNA429181) | Bioreactor metagenome, whole genome shotgun sequencing project. | biome: cows' rumen and soil; feature: anaerobic; isolation source: anaerobic chemostat enrichment culture, galacturonate as sole carbon... | reverse complement strand
CTCAACCCTTTAGAATTTATAGTACCGATACCTTGGCCTATCAGATTTAAAGTGCCGCTAGTTTCATGGCCGAGCGCTTGATTGTAGTATGTTGTACCGACTTTGAAGCCTGTAGTGCCATTAACGTTAGCGGCATTGTCTTTGATGGTCAGTGAACCGCTGGCTCCGTTATATCCCACTGAGAAGCTATTATTGTAACTGGCAGACCCTTGCAGAATGAGTTCACCGCTGTTGCCATCGCCACCGCCGATAACATTGCCTTTGTTCTGCCAGTCCCATAGGCCACTACTGACTACGCCAGAATCATTGTAATAAGGAGGAACCGCATTCGCTGAACAGCTAATTGAAAGAGTGGCAATAACGCCAATGGGAAGAAATAGCCTTCTATAAGTGAGCATAATACTATCCATTTATCTATATTGAAAATCCGTTTAACTCCAGTACTACCGATAATAATAAAAACCAACCACCAGCACCAAATCCATATTAATCAATAAAAAAATACAAACGATAAAATTAAAATCAAAAACGTTGCAAGCAAATACAAGCCAACAACACAACAATCAATAAACTGCAGGTTATTGTATACAAAAACCTCATTTTTCCAATAATTTTATTTTTAATTCCAATAAAAAACAGGCCCAAAATGCTGAAATAAATGAATTAATTAACTGAAATTAAATGTAACAGTGACCAGGGTAACGCGAGTTACCTTAGGAAAAAGATAATCACTAATGGGTTTTTTTAACATATTTAACAATATATAACCATAAACCAATAAAATCACACAAATTAAAAAAACAGCAAGATTAAAACAATCAAACGAGTTGCCACAATAAAATAATAACGGGGTAAACTATTCAATAGTTCAGTTTATACCATTACGTGAATTTCGAAATAAAATAATACAATAGCCGCTACCCGGCTGAACTGACGTGCCATAATAAAATCGCCGCCATTGAACAGTATAAAGGACCGGAATTAAGTTAAAAGACTGAAAAATAAAACCTATATGACGTGAACGGAAATCAGCGGCCTGATTGTCATCCATAGCCAGAACATCCTGACCAAGAATCGTAATTTGTCCTTGATTAGGCTTATCCAGCATGCCCAACATATTTAAAAATGTAGATTTTCCACTGCCGGAGGGGCCCAGAACGAAGGTTATTTCTCCGCGTGGAATAGCGCACTCCGCATTTTTAATGGCGGTAAACTGATAGCCATCCATATTGTATTTTTTATCTACACCTTTAAATACGGCAATATATTTATCTTCAATGGGATTATCCGTTGTTGTTCTTAGCGGTAATTGGTTCCCTAATTGCATTATTTATTCCTTTTTCACATTATTCGCATTAATTAAATATCATCCATAAATTTTGGTTTTAATCTGAAGACAAAAAGGAGGGACATCCTCCTTTCTGCTCCAATAAATAACTACTGATAAATAACGGCTACCCCATGAAGCTTATTATCGCCTCCGGCTGAAATAATTTGATAATAACGCGCACCGGCCTGATCCGCTTTTTTCGCCAACTCATATTCCAACTGCTCAAGCGTAGTCATATCGGATGCAGAAACGCTGCCGATTTTACTGAGTCCGTCAGCCGAACTGACCGAAGTGGCTGCCATTAGGTTCGCAGAGAATACGAGGGCCATTAAAGAGATTAGGGCTAATTTAGTTACTTTCATTTTATTCACCTTCTAATAGATTAAGAGATAAAGAGATTGTTTTTCATATTTCATCATTATTAGAGATGACTGGGAGGCTGAATACAATGAACGGCCAGTGATATTAAATCCAAAAATGACAATGAGAATATAAATTGGCGCATTTTTTAATTAAAAAGTAATATAAATTCACATTCTGTGTGAAATATGTTTTTTAGTATTTATTCGTGATATTTATTACACTTTTTGTGATTTATTGTGATTTTCAAACGGAAGGAAAAAATAAGCTTCATGATGCATCATAATTTAGTCACATTTTATCTATTCTTCAACAGATGATAATGATGTACTGGAGATATTAACCGGTAGTAACAGCACTAAATACCTCATAAAAATATAATTACACGTGAAGATAAAATTAAAAATCGTCTATATGCAGTAATCCATATCGGTTCATAGGGTTACCTACGAAAAATTAGGCTAACTTGATATAAACACCTCATCAATATAGAATACAACGATCGACAACAACTATTTGATAGTCAAAACTAATCAAACGAGGTATTTCGATCGTTTTAAACGATTTTAAAATTAAAAACCAAAGGAATATATTGTAAAACCCGAATGCAACTAACTAATTATATTTATTTAATAAATATCACCCGATATAGCCACTCATTTAAAAGGCCAAATTAGCCCAACAATATAAGCTATTGACTAAATAACGGACGAATATTTCCAAATATAAGGATTTCCCTCAATAATGAACGCAAAAATTTCCCCATTAGTGGTTGCTATTGCCTCGTGCCTTATAGGCTCACCGGTCTATGCAGCGACAACCAACGTTGATGGTAAGGTATTGACCGTCACCACCAACCAGCAAGGAACAACGTTTCAAGTTTCCAATGGAGGACACCTCATCGTTGATAATGGCGGAATTATTGGCGGGGAAAGCCTAGCTCAACGTTCGTCTCTAACGGGATCGACCCTTGATATCAATAGTGGTGGCATTTCTGGTTCTATATCCGCATCAGCAAACAGCTCTGGATCGAGTTCGACAATCAATATCAACAGCGGTGGAAAGGTATTAGGCTATATTGCCACCAACGCCAGAGACGGTGAACGCCATAGCCTTAGCATCAATAATGCTTCAGTAACCAGCAATCGGTTGAAAAACTTCGCGCTTAACCTACAAAGTACCAATGCCACTATTAATGACAGTACGATTACAAATTCGGCCTACGGTATAAACTTAAGCTTTGATTCTATTGCCAATATTAATAATAGCGTCATCAACGCAACGGGCACGGTGAAAAACGGCGGCTACGGTATTGTCAGCATGTCGTCTGAATTAACGATGACCAATTCGGAAATTAATTATACCGGCCCCATTGGAAGCGGTGCGGCGTTAACCAGCTTTGGTAGCAGATTAAATGATTCAAACACATTGGTCTCAAACTCTAAAATAAATTCAACTGATACCGGTGCTTATTTAATTGGCGGCAATACAACCATTTCAAACACCGAGATTATTAGTCAGGGTAATAACGCTATTCTGCTGCAAGGCGGGGAGCTTAACCTAGCCAATCATAGTTCAATTAAAGCCTTGGGTAACGGATTTGGCCTTCTGTTATATAAGGGAGAAGAGTCCGGTGACTATTTAGAAAATAACGTCACTCTGAATAACTCAAGCATCGAGACGGAGGCTGCACCGGGGATACTGGTAAGCGGCGATACTACCGCAACGATTAAGATTGAAAACAATAGTAATATTATCAGTGGATTCGGTACCTTTTTACAGGTTTTTTCCGGTGCGAAAACGGCAGTTTCACTCGATGATAGTCAGATAGTTGGTAATGTAATATCCGTCACCGATGCGATAACAGATATCACCCTTCAGAACAGTGCCTCACTGACCGGTAAGATGCAAAACGTTAATAACTTGAACCTCAATACGCAGGCGTCATGGACATTAACCGAGAGCTCAAACCTTAACCACCTGACGATAAACAACGCGACTATTCGGTTTGCCGCTAATAGTAATGACGCGACGTTTAATACCCTGACGATGGATGATTTAAGCGGCAGCGGTACGTTTATCATGCGCACAGACATTGCCGGAGATGGTAACGGCATCAATAATAGTGGCGATAAGCTGATTGTTACAGGTACCAGCCAAGGTAATCATAATCTCACTATTGTGAACCGCGGAGATCTGTCGACTACCGGTAATGAAACGCTGACCATCGTTGAAACCCAAGACGGGCAGGCCAAATTTGCACTTACGCCTAGCGCACCTAAAGTTGAATTAGGTGGCTACCTGTATGACGTGCGCCAGAATGGCAACAATTGGGAACTTTATGGCGCTTCCTCTACAGCCGTGGAACCACCAACCCCGGGCGGGGGTGGCAGTGGCATTACAACAACCGCAGATGCTGGGGCAAACTTCCTGAATATCGGCTATCTGCTGAACTATGCAGAGACCCAGACGTTATTGCAGCGTATGGGCGACCTACGCCAGAACGGTGAGCATGGTGATATATGGCTACGCGGCTTTGCCGGTAAGTTTGACTCTTTCTCCGGCGGTAAGCTTAGCCGGTTTGATATGAGCTACAGCGGTATGCAGATTGGTGCCGATAAACGTATTTCACCAGAAGTACCACTGTTTGTCGGTATGTTTATGGGCCAAACCAACGGTAGCCCGGATTACCGCACCGGTGATGGCACCACCAAGTCGAGCAATGCCGGTATCTATGGTTCATATATGGCCGATAACGGTTTTTATCTCGATTCAGTACTTAAGTATTCACATTTGAAAAATAGCTTTAACGTCAAAGATAGCCAAAACAGCCTCGTCAGGGGTAACGGCAACTCGGATGGGGTAAGCTTCTCCATGGAAGCGGGGCAGAAATTTAACCTGAATGAGCAAAATAACGGTTTCTATATTGAGCCACAGGCTCAACTGAGCTATGGCCATCAGGATGCAACGCAGGTTAGATCGTCAAACGGCCTGAAGATCAACTTAGGCAGCTATGAGTCATTGATGGGAAGAGCCAGCACGCTGTTCGGCTACCAACTTAATCAGGGCGATAACAAAATCAACGTTTACCTGAAAACCGGTATAGTGCGTGAGTTTGAAGGTGACGTGGACTACCAGCTAAACGGCTCAACCGAGAATCACACCTTTAAAGGCAACTGGTGGAATAACGGGGTTGGCGTTAGCGCTCAGATAGCAAAACAGCATAGCTTCTATCTGGATATCGACAGCTCCACCGGTAACAAGTTTGATCAACGTCAGATTAACGGCGGCTACCGATTTAGCTTCTGATCAATAGATAAAGCTTTTGGATATTATAAAGGCAGCGCGAAATGGCGCTGCCTTTATCTATTTTTCACTAAGAAAGATTATGACAGGCGGTTTGGCAAAGGAACGGTTAATCGCTCTGTCACGTTCTTCGTTGATGCAAAAATATTAAAAATTGCTGAAAAGAAGGCTGATAGTAGACTTAGCGCTGGATCAGTTAGGACCGAACAACGATAATTGAACGTCAATAAGCGGCTAAACATGCTATCTAGCGCTTATCTTTCACCAAATCAGCCGTCTGTATATCATTTTAATTATTATTCTTATAATTAACCAATATTGCTCAATATTGATATCTCTTCTTTGCTTTTCTTCAATACCCTCTGGTAACAACCAACCACAAAATAAAATAATAGTAACTACATTTGTGTACATTATTAATTAGTTAATATGGCATACTGTATTTTTAATGCTCATACCCATTACTTCGCTCTTTAAAAGTAACAAACTGTAAATAAATGGAATTTAAATGAATAAACTTATTACTGTTATATTAGGGCTGTTATTAAGCTCAGCATGTTATGCATCAGGAATTGGGGTTAAAATTATGGAGAATGAGGACGCGGTGCTCTTTCTTGATAAGGACTCAATTACTCAAACTCAGGTTGAACATGTAAAACGAGCTGAATTAATTTTCAATAATAAGAAAAACGCATACTCAACCGTTACTGTCTATGAAATCAACTGTAAATCAAAACAAGACCATAGAGTCAAAATATCAGATTATGAAAAAGCAGATGCTCAAGGGAAACTGCTTGGCAGTCAAGTTATTAATGAGCCATTGGAGCCCGCAGATCAAAGGGCGGTTGATTTAATTTGTCACTAAAGTATGTCGCTGATAGGTATTTATTTTAAAACAAGGAAGTCGTATGAAATATTTTCGTGCTTTAAGCCTGTTGATTTGTATTTTTGCCATTTCGGGATGTGTTAAAGGATATCACCTGATTGGAGAGACCCTGACTGGCAAAAGAGTAGAGCGGACTGAGGATGCAATGGCATCTTGGGTAGGTGCAGATATTGATGCACTAGTTGCTTCCTGGGGACCGCCATCATCGACATACCAGAATAGGGATGGCAGCATTATTTATGATTACTCTTATTCAACAACCAGGACTCGTGAAGCTCAATATAATGTTTATGGCCATGTATTAGTCCCCGGTGAGTCGAGCACAACCACCTGTAAAAGAGCATTTTTAGTCGCGCCTGATGGAATCGTATCAAAGTGGAAAGTGACAACCCCGACATCATGTAGCTATACCGGAAATAAAATATCAAAAGATATTCCTATCCCTGTTTCTACCTTCTGATGGATAAACATTAAATTTAACGCTCAATAATCATTAAAAAACCGCTTTTCCAAGCGGTTTTTTTATAGCTAAATTTTATATGAGCAATAATTTAGGTTGTCTAACCATCAATATCTTTTTCTCATTCGAGTTACAATCCGCTGTAGCCGTTTATATACCATCTGACCAAGCTTACCCAATGAAATATAAGATATTTAACAGCCACGTTATAATTAAAAATTATAACGGAACCCGATATTCCCCTGAATCGGCGACTCAATTTGACTACCGTTACGGTAGTTCAACTCCATATAAAGCGATGTCTTTTCTGAAACGGTTGCATTAACACCTAAGCCATATTTGCCAATATTACCTGAGAAATCATTATTAAAATCATAACGTTGATTAATCCGTACGTTATTAGACTTAATAAACTCACGCTCAATGGCAGCCTTCACATAAGGACTAAGCGTTGTCCCTTGGGCTAAGTCGAACGTTTTGCCAACGGAAATTCCTAATTCACCTTTAGCTGAACGATTATGGTCAAGATCGGCTTTCATACCATTATTCAACTCGATGCTCTTACTTTCTGCACTGAAATAGCTTGCCCGCAGGTAAGGTTCGACAAACATTCCCTGACTTAGCTGATAGTTATATCCGGTTTCAACCGAAGCACCAATCGCATTCTGGTGGTAGTCACTTCTGGCGATATCGCCGTTAGTTGTCGAAGCATTAAGCGAGTTATTAAAACGATTAGCCTTTAATACTCCATCCAGGTAGTAGCCTGAGTTATCAAAATAGGTGGCGTAAATACCGAGGCTATAGCTGTCAATATTGCTATTTCCACCTCGGGCATGTTTTAGCTTACTGTAGCTATAAGCGGTAAACCCACCGATCAGCATCTTGCCCGTAGCCAAATTTATCGCTTTATCACCGCCAATTTCGAAGCCATCCTGTTGCAGCTTATAGGCCGCACCCGATGAGGTATTCACCCGGGTATTGTTGGACAGATAGCGCCCCCATGCACCAAAACTATCACCGGCATTATTCCGCAAGTCCCCTTTTCTTAGACGCAGATTCTGTAGTTCTCCGTCAAAAATAAACTGACTGGCTGAAGCCATACTGAGTACCGCATCAGTTGACGGAGTGGTCTTGTGTTCTGGCGAAGGCGGAAGAATAACGATTGGCGGTATCACTTCCGGATCAGGATCTGGTTTTGGATCAACGGTAGCCTGCCAGTCAGCGCCTAAATACCAAATATTACCGGCTAAACCATCCTTATCACGCATCTGTTTAAGAGAGTACATGTAAGCACCACCGTCTACACCAGCGATCGTCTCACCCGATAACGAAGCTAAAGAAAAATCAGCACCGTTGCTTTTGTCATTGATAATATTGAGCGTCTGATTGCCCGCGGAGGTTATCTCTTCACCTGAATCATTGATAATGACTTTATGATTTCCGCTACCGTTATCGATATTAAGGATGTTCCCTTTGCCCTGATTAATGGTGGTGTTAAAGCTAAAAATACCGGAGCCCGACAGAGTGCCCACCTGTAAACTGGCGTAGTTATCACTCCCTCCATTTTGGAATTTTACGCTGCCGCCCTGCAGGTTCAAATCGCTTACAGTCGCAACAGCGTTATTATTATTGGAATGGCGAACAATTAAAGTCGTGTCGTTACCGTTGAGGATTACCTTATCCGCAACCGCCCCACCATCGGTGGCCGAATCCATATAAATAATTGCGGCATTATTAACCCGTGTCGTTCCGCTGAGCTTAGCCTCTGCTTTTACCCAAGAATAGGCATTGTCGTTTAACGTTGTATTATTAGCCTCCGATCCAGCGTATAAAATCTGTGATGACGAATGGTTAAAAATAGCGTTAGTCGATACACCCAGGTTAGCTACCTGTTGAGATGATTGATCATTAAATATTGCATCAATACTTCTTCCATTGGTCGAAACCAACTGACTACTATCATTAAAGAAAGTCGAGTTTTTTGATGTTGCTACCGTATCCCATCCCCTATCCTCTCGTTGTATACCCCATAAAGTTTCTTTTGAGTTATCGTAATAACGGCTATTTGTTACTACTGGTGCATACCAAACTGATCCATCATCCTTGGTCTCAACATAAGAGCTACCATCACTGGCAAATTGGGTGGAAACCATAACGTATGAATTCCCTCTGGCAACCGTTTGGTCTGCGGTCGTCATAACCCACATTCCGCTATTATTTAACGTTGTGTTTTCCGCCCTGCCATAAATAGAAACATTGCTTCCGGCAGTACTCGTTCCACTGACGCCAAACCAGCTGTCATTAACCTCCATAAACTTGACGGTACCCGACGATATTTGAATGCGAAAATGATTGTTCGGGCTATAAAGTTCATACCCATCCCCTTGCATAACAAAATGATTATCTTCGCTGCCTAATGTAATACCGTCACCAGGAGAAATAGAATGAAATTCATCAGGGCCAAATTTACTCTGTTCACAAACCGTTGAAATGGTATAGCCACTACAAGGAGCAGCATATGCGCCGATCGAGAACGAAGCAGTGACTATTGATGAGATAACAATAGTTAAATAAGTTTTTTGCAAACGATACTGCATAGCAACAGCTCCTTATTGCTTTTACACCCAGTACCTTTCCATGATTTTTACAAATCATCTGCTGAGTTAAATTAATTTTAAAAATGAGATATTATTTATATCAAAATTGGAAAACACGCTTGAATCTGTTTAAATAAAGTAACCATCAAGAATTTAAATATTCCAGATATGTACCCACGGTCAAATCAACAGAATCACAAATGAGTGTTGCCCCATAAAGCCGCAAGCATACACCACCAATTTACGCGCATCGAATTTAAATCATAAATAACACAACAATAGGTTAAAGTGCTTAAAAATACATTTATTTAGATAATAAACCCTAAATAATCAACATTTCAGTTCGCTTCCATATAGCCAAAAATCCTATCCTGCATAATAATTAATATTAACCATCAAAAATAAATATGTTTTTATCACAAAAAAACCATGATTTTAATGAGTGTTTTTTAAAAAGCACTTAAAAATTAATCAATAGCAACCTAATTATAACAATGCGGAAATATGAGCTATCTAAAGGCATTTTGGTTGGAATATCTCTATTTTTGTTGCGAAAGGAACAGATTTAATCTAACAGAGGATAATTAAATGAAATAGCTATTAAAAACTATTATAAAGACAGGTAGTCTCCGTTAAATTAATAACATTTTCATACTATGGCTCACAACCAACAAGAGTGAATATAATGAAACCAATAGCTGAAAGTAGAGATGAAAATCCCGTTTCGCTGAAAGCTTATTGAAGGCAACTGTCGATGTATCCCACTCTGTATCTCATTATTTTAAATACAGAGTGGAATACACTAATACAGTGTTTTATAAGATAAGGAAGTCCACCATCAGATAATTGAAAATTTAATTTTTTTTCACATGGCGACAGTAAAATATCGGTATATTATTGCTAATAAAAATAGCGCCATCTTTCATATTAAAAACATTAAAATAAATAGAGTTATTATTTACAATGAAAAATTCATGAAGTATTTTTTCAGCTATATTTTCTGATAGATTATCTTTAGGAAAAACCGTTACATTATAACTCTGATAGTTGACTGTGCCATGTTCCCTTGTAGCGCCAGGCATTCTCTTTACGGTAAAATCAATTTGCCGATTAAGAATTCCGACCAATTTATTGTCAAGAAAGACAGGACCTTCATAAAAAATAACACCTTTATCTTTATCTACTCGAAAATTGACTATTAATGGTGCCCTATAGCCATTTTTATTAAACTCCGCAGTGGCCCGACACTCAGATATATGGCTCTCAACCTTTAATAAGCTGGCTTTCCATATAAATAAAATACCTAGCATGCTAGATAAAATGACAAATACCATAGCAATCCAGTGTTTTTTTATCATTGAGAATTGCCCCCATAAAAATAAGTGATACAAGTTAGCTCATCAGATGGGTATCGATCCATAGAACACAATACAATCGACTCTCTTGTCCACCCTGGCCATCTGGTGATATAGGCTTGATTGAATTTTTTACAATCCATAGCATTGATTTTCTGCATATCTGAGTATAGAAAGGTTTCATTATCCTCTTTATTTATAAACACATCGCATCCAGAATTTGATTTTCCGTATTGAGCATACCCATTAAAAAATAGAGTACTTTTACCTAATTGATATCGGTAATAAACTATACTGGAAGCTAAAAATAGCAAAGCTATCAGACAAACAGTTAAAGATATCGCGAGACTATATTTTGTTCTGGACGTTGAATTAGGGCTAATGTAGATATCAGAATCCGGGATCCTCTCTGAGAAAACCTCAGGATTAACACCTATAGACTCGATATTAACTTCATTATTAATGAGTAAACCAACGCGTTTTATAGTTGTAATAACCTCCAGCCCGGGAAGTAGCTCGTTGAACGCCCTGCGGATGTTAGCAATATTTTGATAAAATGCATTAGGGGAGACGCTCAAACCATGCATCTCCCAACCGATAAACATAAGTTCTTGCTGCTTAATGATAGTGTTCTGTTTTTCGATAAGTAGAAGCAGGCAGCGAGAGGCCGGAGCAAAGAGCGTCACTTCAGCTTTAGTAGAACAATGCCGTAAAGTATGATTTTGGGGATCATAATCAACCTGACCGTTTATTCGATAAAACGTATCAGATGATGTTGGTGTACTGACGAGAGAGTCATTGCTCACTATTTTAGCCAATAAAAACAGTTAATATTACCATATAGCATAGCGTATTCTGGTAGAGTATTCTAGCCCAAGCCCGATACGCTAGAAGTAAAAAACACAATTAAACGGAGAATATTTTTAGTTATAGCAACAAATTAAGTACCCAAAAATAGTTAATTAAAATAGAATTTAAATTTCATAAAAATTTAAGACTCAACACTATAATATTCAACTTAGTTATAAATAGCATCATTTTTATCACCTATAAAAATAACTAGTTTTCAAACAAATAATTATTAAATCAAAAAACAAATAAAAATAAACAATAAAGGACCATTGCAGTAACATTAAAAACACTTATCAAACAAAAATACAACAAATTGAAAAATAACATAAAAAACAATAAATTACCAAACCCCACTCAGCCACTTAATTTTAAATTAAGTATATTTATTACCTTTAGTTCCTTAATTAATAAATTAAAGTATTCTAAAGTCAATAAAACACCCTCATAATCAACCCAATGAAATTATTACCACATATTTTTAGATTAAATACATTATTAAATGCAAATGTAATTAAAGGAAAGAAAATAAATTTTATTAAATAGCATATCAACCGACACATTAAAACGGATTAACTACTTTCACCCTAAAGGAATCACTAAGGTTAACACATCTATGAACACCAAAATTCCACGCTTTCATTTATCTATTACCGCAGTACTTGTGCTTTCTTCAATTCATTCAGCCTATGCAGAAATCGCTCCCTGTGGTGAAATTACTGCGACTGACAAAACTTGTATTGTCGGCAGTTACGATACAGTAAATAAAGTTACCATGACGAATAAGTATCTGAAGGATGGTGAGATAAAAGGAACCAAAGACGATCATTTTATTGTCTACGGGACAGGCAATTTAAATCCAAATACTTGGGAAAATGATATAAACACACTTGGAGTTAATCAAGGAACGCTGAATTATACGGTTGTTGATGGCGGCAGTATATATGTCTCAGGCAAGCTTGATGGAAGTAGAGCTGGCAATATTGGTGAGACCAGTGTTAATAATGGTGTTATTTTTCTCACTCAATTAGCGACTGCAACTAATACGACCATGACCGGTAAGAGCCTAATGTTAGTGGGACGAGGACCGGAAATGACTATTGCTAACCCCCAGGATTTGGATGAGCCACAAAGTTTTAATACAGTGTTACACGATCAATCTCGCGAGGTTATCAGTAATAAAGGCACTGCTACCGGCACTAAATTGTATGGGGAATCTATTCAGGACGTAGGCTATGTTTGGGCCGGCTCTGAAGAGCTTTCTTCAACACACTTTGGAACTGCAATTAATACTGAGTTATACGATAACTCCCATCAGAATGTTTACTTTCTGGCTGAAAATACCACATTAAAACAGAATGCTGCCGGTGATAATGCACCGACACAATCTGTGTTTAACGGTGGTACTACCAATAATACAACGGTTGAAGCAGGCGTTTCGATTATTGCTAAAGGCGGTAAAGCAACGGGCACGATGAACGTATCAGGTTCAGGTAGCATTATGTTGGAGACATCAGACGATAACGCGCTGATAGCAGAAAATATTACGCTGAACAATTCCGGCAACCAGTTGGTTCTTTATTCCACGAATGCTGCGAATAATCAGGCTACCATAGGTAATTTGACCAATAATGGCGTCACTCAGTTTACTGAAGCTGTTCCTCGCTCTAATAAAGGAGCTGATAGTTTCAGTCCGGTAAGCCTGAGCGTGGCTAATCTCAGCGGCAATGGTACTTATGTCATGCGCGCCAATATTGGTGCCGGTGTTGGCGACTATTTGCAAATTAAGCAGCTCTCTGAACAAAGTGAAAATAAACTATTTATTGCTAACAACGGTGCAGCTAAAGCTAAAGATACCGATGTACTTTCAATGGTTACTGTCGAAAATGGCACCCCTGAAGCTAAACAGTTTACGCTGGCAAACACCGTCGAACAGGGTGGTTATCAATACGGCTTAAGGCAAAATGGTAATGAATGGGAGCTCTACGCATTAACCGATAGTCCGGTAGACCCAGGTGGAAATGGTGGTGGCACAATTACCACAGCAGCTGATGCCGGTGCTAACTTCCTGAACATTGGCTATCTGATGAACTATGCAGACACCCAAACCTTGCTCCAACGTATGGGGGATTTACGCCAAAACAGCAGTCATGGCAATATGTGGATAAGAGGTTTTGCCGGTAAATTTGACTCATTCTCTGGCGGAAAATTAAGCCGCTTTGATATGGATTATCAAGGAATGCAAATTGGTGCAGATAAGCGAATTTCGGTTGAAATGCCGCTATTTATTGGTGGTTATCTTGGTACCACTACCGGTGACTCTAATTATGCATCTGGAGATGGTACAGCTAAAGCGAGTAATGTTGGCTTATATACTGCTTATATGGCCGACAATGGCTTCTATCTCGATGCTATTGCTAAGTACTCGAATATAAAGAACAATTTCAATGTTCGTGATACTCAAAATGAGCAAGTTCGCGGCAATGGAAACTCCAACGGAGTAAGTTTGTCTCTTGAAGCTGGGCAAAAATTTAATCTGACTAAAGAAGATAATGGCTTCTATATTGAACCTCAGGCGCAGTTTAGCTATAGCCATCAGAATGCTATAGATATTAATGCTTCTAATGGGTTAAAGGTCAATTTAGGTAGCTATGAATCAATTCTGGGCCGTGCTAGTGCCCTATTCGGTTATGAGCTCAATCAGGGTGATAACAAAATTAATATCTACCTGAAAACCGGTATCGTGCGTGAGTTTGAAGGTGATGTGAACTATCAGCTAAATGGCTCAACCGAGAGTCATACCTTTAAAGGAAACTGGTGGAATAACGGCGTTGGCGTTAGTGCTCAGGTAGCAAAACAGCATACCTTCTATCTGGATGTCGACAGTTCCACCGGCAACAAGTTTGATCAACGCCAGATAAACGGCGGCTACCGCTTTAGCTTCTGATAATTAGATAAAGCTTATCGACCTCATAAAGGCAGCGCTAAATAGTGCTGCCTTTATCTATTATCGCCGCTAGAATCTCTTAAAAATTAAGTTCATCTGAAGGTTCTTAGGCCAGAACAATAGAATAATGATTTAAAAAACCGACTATCCAACAGCCGAAAGTAGAGATAAAGAATCCCGTTTCGTTGAAAGCTTATTTAGGAGATACAGAGAACGTTTGATCCTGAAAGGCAACTGTCGATGTATCCCACTCTGTATCCCATTATCTGAGATACGGCAGGAACTACATCAACACACTGTTTTATAAGACAAGGGAGTCGGCCGTTAAGCAGGCCGCCTAAAACAACAGGTTATCTTCCAACCGTCTCGAGTTTTGATCAATTTACTGGTGTTGATGTAACTCGGTGTGTATCTCATCTGTATTAGCTCAGGCAGTCGGCTAAGAGCGAACAGCAGACATCCTGCTGTACTTAAAACTTTTGTTGCGCGTAAGCATCATTTGATTTAGCATTTTCTAAATTTAGAAAAAGCTAAAATACCAATGAAAGAAACTAAACTGTTTCAATTACAAGAAGGCGCCTCGCTGGCAACCACGCTGCTTAAGTCGATGAGTAACAGCAGTCGTCTGTTAATTCTCTGTATTCTTATTGATAAACCAGGTACCTCTTCGGGTGAGTTGGGGCAACTGACCGGTTTAACGCCTTCTGCAACCTCTCAACACCTTGCGAAAATGAAAGAAGATGGTTTGATTGAGTCAAAAAGAGTCGCGCAAAAAGTGAACTATTTCATCAAAAACGATGCGGTGAAAAAAGTTATTTCCACTTTAAAAGACATTTACTGTCCTGAGGATATTTAAATGACACCAGAATCAATATCTCCGCAAGAGGCCAAAAAGCTTATTGAAAAAGGCGCTGTGCTCATTGATATTCGAGAACGCGCTGAATACTTGCGTGAGCACATACCGCATGCGCGCTCACTTCCACTCACTGATATTACGGCAGATAAAATAGTGGAAGGTGCGGAGCGACAGCCTGTCATTTTTCATTGCCTGGCAGGAATGCGTACGGTTCAAAATGCCAAAGCGCTAACGAAAGCCGCAAGCCCTGCGCCAGTTTTACTGATGGCAGGTGGCATTAACGCGTGGAAGAGCGTCGGCCTTCCAACAATCGAAGACAAAAAACAACCGCTGCCTATTATGAGGCAAGTTCAAATTGTTGCGGGCACACTTATTCTTACCGGTGTTATTTTGGGATACACCGCTGATAGCAGGCTATTTCTTTTATCCGGCTTTGTCGGTGCAGGATTACTTTTT
>POVV01000830.1_pt1 | contig 15410 bp, 10 predicted proteins | sample 1560271 | NCBI WGS metagenome assembly POVV01 (sample SAMN08337232, study PRJNA429181) | Bioreactor metagenome, whole genome shotgun sequencing project. | biome: cows' rumen and soil; feature: anaerobic; isolation source: anaerobic chemostat enrichment culture, galacturonate as sole carbon... | reverse complement strand
AAATTTTAGACCGCCGCATCTCCAAGTCCACCAAGGGCGCTATGAATGATAAATCTCTTGCAAAGGAACTGGGGATTTTAAAGAGGATCAAAGCCCATTTAGAGGATGGAAATCTGGCACGAAGCTTGGAAATTGAGGATGAGGATGAAAGAGAATTTATTTCCACCCTTAATCTTCTCACCTTTAAACCTGTGATCTTCGCTGCCAATGTCTGTGAGGACGACTTGGCTGATGACGGAGCTTCCAATGATTACGTGGGAATGGTCCGTAAATTTGCAGAAGAAAACAACAGTGAAGTTTTCGTTATCTGCGCACAGATCGAACAGGAAATCGCTGAATTAGAAGAAGACGAGAAAAAGATGTTCTTAGAAGATCTGGGACTTACAGAATCCGGCCTGGAAAAACTGATCGCAGCCAGTTATCATTTACTTGGGCTCATCAGCTACTTAACTGCCGGTCCTACTGAAACAAGAGCATGGACCATCAAAGAAGGAACCAAAGCCCCCCAGGCTGCCGGTAAGATCCACTCTGATTTTGAGCGGGGCTTTATCCGCGCAGAGGTTGTAAATTACCAGGACCTTCTGGATTGCAAAAGCTACAACGCTGCGAAAGAAAAAGGTCTGGTTCGTCTGGAAGGCAAAGAATACGTGGTTAAGGATGGCGATGTTGTCCTGTTCCGCTTTAATGTATAGAAGAAATTTATTCGCGGGCATTTTATAGAGACCGGAACATACTGGTCAGCGCCAGAAGGCGCTGGCCTTCTTTTATGCCTATTCCTCTTTTTCATAAATCCATCTGGTCCCCATGACTGATAAATTATGTCAATAAGGGAATTGTCCTTGTAACCCCCTTTCCTTATGCTATAATATGTCTGGTCATAGAAAAAGCCTTTTTACAGCCAAGGCAAACGTTTTAAAAAAGAAAAGGGAGTATCAAAAAATGAAAACATTTATTAACGCAATAATTGCCGGAATTGCCATCAGCATGGGAGGAGTGATTTATCTAACTCTTGAAAACCATATCGCTGGTTCTTTTTTATTTTCAATCGGATTATTTACCATCTATACCTTTGGATTTAACCTATACACAGGAAAGGTTTGTTATATTGTAAACGAAAAGCCTTCCTACTTATTAACAATACTTATTGTATACTTAGGGAATTTTATAGGAACTGCAGGTTCTGGGATTGTATTCAGATATACCAAACTAGCCAAGCTCATAGATCACACAAGGGAACTTGTGAATATGAAGCTGTCGGATACCCTGTTCAGCACATTTATCATGGCAGTCATGTGCGGTATTATGATGTGCATCGCAGTGATTGGCTATCAGATCATAAAAGACGGAATCGGAAGATATTTGGCTTTAGTCATGCCGGTCATGATATTTATTCTTTCTGGTTATGAGCACAGCATAGCAGATATGTTTTATTTTACTATGGGAAATGCCTGGAATGCAAAAGCAATCCTTTATATTCTGGTTATATCTGCGGGAAATTTAGTAGGGGGAAGCCTCATTCCTTTGGCTAAAAAACATCTTAGCGAAGAGGCAGCCCTCCTACATTAGGATGCTTTTTTATCAACGTTCTGATTCACACGCCCCAAGTTTGGGGCGTTCCTGGTTCATAGCCATCTGGCTATAATATATACGGCAAGAACCGATATGAAAAGAGCTGTTTTGATTCCGTAGCCTGTAACGTAATTTCGGAAATACCCTTTAAAAAGTCTTTTACTCATAGTTTTCCCATCCCTTTCGTATTTTCAGCAGAAAACAATTGTTACCTTCTACTAATACTATAATAAGGAACGTCATTTTTTTACAGGTTGTAATTATCGTTAGTGGTACATCATATTATCGTTTTATGAATTCAACTTAATTTTTTATGATTTTATGATAAAATCATATGAGTGTGTATTCTATATCAGGGGGTGTGGTCATGGCTGTTTGCTATCCATGGAGAGGCTGGTGCAGTCAGGCCCGGAAAGCTTGTTTGATTGCTGATAAGGAATTTTAAGCCTCATTCAAATAAACAACAATCCCCGAAATGTCCGGTATAATTTACCGGCCTTCCGGGGATTTTTCCAGCCTTGTCTTATTTCAATTCTACCAGCACTTCGATTTCACATGCAATCCCGCCTGGAAGTGTATTCACTCCGATTGCGGAGCGGGCCGGAAGTCCTGTCTCTTTACCAAAAATTTCTGCAATGAAATCGGAACCCCCATTTACAACCTGTGGCTGCATTCCAAACTCGTCAGTACTGTTAACAAATGCCAAAACTTTGACAAAACGCTTAATCCTGTTTAAATCCCCTGTCTTTTCATCTAAATTAGCAAGCAGATTCAGCATACAATTATAAGCTGCTTTCTGTCCATCTTTTACATTTAAATCCTTTCCCAACTTTCCTGTAATGTTATTTCCATCACCTAAATCCGGTCCGCAGCCGGAACAATATAAGAACTTCTCTCCGAATTCTTGTACCGGAGTATATACACCTCCTTTTGCTGGTGGCTGAGGAAGGGTGACTCCTTTTTCCTTTAATATTTCATATACATCTCTCATTTGTTATTTCTCCTATTATTTTATTTTAATTTATAATCTTATCTATAATCCGTTCATACAAATCCACTGCTTTTCTGATTTGATCTTCTTCTAAATACTCATTGAATGTATGAGCTTGAGATAAATTGCCCGGGCCGCATATAAGCGTCTGAATCCCATGTCCTACAAAAAAACATTGTTCACAAGAAGCATCAAAGGCTTTAGGTCTGCTCTCAGATTGAAGCAGACGCCTCCTTTCTTCCAGACACAATCCTACAAAAGAGTTATCAGATGGCAGTTCTCCGCCCGGCATATAGAAATGGGGAATAATGCTGCAGTCAGTAATACCGGCTTTTCTCAAGCCATTCTTTATTAACTTCTCTGCCTGCTGCTGGCTCATACCTGGCAGAATCCTGAAATCCAAAAGCATGCGGGTAGTTTCAGGCACCACATTATCCTTTTCATAACCATGCATCATGGTGATTGATATACGGGGGGACGGCAGTACTTCATGTCTCATAGCACTAAGCTCCCGATTCAGCCTTTTCAAAGCCCATATAGTAAGTCCGGCTTTTTCTATCGAATCTCTTCCTGCTGCAGGAAGAGCCGCATGCCTGGCAGGAGCATGTAAATCAACATAATTCCTTGAAACGCCCCGATGGGCAATGGCTATTTCCAATCCTGTAGGTTCCCCGATTATTGCGTAATCAGATGTCCCATAAACCTCTAGATATTTCATTGTTCCTAAATTGGAACACTCCTCATCTGCCACAAACAGCAGCTTCAACCTTCCTTTTTGGGGCCCTCCTTTTTGGGCAATTCGGATTGCAGCCTCACACATGGCCGCTATCCCCCCCTTCATATCAGAGGTTCCCCGTCCATAAAGTCTTCCTTTTTCCCGAGTCATAACAAAGGGATTTAAACGCCATTGCCCATGAGCGGGTACTACATCCAAATGACCATTAAGCATAAGCTCCGGCCCTGCTCCCTCTCCTATTACCGCTATCAGATTGGCCCTGTTATTTCCCAGTTCCTGCATCTCACAGTGAAATCCATAATTTTTCAGTACGTCAGCCAGAAACATAGCTGCAGGTCGTTCATTTCCAGGCGGAGACGTTGTATCAAAGCTTATCAGTTGTTCCAACAGATCAATTGCATCCATATACTTTCCCCTTTATCCCAGTACTTTCTTCCTATATCAGTAAGAAAGTTTCCGATTTCTGGCTGTTACTTTCCATGTATTAATAACCTCTCCATTTTTTACTAACAGAATTTCAGGATATAATGCACTGGTAGGACAGATATGGGTCGGTATTACGTAAAGACATGTTCCGATTTCCGGAATCTTTGATGCATCCTCCATCTTAAACACCCAGTGCTCCTCACTATGGATAACAGGTACTGCTTCTTCCATGCCCACAATATACCCTCTTTGTACTACCGGATCAGATGCAATTCCCTTATATCCTAAGTCGGTCGCGAATAGACCAGGAGCTGGGTGGCTTATGACTCTTGTCATCACAGCCGCTCCCGGAATAAAGCCTAAATCCGGAAGATTTATATAATATCCTGCATCGGTTATAAATGCAGTTCCAGGTGACAGATACCAGTCAGTAATTTCAGCATGGCAGGGAAAAGAAGGGGTGCCTCCAGCTACCACAAGACCGCATTCAATCCCATCTTGCCTTAAATGTTTCAAGACAGTTTCTACCTGCCGATCGACCTCTGCAACTTCTGCATTGCGGACAATGATATCCTTATTATTATGATTTCCGTCGTAACAATGGAAACCTTTCATGCAGATGCCCGGAAACGTATTTACAATCCTGTAAAAGGCTTCCAGCTTGTCTATCGTCACACCTGTCCGGTTCATTCCCATGTTTACATCCACAAGCACTGGCATCCGATATCCATTTTTCATGCATTTATCTGAAAGGAATTCAAGCTGCTTCACATCATCTCCGATTGCGTAAAAGCATGAATTTGGATATGCCTTTGCAAGTTTCACGTACCTGCCTATATTAGGCCCTATGAGAGGATAGGCCAAAATGATACGCTCTGCTCCAGCCTGCGCTGCCATTTCTGCTTCTGCAACTGTTGCTGCTTTAAATTTTACTATTCCATACTTCATTTGTAGTTTTAACATATCAATGGATTTATGACTTTTCACATGTGGCCAAAGACGTTCTGCTGAACCAGCCTCCTCTATGGCTTTCTGAATATTACTTCTGATTATGTCTAAATAATATATTAGGCTGGGAGAAATAATTTCTTCCGTTTTTCTTATATCGTAGCAATTCATTATCGTTTCCCTCCAATTCGTGGTATCTTATGGTGCTCTTGGAAATGTCATCCTTTTACAGCACCAGCCGTCATTCCCTGTATAATGTATTTCTGAAGGATCATGGTCAGGATGATGGTAGGCACAATCACCACAATGGTCGCTGCCAGCATACGCCCCCATCGGATATCGGCTCCCGATACAAAATATTGCAGGGATACAGGAAGAGTCCTCGTTTTTTCACCGCTGAGTATCAATGCAAACTGGAAATTGTTCCAAGATCCCAGAAAGGACAGTGTCGAACAAGTCACCAGCCCCGGCGCGCTGATTGGCAGGAGGACATCTACAAAACATTTCTGCCTGGTACAGCCATCCACAATGGCAGCTTCCTCCAATTCAATGGGCATATCATTGAAAAACCCCACCATAATCCACACGATCAGCGGAAGGGACAGAATCATATGGCTGATAATCAGTACTCCATAGGTATCTATCATCCGTAATTTTGAAAAAACAAAGTAATAAGGGAGCAGAATGGATATGTTAGGCAATAACCTTGCAGTCAAAATAGCGATACTGACCTTCCCCATCTTATATCTGGCTATGGCATAAGCCGCTGGCACTCCCATCAGAAGGGACAATGCAGTAGATGCAACCGCCACGATCGTGGAGTTCAGCATGTACGTACCATAATGCTGTGTCTTGAATATGTAGATATAGTTGTCCAGGATCGGCTTGAAACCGAACAGCTTCGGCGGCATGATATAAACCTGTGCCATATTCTTAAAAGACGATACGAGAACAAAATAAAGCGGGAACAAAACAGGAATCACAATTATAAGAATCAGTCCCGCAAACAGGCATTGTTTCAGTAATTTCCCCGCTTTTTGCTTATTAACCGCCATAATATTCCACCAACTTTCTCTGAAACTTCATTACCACAACGCTTAACAGCAATACGATTACAAACAGCAGCATCAGCATTGTTGAAGATAGCCCGAATTTATAATAGGAAAAAGCTGTTTCGTATGCAAAGAGATTTAAAGTCCTGGAGGCGTTGGCAGGTCCTCCTTTTGTCATAGCATAAATTAGATCAAAGGATTTGAACACATCTATAAAGCGCAGCAGCCCGATGGAAAACAGAGTCTGCGTAAGAAGCGGCAATGTTACCTGGAAAAAAGTTTGCACCGGCGTGGCACCGTCCACCCTGGCAGCTTCCATTGGATCTGTTGGAAGGGAAGAAAGTCCTGCCAGACACACAATAACGACCATCGGGGTCATCTGCCATGTTTCCACCGCTGCTATGGCCGGTATGACTGTCTGTTTTGCAGAAACAAAAGAGGACCTTGGAAGACCTACTGAGGTAAATACATAATTCAAAAGACCAGAAGAGGGTTCGTAGAACAGCATCCACATTAACCCTACCGCCACCGGCGCCATCATGTACGGAAGGAGCACAATCGTCTTTACTACATTTTTTCCCCTGAACCTTTTGTTGAGCACAAGTGCAATGGAAAGTCCCAGAAGCATCTCAGCCAAAGTAGAAAGTACCGTGTAATAAAATGTAACTCCCAGTGACTGCCAGAACTCTTTGCTGGCCAGCACTTCCAGATAATTTTTCCCAAAATTAAAACTCATTCCGGTTCCCATTAACAAGTTCCAGTCATTCAAACTAAATGCGAACGTCATAAGAATGGGAACCGCGAGCATAACTACCATAAAAAGGAAAGTCGGCAGAACAAAGACCCATCTGATATGCTTATTTACAAAATTATTCATATTCCTTCTCCTGTTATGGAAAGGAGCCTTAAAAGGCTCCTTTTTTGCTTTAGCCTATTCTTCATAGGGATAATCTGCACCATATTCTCCTGCATCTTTCAACAGCTGGTCAACTTTTTGGGAGGCCGCCTGCATCTTACCTGCCAAAGCAGATCCCTCACCTTTTGTCTCAATAGAGTATACGATTGCCTCACCCATCGCATCCCTGGCTTCTGAGACGGCTGTCATTCTTGGAAGTCCGTACTGATTTGTGGTTTCAGCCTGAATTTCCACATTGTATGCCGCAATGAAATCCTCGGGCATTGCAGATGTGACTCTCTCGTCTTTCCAGACGGAATCACGGAAGGTGGGCATACCCATTGGGGTAATATAAACCGCAATGTCACTGCCTCCTACGAACTTTAAAAATTCCCAGGCAGCTTCTTTGTTTTTGGACCCTGAGTAAATGGAGGCTCCCCACACAACCTGTTTGTAGGACTGACGGCCGGCAGGTCCTTCCGGAATAGGGGCAACACCAACCTGATCATAATAAGCGGACTCATTTGCATCTACCAAAGTCTGGTACAATGCAATCGCATCAATGCACATAGCCACCTGGCCTGCATTAAACAACTGAGTCATCTGAGAATAGCCCGCTGTGAGGATTCCTTCCGGAGCATATGTTCCCAGCAGTTTGCCGTAAAATTTTGCCGCCTCTAAGTTCTCAGGAGTATGGAACGCACTGGCTCCTTCCTTAAAATAGGCCCCACCAAAGCCGTATAGGAACGGGGAGAATTGAGAGGTAAGTGCTATTTTCTCTCCGCGGCATGCAATAGAATAAAAATTATTAGCTGGATCGTTTATTTTCTCACATACCTCCAGAAGTTCATCATAGGTAGCCGGCGGTGTAAGTCCTTTGTCCTTAAATATATCCTTCCGGTAAAACATCAGCTGTACGGAAGAATAGAGAGGAAGGGCTCCGATCTCACCAGTGGATTTAATCTTAATCTGATCCATAGGTGCAGATGAAAAATCTTCCCAGTCAAAGGAGGGATCCTCCAGATAAGTATCCAGCGGCTCAATCCAGCCATTGTTGCTGTATGCTGCCATATCCTGCAGAGGACTCATCAGAAATGCATCTATGGTGGATGAACCTGCAAGGAATTCGGTTGTGCATTTTTCCCGCAGCTGTCCTTCTCCATAAAGCTCCAGGTTTACTTTAATTCCTGTTTTATCTTCAAAATCATTAAGATAAGTCTCTATAGCATCTGATATCTGTCCTGTCATACTAAGTACCCGTATGGTAGTTCCTGCATAGGGTTTTTCGTTCTGTCCTTTACTGCTTTCATTCGCTGCTGTTTCCGTCTTTGAAGTTTCTTCCGCCTTTTGAGTGTCACCGGGAATTCCGCTTGTTCCGCCTGAACACCCAGCAAGCGAACCTGCAAGCATTACTGCGCTTAGAGCCAGACAAATTCTTTTTTTCATAATACTTCCTCCTTCGTTTTTACATATTTTACCTGTAATCACAGTATAGCGGCTGCATATCTTATTTTGAATAAACAAAAATAGGGATTGTTGGTATTATATTCCACCACCTCCAATCCCTATTTTTTATTTGAACTATTGTCCGGTTTTATGTCAAAATGATACGATATTTACAGTCTTTTTACATCACTGGGGCTTATATGATAATATTTTTTAAAGAGTCGGCTGAAATATGATATGTCCTTGATTCCAATCCGATCTGCAGCCTCCTGCACCTGGATCTTTCCGCTGCTTAACATGGCATAGGCTTTTTTCATCTTCAGTTTATTAAAATAATGAACGAACGTTATGCCTGTAGTCTTCTTAAACAATATACAAAACTGGCTTTTCCCTAAAGAACAATGCCTTGCCGCCTCTTCCAGACTGATATTCTCTTCCACATGTGTTTCCAGGTAATGAAGCAGCCCCATAATTTCCGGGCTGGCTGCCTTATTGGCCTGGAGCTGATTTAGAATCATTTGAAGCTCGTCTTGAAAGCAGTGCTTTAAATCCCATATTGTTTCAGCACGCCAAAAATCCGCCATGAAGACGGAATCATCATATTCCGAGGCATCGTCCACCTCCTGAAACGTATTCCCTGAAATAAAAATCCAGGCTTTCAGTACAGACCGGCGTATGACCTCTATCTGCCCAAAATGGCGATAAGCTGCCATCCCCTCAAACCATTCATCTGTCAGCCTGCTGACTTCCCGATAATCCAGTGCAAAAACAGCTTCCTGAATTTTTCTCTGAACATCTTTATTAATCACTATTGGTGCTTTTTCTTCAGCCTGATTCTCATGTAACGAGGCTTCCCCATCAAAAAATCGAAGATGTGCCGCCTCTTTCGCCTGTTGGTAGCTGAATGGTATTTGGGTTCGCTCATCGCACGGACTCCCGAGTCCCATGGAAAGTGTCAGATTTAGATGGGTTTTCAGGGTATGATTTAAAAACTTCAATATGTCAGGTAATAAAACCTTCAGCTTCTCTCCAGCCTTCAGGGTAAATATCACCATGATCTCTCCTTCACCTACAAACGCCAACTCGAACCGTGGAAGCTTTCCAAAATATTCTTTTATGATATTAATGAGACCATATCTTCTGGTATAAGAATCCATATCTTCCTGATCCATTGCAGTTCTCAAATGATCTATCAGAAGGCAGCCGCTGCAATATGAAACATGCGGATCAAAGATGAAACCCATCCTGTCCAGAAGCCGCTCAAAATCAGGGCAGACCGGACTTCCGGAAAGAAGCAGTCTAAAATCCTCCTCTCTGTTCAAAGGACTGGCATTCCCCGCAAGTTCAAGCTCTCCTTCTTTTTCCCCTTCTTTCTCTATGACTTCTTTCAGCCTGGAAATCAGTTCAATCATGGTGTTCCTTGTGATTGACAGTTTGAGTATATAATCCTCAGCTCCCAGCTTAATAGCCTTTTTCACATATTCGATTTCATTGATGCAGCTTAGAACGACCACTTTTGTCCTGGAATAATGAGTACAAATATATTCTACCAGCTGGATCCCATCCATTTCCGGCATCATAATATCCGTAAATACAACATCCGGTACCTGCTTTTCAAAAAAAGTGATTGCATCCCTGGCAGATTCACAGGTGGAAATTATTTCACACCCATATTCCTCCCAGTTTATACAAGACTGAAACCCCACTCTTACAATCAATTCATCATCCACAATCATTATTTTCAACATCCATCCCACCCCAATCAGGAAATATTACATACACTTTTGTACCAATGTTTTTCTTAGACTCAATGTAAAGGCCATAATCCGGTCCATATTTTAATTTCATTAATTCATGGATGCTGGTAAGGCCGATTCCTGTTACATTACGGCGTTTTTGGCGGACATCTAATTCCTTTAATATTTCATCCAATACCTCGGACTCAATCCCTATCCCATTATCCTGAATCGTGACACATACCCTGCCGTTATATTGTTCCGCCTTAATCCAGATCTCCCCGTTCTCCACATCCTCCATACCATGAAAAACTGCGTTTTCCACCAATGGCTGAAGAAAAAATCGAATTACCTGGAAGTCCTCCAGCACTTCAGGGACATCGGCATGAATCTGGATCCTGTTTTTCAAAGCCCAGTTTTTGATTTCCACCCATGCTTTAGCCACCCGGATCTCCTCACGGAGAGGCCCCTCCTCCTCTCCCCGGTTCATGGTGTTTTCCAACAGAATTCCCAAGGAGGTAATCATATCCGCAATGTTTCCAGCACCGGAAATCATTGCAGACCATTTAATTACATTGAGGGTATTGAACAAAAAATGGGGGTTCAGCTGGGCCCTGAGCATCTCATATCGAAGATTCTGTTCAATCTCCTTCTGCTTAATGGCTTGAGCAGACAACTTTTCAATATAATCCACCATCCGATTAATCTCATGCTCTGCTTCTACGATACCTATTACAGGTCTTGCGCACCCTTCCACCCCCTCCACATCAGAGAGTACTGTCCCACCAATATTTATGCTGCTTATTTTAAGGATGAGACGGTTCAAAGGCGCATTTACATATACATACATTGCCAGGCAGACAACACTGGCCCCTATTGCAAGCAGAATCATCATCGTGGTGACGGCACTATAAAGCTTGTCAACGGCTTCCGTGGTTTTATCCAAGGGAACCATATTCACCAAACGCCATCCAGAACTATCCATTGTCACATAATTAATCAGATACTCTCTCTCAGCCACTGTATAGTGGAAATATCCATCATGCTCCTTTAATAAGAGATCCATATTATTAACGGAAATATCATGAAACAGATCCGCATCTTCATTCGCATAAACCAAACGTTGCTCCTCATTAAACAGAGCCATAGCCGCCCCTTCATATGGGATTAGGATCTGTGACAGGTTTTCAGTCGGAAATGATACAAAAGAAATACCTAGAAATTTCTGAGAATTGTAATCACGTATCCGTCTGATAAATAAGATGAAATCTTCATCCCTGGGGTTGTCCCCTTCGCCTTTAAATACACCCTTATCATTATATGTACAGGGAATAACCCACCGCGATACCTCCTGACTTTCCATAAAGTCATGATACCAGTCCTGTCTACAGACGCTTTCAGAGAACTGCTTCCCAAAATAAGTGCTGTTGTCAATCCCATCCGTCACACTGTATACGGTACCATCCACTCCCAGTATAATATAATGCATCCGATAATCAAAAAATATGTTTCTATAAAACGTAAGGGTCTCCACTACAGAACGAATCCGACCGGCATTTTCCGAAGAAAAGACCTTCCCTTCAAAGGATTGATTCAATAACGCAGACACCTGCTTGTTAGTACTTGAGGCGGCAGACAACTTCCGTATGGAATCAGTGATATCCGTTAATGCCAGCTCATTACGATTCATATATTGGGATATTATGCCTGCTTCCTGCTCAATCAGGAGGTTTCTGCTCCGGTTGAACGCATAATTCATAATTATAAGAACGCTTATAAAAAGGAAAATGATGCAAATATATATGATCTTTATACGTAAATTGACCCTAAACTTATTTTTCACTGCTATACCCCCGCTTTTTTCCCCTAAGCAGTTTCATAATCTGTATATATCCGCGCAATATAAATAAGACAGAAACTTTTACGTCTAGTGTACTTCATACAGAAAGCAAAGGCAAGATTAAAATAAATTCCGAGAAGGTGATATATCAATGCATAGTTATACTATAAAGGATTTAGCTGACCGCGCAGTTTTTTCAAATCTATAAAATCTGTGAACAAATCCGCTTTTGTATAAATTATAAAAAGAAGGCTTTTGTGCAATAGATGATCGCCCATCTATATTACAAAAGCCTCTTTGCCTTTATTGGTTTATCCCTTCCGACTATGCCAGGTTGGAATACCCCATTAAGCTCCTATCAACTTCCTTTGCCACTTCCCGGCCTTCCCTGATCGCCCAAACTACCAGCGATTGTCCCCGGCGCATATCACCGGCTGCAAATACTTTATCTACATTCGTCTTATATTTCCCCTCTTCTGTCTCCACATTACTTCTGCCGTTTAATTTCACGCCAAAAGCATCAGCAACATAAGTCTGGGCGCCCAGAAATCCTGCTGCAATTAAAACAATATCGGCCGGAACTTCTCTCTCACTGCCGGCTACTGGCTCCATGTTTAAACGGCCGGTCTTTTCATCCGTTTTAGGCTCCAGTCCCATGAGCACGGCTTTCACTATTTTGCCGGACTTATCCTTAATAAATTCCTTTACCGTCGTCTGGTATACCCTGGGGTCCTTTCCGAATACGGCAATGGATTCTTCCTGGCCGTAATCAGTCTTCAGAACTTTCGGCCATTCGGGCCAGCTATTATCAGGGGTTCTTTTTTCAGGGAGCTTTGGCATCATCTCAAGCTGGGTGACGGAAGCACACCCATGGCGGATGGCCGTTCCCACACAGTCGTTACCCGTGTCACCGCCGCCGATGACGATGACGTGCTTACCTTTTGCGGAAATATGGCTGTTATCCTGTAAGTTGGAATTCAATAAGCTTTTTGTGGTTGACTTTAAAAAATCTACTGCAAAATAAATTCCTCCCCCATCTCTTCCCGGAACCTTTAAATCCCTAGGATTGGAAGCCCCGCAGGCCAGGATGATGCGGTCATATTCCTTTAACAGATCTTTGGCCTTCTGGTTTTTTCCAATATCAGTGCCTGTCAGGAACGTCACTCCTTCCTGCTTCATGATCTCCACCTTCCGGTCTATCACATGCTTTTCCAGCTTCATATTGGGGATCCCATACATGAGAAGACCACCTATGCGGTCCTCCCTTTCCAATACAGTAACGCTGTGCCCCCGTTTGTTCAGTTGATCTGCTGCTGCCAGACCTGCCGGGCCGGAACCGATGACGGCCACTTTTTTCCCGGTGCGGATCTTTGGCGGGATGGGACCTGCTATGCCGCTTTCATAAGCACGTTCAATGATGGCGTACTCATTTTCCTTGATGCTCACCGGATCTCCATTTAACCCGCAGGTACATGCGGCTTCACAGGGAGCCGGGCACACCCTGGCGGTAAATTCCGGAAAACTATTGGTTTTTTTCAGCCTGTTGTAGGCCTGCTGCCATGTCCCGGTGTAAACAAGCTCATTCCATTCCGGGATCAGATTGGTAAGGGGGCAGCCGGAAACCATACCTTTTAAGATCATACCGGACTGGCAGAAGGGGACACCGCAGTCCATGCAGCGCGCACCCTGGCATTTTTGTTCTTTTTCAGAAAGAGGCAGGTGGAACTCGTTATAATTCTTAATACGAGCCTTGGGGTCTACCGCTTTTCCTGTTTTTCTGCTGTATTCTAAAAATCCTGTTGGCTTTCCCATGATCAGCTCCTCCTTACTTCTTTGTGTTGGCATAAAATGCTTCAATCTGTGCCTGTTCGCTGCTTAACCCTTTTTCCTCCATCTGAACGATGGTGTTCAGCATGCGTCTGTAATCATGAGGCATGACCTTCTTAAACTTAGGAAGATACTCTCCAAAGTTATCAAGAATCTCTTTTCCTTTTGCGGAATTGGTGTAAGCCACATGTTCTTTGATCATTTCTTTTAATTCAAGAACATCGTATTTATTGGTAACTTCTTCAAAGGAAACCATTTCCTTATTAAGCCTCTTATATAAATCTCTCTTTTCATCCAGAACATAGGCGATGCCGCCGCTCATTCCTGCAGCAAAGTTTTTGCCAGTGGGCCCCAGCACCACCACGCGCCCGCCTGTCATGTATTCGCAGCCATGGTCTCCCACACCTTCCACAACAGCGGTTGCTCCAGAGTTCCGGACACAGAAACGTTCGCCTGCGATCCCGCAGATAAATGCCTTTCCGTTTGTAGCGCCGTATAAGGCCACATTTCCGATGATAATGTTATCCTCAGCCTTAAATTTAACGCCCTGGGGCGGATAAACCACCAGCTTGCCGCCAGAAAGTCCCTTTCCAAAATAATCATTGCTGTCGCCCACCAGCTCTAAAGTAAGGCCCTTTGGAATAAAGGCTCCAAAGCTCTGACCGCCGCTGCCCGTACAGTTGATGGTAAAGGTATCCTCCAAAAGCCCATCCGGATAAAGTCTGGTAATTTCCGAGCCAAATATGGTACCCAGGGCCCGATCCGTATTGGAAATATCGATATGAAGGCTCTTTTTCTGACCGGCCCGCAGAGCATCTCTTAATTTCTTAAGGATGATCTTCTCATCTATGGTTTTCTCTAGTTCAAAATCATATACCTGTTTCTTATCGTATCCTAAAAGCTTCTGCCCAGCATAGGAATTTCCCAATATAGCGGAAAAATCCACCTTTCCAGCTCTTTCAGAAGGAATACTGGCTTTCTTCTTTAACAGATCCGTCCTTCCCACAAGTTCATCTACGGTGCGGATACCAAGCTTTGCCATATATTCCCGAAGCTCTTTGGCAATAAAATTCATGAAATTGATTACGTGTTCCGGTTTTCCTTTAAAGCGCTTCCTAAGCTCCGGATTCTGGGTGGCAATGCCCACCGGACAAGTATCCAGATTACAGACTCTCATCATGACACAGCCCATGGTCACAAGAGGGGCTGTAGCAAAGCCGAACTCCTCCGCTCCCAGGGCACAGGCAATGGCAACATCCCGCCCCGTCATCAGCTTCCCGTCTGTCTCCAGGATCACCTTATCCCTTAACCCATTCATAATCAGGGTCTGATGAGCCTCCGCTACACCAAGCTCCCATGGAAGCCCTGCATTATAAATAGAATTTCTTGGAGCCGCACCGGTTCCGCCGTCAAAGGCGGAAATAAGGATTACCTGTGCACCGGCCTTTGCAACACCTGCGGCTACTGTGCCCACTCCTGCCTCAGAAACCAGTTTAACAGAAATCCTGGCATTGGTATTCGAATTTTTCAAGTCATAAATCAGCTGGGCCAGATCCTCAATGGAATAAATATCATGGTGAGGCGGCGGAGAGATAAGACCTACTCCTGTCGTGGAATGCCTGGTTTTGGCAACCCACGGATATACCTTCCCGCCTGGAAGCTGGCCTCCTTCTCCCGGCTTCGCTCCCTGAGCCATTTTAATCTGGATTTCTCTGGCACTTACCAGATACCTTGAGGTTACTCCAAATCGTCCGGAAGCAACCTGCTTGATAGCAGAACATCGGTTTACGCCGTCCGGACCTACGGTCAGACGCTCCAGGCTTTCGCCTCCCTCGCCGCTGTTGGATTTTCCATGAATCCGGTTCATGGCAATCGCCAGGGTTTCATGAGCTTCCTGGGAAATGGATCCGTAAGACATAGCTCCTGTTTTAAACCGTTTAACAA
>POVV01000829.1_pt1 | contig 15413 bp, 14 predicted proteins | sample 1560271 | NCBI WGS metagenome assembly POVV01 (sample SAMN08337232, study PRJNA429181) | Bioreactor metagenome, whole genome shotgun sequencing project. | biome: cows' rumen and soil; feature: anaerobic; isolation source: anaerobic chemostat enrichment culture, galacturonate as sole carbon... | reverse complement strand
GGCTGTGATCCCAAGAAACTGCATGTCCTCAGGAAGGGGCGCCTCAAAAGAAAGAGGCTCCTTTTTGATTGGGTGAAGGAAATCCAGCCGGTAGGAATGCAGAGCCTGACGGGTAATGTAACGGTAATCCGGATGATAAAGGAAATCCCCTGGCAGGGGATGACCGATGGATTTTAAATGGACCCGGATCTGGTGGGTGCGGCCGGTTTCCAGGCAAAGGCCTGCAAGGGAATGCCCTGTCGCAGGGTCATAATAAAGCCGTTTATAATGAGTGCGCGCCTCTTCTCCATTTACCGGGTCCACACACCGTTCAATGGTGGAGCCGTCTACCCGGGCAATCGGAGCGTCGATGGTTCCTTCTAAAGGAAGCTCTCCCCGGACAATCGCAAGGTAACGGCGGTGAAGCTCTCTTTTTTTCACCATATCCGAAAGAATGCAGGCGCTTAAAGGATTTTTTGCCACCACCAGAAGTCCGGTGGTATCCCGGTCAAGGCGGTTGATTGCCCGGTAGATAAAGGACTCATTCTTTCCCTCAAAATAATAGGCGATCCCGTTAGCCAGGGTATGATCAAAGTTCCCCTGGGACGGATGAATGGGGACACCGGCTTCCTTGTTAATGACCAGGATATGTTCATCCTCGTACTGGATATGGATCGGCATGGGAGTGGGAACAATATTCTTAGAACTTTCTTCATCGCAGATAAAAATGGATAAAAGCTCGCCGGGCTTAAGGGCGTGTGTTGTATAGACAGGTTCTCCTCCTGCCGTGATTCCATTGGATCGGTTCCGAAGCTGTCTTATGAGGCTCTGGGAGTATCCCCGATTTAATAAATACTGTTTTACAGTCATATCTTCAAAGTCTTGTGTTATGGTATAATTCATAGTCATTTTCATAAACCGATTCTAACATGGCGGGTGGTGATTGACAAGGAGAATCTATGGGTTATAATTAGCTGGTAGAAAATGAAAGAGGGGGTTTGAAAATGTTAGATCAGGATATTTATGAAGCATTGGAAATGGAATTAGAAAGAAACCATATTAGTGAAGATGTGGATGAGATTCTGCTGGATTTGGCGGAAGCGCTTGCAGACAGGGGAATTATGGATAAAGAACTGGTTTTAACGGAATCCTATGGTAAGACACAGATTCAGGTGACCGGAGTCTGCTCCGAAGAGGAGGGGGAAGTGAACATCTTAATGAAGCAGGTGCGGATCGGAAAAAAGGAGTTTGAAATTAATGATTATTTTCTATAAGGAGAAAACAGGGCGGAAGAAATGGAGGCAGCAAACTCATGATGACAATCAAACAGGAATATTCGACAAAGGAGCTGGGGATCGATCTTCTGTGTGATCTGGCGGGAGCTATTTTATTTAATATCGGAATCTATAATTTTGCAGTAAATGCGGAGTTTGCTCCCGTTGGGGTATCTGGTATCGCACTGATCCTGCGCTATCTGTTCGGCCTGCCAATGGGAATTACCAGCATAGTCTTAAACATTCCCATTGTGTTAGTCAGTTACAGGCTTTTGGGAAGGCGGTTTTTGCTTCGTTCCATGAAGAGCATGATCATCTTTGCCCTTGTCCTGGACTATGTAGTTCCTTATCTGCCGGTTTATCAGGGAAATCCGCTGTATGCTTCCGCCTGCACCGGAATCTTTTCCGGCCTGGGGTTAACCATCGTCTATTTAAGAAACTGCTCCACAGGAGGTACGGACTTTCTGGTCATGGCGATCCGGAAGATTTTCCCTCACCTGACCATCGGGCAGATATCCCTTGTGGTGGATGCCGTGGTAATTATCGCCGGTGGACTGGTATTCCGTAATCTGGATGCGGTCATCCTGGGCATGCTTTCTACCATTGTAACCACCATGGTGATCGACAAGATCATGTATGGCCTGGGAGCCGGAAAACTGGTTTTTGTGGTCACCTCCCATGCAGAAGAGGCGGCACAGAGAATCGAGGAAAGTACCGGACGTGGCTGCACCTTTCTTAAGGGCCAGGGTTCTTATTCCCTGGATGAAAAGAAGGTGATCATGTGCGCCTGCAATAACAGCCAGGTGGTGCCCATCCGCCGTGCGATTCACGAAACAGACAAAGAGGCTTTTCTCATCATCACGGATTCCAATGAGGTTTACGGCGAAGGGTTTAAAGCCATCGAAGGCCAGCTGTAGCCGCCCCATTATTTTAGGCCGGATTTCCCCCGGCCGGATGTATGGTCCACAATCGAATCTTTTTTTAAGAAACTGGCTCTTTTAACGCTGTCAGTTCCGAATTTGCCGCGGATATGATCCACGGCTTTTTCCATTTCCTTCATCTTGCGGGCCTGCTCTGACTCAAATAGATTAAGCTGGCAAAACCCTTCCTCAGAAATCTTGGTGGCCCGCACGCCGATTAAGCGAAGAGGGGTGCGGTCCCATAGCTCCTTAAGCAGGCTACAGGCGTTTTCATAAATCACAGTCGTGGAATCCGTAGGATTGTTTAAGGTCATCTGATGGGACTTGGTATGAAAATTCCAGTCTTTGATTTCCACACAGACACAGTCCGATAAAACTTGGTCTGAACGGAGGCGGGCGCCCACGGTTTCGCATAGGGACAGGAGAACCTGGCAGGCTGCGTCTAAGTCGTCGATATCATGGGAAAGGGTGGTACTGTTTCCGTAACCCTTGTTTAAAGGCTCCCGTTCTTCCACGGGCGAGGTGTCAATGCCCAGGGCATAATCATGGATCAGCAGGGCATACTTTTCCCCCAGCAGGGGTTTTAAGTGACTTACGCTGCAGGCCGCCAGTTCCCCTATGGTGTGGATGCCGATGCCTTCCAGCTTTTTCTGGGCGGAATGGCCCACAAAAAACAGTTCCCGTATGGGAAGGGGCCACATTTTGGAAGGTATTTCATGGGCAAACAGGGTATGGCAGAGATTGGGCTTTTTAAAATCCGATGCCATTTTAGCCAGGAGTTTATTGGGAGCCACACCGACGTTCACCGTAAACTTCAGTTCCCGCCAGATCCTTTCCCGTATCTGGTTTGCCACCTCCAGTGGGGAACCGAAGAGGTGGATGGTGGAGGTCATGTCAAGAAATGCCTCGTCGATGCTGAATTTTTCAATATCTGGAGTGTAATCGGTCAAAAGCTCCATAAGCTTCCGGGATTTATCAAGGTATACGTCAAACCGGGCCGGGACAACAGTGAGGGCAGGGCATTTGCGCAGAGCCTGGCTGATGGGTTCTCCGGTTATGATTCCATATGCTTTAGCGGGCATGGATTTTGCCAGAACGATCCCATGCCTTAAAGAGGCGTCGCCGCCAACTGCCGATGGAACGGTACGTAAATCAAGGGCGTTAAAGTCAGCTTCCAGCCGGCTGACAGATTCCCAGCTTAAAAATGCGGAGTTCACGTCTATGTGAAAAATTAAGGGCTCCGGTGCCATGTCAGTCCCTCCTTTGGCATCTTTTACTTAAATTTCCTTCTCTTCCTATTATATCGAAAATACGTTCGGAAAGTAAAGGGGAATAATTAAAAAACCATTGGAATAGGATAAAATAAATCCATGGGGGAGGCTCTTTCATGAGGCATGCCATAGGAATCCTGCTGGCAGCAGCTTTTGTCTTTCTTATAGGGACAGGGGCAGCCGCGGTTTGGCTGACGGGAAAAGAGGCCGTTAATGAAAACATAACAGTAACAGAGGAGAAGGAAGAAAAAAATACAACGATTCAGACAAAGGATGAGCTGAATCTTTATGCCCAATCAGCAGTTTTGATGGATGCCTCAACCGGCCGGGTTTTATATGGAAAAAATGAAAATTTGGCCAGGCCCATGGCCAGCACCACAAAAATCATGACTTGCATCCTCGCCCTGGAGAGCGGGAATCTTTCTGACACGGTAACTGCCAGCCAGAATGCGGCCTCCCAGCCTAAAGTTCATTTAGGAGTCTATAAGGGAGAGACGTTTCTGTTAAAGGATTTACTTTACAGCCTGATGCTGGAATCCCATAATGATGCCGCTATGATGATCGCAGAGCACATAGGAGGGAGCCAGGAGGGGTTTGCCAGACTGATGAACCAGAAAGCCAGGGATTTAGGCTGTGAAGATACCTATTTTATCACACCTAATGGGCTTGATGCCAAAGAAGAAAAGGATGGACAGGTGAAGATACATTCTACGACAGCCGCAGATTTAGCCAGGATCATGAATTACTGTATCGGCCAGTCGCCTAAAAAAGAGGAATTCCTTCAGATTACGGCAACTAGAAGCTATGCCTTTGCTGATCTGGAAGGAAAACGTTTCTATTCCTGCAATAACCACAATACTCTTCTGGCCATGATGGACGGGGCGTTTTCAGGAAAGACAGGGTTTACCGGAGGAGCCGGCTATTCTTATGTGGGAGCTGTCCAGGATGATGGAAGGGTTTATACCATCGCCCTTTTAGGCTGCGGATGGCCGCCTCATAAGGCTTATAAATGGTCAGATGCAAGAAAACTGTTCCAATACGGGATGGAACGCTTTCATTACAGGAACGTATTTGAAGACGTCAGTCTTCCGGATATTCCTGTAATAGATGGGATTCCTTCCTCCGGACGCTTAGATGAACCGGTCCTGGTATCCTGCAGCATAGGCGGGGAGGAAGAAAAGAGTTTAAACATCCTTTTGGCAGATGAGGAAGAGGTCACGGTACAGACTGAGATTCCCAAGGAATTAAAGGCTCCGGTCCGTAAGGGGCAGACGGTGGGGACTGTCATTTACCGCTTAAACGGAGAGGTCGTAAAAAGCTATCCGGTATATCTGACGGTCGGAGCAGACCGCCTGACAACGGCCTGGTGCATAAAAAATATTTTCAATAGATACTTATCCATGCCTGGAGTTATGGGACTTATCCCTAACTGACCGAATACATAAAAGAATGAGGCGTAAGGAAACTTAAGCGTTCCCTTACGCCTCATTTTTGTTCTTTATTAACGGCAAGTCTGAGTACATTCTGGTTTAAAGGATATACTGATATTTCAAAGGAATTCCTGACATAAACTGAAGAAAATAAATTGTATAAACCAACGGCACATGGTATATTAAGAGTGTTTGCTTATACAAGGAAAGGAAAATTAAAAAGTATGAATATGAAAAAGATCGCAACAGTGCTTGTGGGCAATACCATTTATGCTCTGGCCGTATCCTTGTTTATTCTGCCGGGGGGACTGATCACAGGCGGAACGACCGGCCTAGCTTTAGTGGCCCATCACCAGTTAGGCATTCCCGTAGCGGCCTTTATCGGAGCCTTTAATATTATCATGTTTGTGGCGGGAGCCTTCTTTTTGGGGAAGCAGTTTGCATTTACAACCATGATCAGTACTTTTTATTATCCGTTTATATTAGGAGTGTTTGAAAATCTGTTCGGTCAGGCCGCAATGACAGATGACCGGATGCTGGCCACTGTTTTTTCAGGACTTTTGATCGGCGTGGGCATCGGCATGGTGATACGGGCCGGCGCTTCCACCGGAGGAATGGATATTCCCCCTCTGATCCTTAATAAAAAAATGAATCTGTCCGTATCCATGACCATGTCGGCCTTTGACTGCCTGATCCTTCTGTCACAGATGTTATTTTCCAATAAGGAGCAGATCCTTTATGGAATTCTGCTGGTGCTCACCTACAGCACAGTTCTTGATAAGGTGCTCTTAATCGGCCGCAACCAGATGCAGGTAAAAATCATAAGTGAAAAGTATGAGGAGATCAGTCAGGCGATCCAATCCCGGATGGACAGAGGAACCACCTTGCTTGCCAGTGAAGGAGGATATTTAAAAACGGCTTCCTTTACGGTTCTTACCGTAATCTCCGGGAGACAGCTTTCAAAGGTGAACGAACTGGTCATGGGGATCGATCCCAGTGCATTCATGATCATTAACCAGGTCAATGAGGTGCGGGGAAGGGGGTTCACCCTTCATAAAGAATATAAATAGTGGATAAAGAACAGACTAGAATCTTACGGAAAGATGACTAAGGTTTACGGTTTTAGAAACCCTATTGACTTAACAGTCTGGCAGGTGCTAAACTGTACCCGGATTAGAAAATGGACGCAGGGAGGAACCAGGAAATGCTGAAAAAGAAAATCAGTTTATTTTGTTTTGCCGTCACTTTTGCTGTGCTGTTGACAGCTGGCTGCGGCAGGAAGCAAGCTGCAGATTTGGGCGGAGCTCCTTCGGAAGCGGCAAAGACAGAGACTGCGGCCGTAAGGATGGAGAAATCCGGGACAAATCAAGGAGATGAGGAAACAGTTTCGGAAGAGGATATGGGCCAGCCAGGGCCGGGAATAGAGGCCGTGGAGAGTGAAGAAAGCACTGGAGCGGGAAAAAAGGTGGAGGCGTTTGCTGAAAAGATTCAGGAAGCGGTAGGAGACCGGGATCTGGAAGCATTTGCAGACCTGCTGTTTTATCCCTGTGTTTTCGTAACGGCGGATGAGGAGACGATCACCCTTAAAAACCGGGAAGATTTATTTAAGCAGAACCCTGATATGGTGTTTGGTGATGACCTGATGGTAGCGGTGGCCAATGTGGATACAGTTTCATTGAACATGACGGATAAAGGCGTGACCATGGGAGAAGGAACATCGAAAATCACCTTTCAGGAACGATCAGGCGGAAGCTTTGGAATAATAGAAATCAGGGAATAAGCGATACCCTTAACAGGAAGTAAAGAGGAAAAGACAAAAGTGGAAGAGAATGTGACTTTAGATGAAATGCTTTCTTTCCGGGAAAAGAAAGCAGGCATGCAGGAAGCACTTCATAAAAAGCATGAGGAAGCCACGATTGTGGCTCTTGGGATGAACATTCCCGGTCCAAGGAAAACCTCTCCCGGTATCTTTCTGGCGTTTACCGCGGGGGGAGAAGACCTTGACCGCCTGTTTTTGGAACATGGGCTGACTGTGACGGAAAAGACCGTGGTAAAAGAGAAGGCCGGCTATTTAAAACTCTACGCTGTGAAAAGCCAGGCCCCCCTATTTGTGAAAAAGATAACGATTCATATGGAAGAAACCCATCCTCTTGGAAGGCTGTTTGATATCGACGTATACGATGAGGCTGGAAACGGGATCGGCAGAGCGGAATTGGGATACCCCGTGCGCAGATGCCTGATATGTGAAACGGATGCAAAGCTATGCGGCCGGAGCCGGAGCCATACGGTAGAGGAGCTTTACGGACGTGTTGAGAGTATGATAGATTCCTGGTTGATCGAAGGGGGCAGATGAGAATCTGCCCCTTTCTTAATAAATTTTAAGATTCCTTTTTTCCCTGGTTAAGATTCTCCCTTTAAAATGAACGTATAGAACATAAAAGGGAGGCTTTAAGCAAAATGGAAATTAAAAAACCAGCCATGGCCGGTACATTGGAGTCCAGCGACTGTCAGGTGACTGTAGAGCCAGGTGATGGTAAAATCGATTTTGTGCTGGAAAGCGCAGTAATAAACCAGTATGGCAACAGGATCCGGAAGGTAATTATGGAGACCCTTAAGAATCTGGGAATCGACAATGTGAGAATCACAGTTGTTGATAAGGGAGCACTGGATTGCACCATTAAGGCGCGGGTGGAAGGTGCGGTATCCCGTTCCACGGACCAGTTTGAAAATATTCTTTGGGGAGGCAGCAGAAAACAATGAATCCGAATAAGAAACGGCTCAGAAGAACCATGATGTTTTTAAATGCCCAAAAACCAAGCCTCATTAAGGATCCGCATATTTATAAACCGGATTCCATTATGCTGGATTTAGAAGATGCGGTCGCAGAGAACCAGAAGGATGCAGCCAGGTTTTCCCTTTATCATGCATTGCAGGAGATCGATTACAGGGGCTGCGAGCGGGTAGTCCGGATCAATGGACTGGATACTCCTTATTGGAAGGAGGACATCCGTTGTGCGGTTGCAGGCGGCTGTGATGCGATCCGGATTCCGAAAACAGAAAGGCCTGAGGATGTAAAAGCAGTGGAGGCAGAGATCCGGACTGCAGAAGAGGATTTCGGCATTCCGGAAGGAAGGACCCTCATTATGGCTGCCATAGAATCTGCAAGAGGAGTGGTAAAGGCCCTGGATGTCTGTGAGGCTTCCGGGCGGCTGTTTGGAATTGCACTTTCCGGCGGGGACTATACCAAGGACTTACAGACCTATATTACAGGAACCGGAATTGAGCTGATGGGAGCCAGACAGAACTTGATCATTGCAGCCAGGGCAGCAAAGATCCAGTGCTTTGATACGGTTTATACGGACCTTGATGATATGGAGGGCTTCCGGCGGGATGTGGAAACCATTCATTTGATGGGATTTGACGGAAAATCCATTATCAATCCCCGCCAGATCCCGGTTGTCCATGAGATCTTTACACCGGCACAGAAGAATATCATCTTTGCAGAAAAGGTGGTTATGGAAATCGAGGACAAAAGGGAAAAGGGAATCGGAGTATTTATCGTAGACGGAAAAATGATCGACATAGCGTTCTATGACGGAGCCAGGAGAACCATAGAGCTTGCCAAGGCCTCTGGCGTATACAAAGGAGGATTGTAAGATGATTAATGCAGTAGGGAGAGATATTCCGGAAGAAATCTTAAAACTCACAGGAAAAGAACCTTTTATGGGAGTTCATCACTTTGATGGATCTGTGTATAAAAAAGATGGTCCTTTTACAAAGTGTGTAATCAATTCGCAGGGGAGCAAGCTGTTGGACAGCATTCACGACTGTCTGGTGAAATGCGGGATCCGGGATGGTATGACCCTGGGCTTTCATCATCATTTCCGGGAAGGCGACTATGTGGTAAACATGGTAATGGAGGAGATCCACAACATGGGAATCAAGGATATTACCATCTGTGCAAGCTCCCTTGGAAAAGCCCATGATAAGCTGGTGGATTACATAGAGGATGGGACCATTACCGGGATTCAGTCCTCCGGCGTCAGGGGAAAGATCGGCAGGGCCATATCAGAAGGAAAATTACAGGGCCTGGCCGTTATGCGTTCCCACGGCGGAAGAGTCCGTGCCATTGAAACCGGTGAGGTGAGGATCGATATCGCATTTGTCGGTGCGCCCACCTGCGATGACTATGGAAACTGCCGGGGCATCGGTGGAAAATCCGATTGCGGCGTTCTCTCTTATTCCATGGTGGATGCAGATTATGCGGATAAGGTGGTTGCAATCACGGACTGCCTGGTTCCATTTCCAAACTTTCCCGCCCATATTTCCATGACAAAGGTAGATTATGTGGTAGTTGTTGATGAGATCGGAAATCCGGAGAAGATTGCTACCGGAGCCGCAAAACCGACCACAGATATGCGCAAGCTTATGATGGCTGATTACTGCACCAATTTTGTCGTGAATACCCCGTATTTTAAGGACGGATTTTCTTACCAGACCGGAGTAGGCGGGGCTTCCATCGCTTCCACCATTTCTCTCGCTAAAATCATGAAGGAGAGAAATGTGCGTATGCGCTTCGGAGTGGGAGGGCTGACAAAGCCCATGTGCGATTTATTGGAGAACGGACAGGTGGATGCCTTGTTAGATACCCAGGACTTCGATCTGGATGCGGTAGAATCCGTCATGAATCCCAGGCATTTTCGAATCAGTGCAGGAGAATATGCGGATCCCTTTAACAAGGGAGCTGTTGTCAACAAGCTGGATTTTGTGATCCTGGCAGCTCTGGAAGTGGATGTGAATTTTAACTGCAATGTAGTGGTTGGCTCTGACGGCATGATTACCGGCGCACAGGGAGGTCATCCAGACACTGCGGCAGGAGCAAAATGTACCATAGTGATTACTCCGCTGCTGCAGGGAAGGATTCCGGCTGTCTGCACAGATGTAACAACGGTTACGACTCCCGGCGAATCCATTGATGTGGTGATCACGGATTATGGCATTGCAATCAATCCAAGAAGGCAGGATTTGATCCAGTGTATGAAAGATGTGGATCTGCCGTTTAAGTCCATTGAGGAGCTGCGGGACATCGCTTATTCCATTACAGGAGAACCGGAAAAGGTCCAGTTTGATGATAAGGTGGTAGGTATCATCGAGAGCCGGGATGGCACTGTTATGGATGTGGTTCGTAAGATCAGGGAGTTTCAGTTTACAGGAGAATAAACAATGAATAGCAGTTCTTATGTGAAACCAAAGGAGACAAGGAAAGAGGCGGCTTTTCACATTGGGAACATGGCTTACCGGGCCATGCTTGAGGAGGTTTATACGACTCCCAAGCCGGGCCTGGTGGATCTGTATTCCACAGGCGCTCATAAAGACATGGACGTTACTTCCTTTGAGAAGAGTGCCAGAGCCCTGGAGCCGTATTTTGTTTCCATGGCATTAGAGGGCATGAGGCTTCCCCACATGCCAAGGCTGTTGTTTGAGCGCATCCGCCGGATCGGTCTGTTAGCGGAGGAAGCCATGTATCAGGCTACGGCCGGAGTAAATACCCATAAGGGACTGATCTTTCACCTGGGAATCTTAAGTGCAGCCGCCGGGGCCTGCATGGAGGCTTATGGAACCGTGACCACCGAGTGCCTGGTGGAAATGGAGCAGGCCATGGCAAGAGAGACCCTGGTAAAAGAATTAAAGGAGATGCAGGAGTTTACCAGCAACGGTGAAAAAAATCTGAATCAATACGGGCTTACCGGTGCAAGGGGAGAGGCCATAAGCGGCTATGCTTCCGTACGCAGGACCGCTCTTCCTGTCATGGCAAAAGGACGGAAGGAAGGCCGGGACTGGAACCGGATCAAACTGGAAACTTTGTTTATGCTCATGAGCAGGGTAGAGGACTCCAACATCATTGCAAGACATGATCCATCCGTTCTTTTGAAGGTTCAGTCCATTGCAAGAAATTTCCTGGAGGCAGGCGGGGCCTACGGGGACAAAAGCATGGTGACGTTAAAGCGAATGGATGCGGATTTTATAAAGGGAAATATAAGTGCCGGAGGATGTGCAGATCTTCTGGCTGTTGCAATTTTCATGAATGATCTGGGGAAAGAACCGGTAAAGGGGAGGATTCTATGGAATTCGTAAAGCTGGAGGGAAGACCCTTAAAAGGAAAAGAGCTGGAGCTGTTAAAGGATTTTTTAAAACGGAATGATCTGGATTATGACCAGGGAATCGAATACAGCGTATGCCTGCTTGATGAGAATTACCAGATCCAGGCCACCGGCTCGGCAGAACAGAATGTCTTAAAATGCATTGCGGTTGATAAAAGCGCACGAGGGTTTGGCTTATCCGGATCGATCATCTCATACTTAACCCAGTATGAATTTGAAAACGGCAGATCCCATATTCTTATATACACAAAGCCGGAAAACAGGGAGATGTTTGGAGACCTTGGATTTTATCCGGTTCTTATGACCGATGAAGTCCTTTTTATGGAAAACAGGAAAAACGGGTTTGAAGAGTTTATGAACCGTCTGATCTCAGAGTCTCCTAAGGAGGCTCTGAACCCGGATATGGCCATCGGTTCCATCGTTGCCAACTGCAATCCATTTACTTACGGTCACCGTTATCTGGTAGAACAGGCCCTTACCTGCTGTGATTATGTCCATGTACTGGTCCTTGCCGATAACAGAAGCAGTTTTGGGGCGGATGAACGCTTTTTTATGGTACGGGAGGGACTAAGAGATCTGCCCCGGGCGATCGTTCATCAGGCGGCTGATTTTGTCATATCCGCAGCAACCTTTCCAACCTATTTCATAAAGGAAAAGGTCCGGGGGGAAAGGGCCGGCTGCCAGCTGGATTTAGAGCTTTTCGGCAAGCGCATCGCCCCGGCTCTTAAGATAACAACTCGTTTCGTGGGAACAGAACCGGTATGCGAGGTAACCGGACATTACAATGAGGAGATGAAACGGATCCTTCCCCGGCATGGAATTTCTGTCATGGAAATCGAGAGGAAGCGTTCCGGGGGAGAGGCAATCAGTGCAACTGAAGTCCGGAAATGGTATGAAAAGGGAGATTTTGAAGGAATGAGGGACCTGGTGCCTGAAACCACATTGGAATATCTTAAAAAGAAAAAAGGCCAGAGGCCTAAGGGATAAACCGGTATCCAAGACCTCTGACTGTTACGATATGGACCGGCTTTTGCCGGTTTTCTTCGATTTTACCACGCAGGCGGTTGATATACACCATGATGGCATTATCGTCTACGGCAACGCTGTTTCCCCACACATGATCGTAAATCATGTCTTTTGTAAATACCTGGCCGGGATGCTTTAAAAACAGCAGCATCAGACTGCTCTCCTTGGAAGAAAGAACAATCTCTTCTCCGTTTTTATAAAACCTCATGGTAGAAGTATTGTAAGTGAAAGATCCGCATTCCAGAACATTCGAGCTGTACAGCACCTGATTTTTGTTGCGGCGGATTAACGCCTTTACCTTGGCCCCCAGCACCAGGGGACGGAATGGCTTGGTTATGTAATCATCTGCGCCAACCGAAAGACCGTATAGGGAATCATAATCCTCGTTTCTTCCGCTTACGATCATAACCGGAGTCTGGATGCCCTGGCTGCGCAGACGTTTGATAACCTCAAAGCCCTCCATATCACCCAGCATAACATCCATGAGAATCATATCGTAAGTGTGGTTTTTCAGTTGATTCAGTGCGGTAAGTCCGCTGTCTGCAACGCTGGTTTCCAGATCGTTGCTGTGCATGACCTTCTCCAATAACTTACAAACCGCCGGATCGTCATCCACAATTAATACTTTATCAGACATAGCTTCCCCCTAAGTAAAATTTATGTAAAGTCTAAAATTATTATAATATTAACCCGGAGACAAGTCAATGAGGAACAGGCAAATAGAGGATGATTTCATGAGTAAAATAAAGGGAAATAAGAGATATGGGACGGTCTTCATGTTTTGTGCCATGGCCTCCGTACTGCTGATTTTCTGTTGTCTTGTATTCAGCATCTGGGATGAATATAAAGAAACGATTATAAATAATCAAAAGAAACAGATGCTTTTGACAACCCAGAGCATGGGAGAAAATTTAAAGATTTTTATTGAAGGATATCAGGCGGATTTAAACACCCTGTGCGACATAGAAAACGAGAACTATAAAAAGACAGGCAGGGAAGAATGGAGCATACTAAAGAGCTATGTGACGAAACACAGCCGGTTTGTTTTTGATGTTATTTTGGAGGATCAGGATGGAAGTTTATTAAAAAGTGTCAATGGATATGGGATAACTGAAACCTATTCCGTCACAGAGATCAGCCAGGATGTGAGCTTTCGGCAGTGCAAACTGGATAATGGAGAAATGTATTTGATTTTAAAGAAAATTCTTCCTGACGGCAGATCCCTTTCCGTTATCTTAAATGAAAAAAATTATTACAATTCCCTTGTTTCCAACATCCGCCTGGGAACCAATGGGTATGTGGTGATCAAGGACTCGGAAGGGATCATCCTCATTCACCCTCAGGAAAGCCAGTGGGGGATCAATGTGATTTCCGGCAGGCAGGAGATGTTTCCGGACAAGGATTTAACAAGCCTTCAGCAGATGATAAAAAACCAGAACAGAGGAGAGGCAGGGGTCTCCGAGTATTATTCCTACTGGTGGCTGGATCCGGGAGTTCCGGAGGTGAAAAAGGTCAGTGCTTATTCACCGGCTGTCATTGGAAACGGGTTTCTGGTAGTCAGTGCGGTGATTGACTACAATGATATTTATATCCCGGTTGCAGCCGGATTTTTCAAGCTGGGCCTTGTCTTTTTAGGAATTGTTTCCGTACTCCTTGGAATGGTGTTTTATATCGGGGACCTGCGGGTCCAGAAGAAAAAGGACACGGAAGAGATCGCTTATCTCTTGGAGCTGAATAAAATTTTAGAGGAAATGCATCAGAGTCAAGAAACCATCGCCCATCAGCAGAGGCTTCAGATTATGGGAACCATGACCGGCGGCATTGCCCATGAGTTTAACAACTTACTGACTCCGATCATGGGATATGCCGAATTGCTGATGTACGGACTTACGGAGGGGGAGGAAAACTATGACAGTGCGTCAGAAATTTATGAAGCCTCCAGAAAGGCAAAAGAAATCATCCAGCAGATTTCATCCTTAAGCCGGAAAAATATGGAGACCGCCTATAAAAACATAAACGCCGCAAAGGTACTGGGCCGTGCCTTAAAAATGGTAAGCTCCGTATGCCCCGCCCATGTGCATCTAAGGAAAGAAATTGTCTTATCCGATGAATGTTTTTTGGGAAACGAAACCCAGATGAATCAGGTCATATTAAACATCTGTGTAAATGCAATTCATGCCATCGGTCACAGGGAAGGAACCATAACCATAAACGGGAGCAGAGTAAGTTCGGAAGAATTAAAACAATACAAGCTTACCTCGGTTTCAGAGGAGTGGAACTATTACCTGCGGATTGACATTGTAGACGACGGGGAAGGCATGAGCGAAGAGGTGTTAAAACAGATTTTTGATCCGTTTTTTACAACCAAGAAAAATGGGAACGGAACGGGCCTTGGCCTTTCTCTGGTGGAGCAGATCATCCATTCCCACAAAGGATATGTATTTGCAAAAAGCATGCTGGGAGAAGGAAGTGTCTTTCATATTTTCCTTCCTGTGAATGAACAGAAAGAGCAGGAAGGGCAGCAGGAGACCGAGGAGGAAAGCGGGGACTCTTTAAGGCTTCTGGTCATCGACGATAATCCAAAGGTATTACGTCTTCTGGAAAAAAGTTTCAGCAGGCTTCATGTGCCTTTGACAACCTGCATGGATTTTGAAGAGGCCAGAAGAGTGCTAAAGGAGCAGGAAACCGATGCCATTGTGACGGAATATGAAATTGCCGGGAAAAGCGGCACGGATTTTTATATGTCTCTTCAGGGACAGTATCCGGATATTATCCGGATCATTATGACGGACAGGGTAACGAGAGAAATCCTGGAGGCCAAGAAACGGAAAATCATTGATGAATACATCGATAAACCGGTTTCCGACTCCGCTATTTTAAAAGCAGTAAAGAACTGTAAGGAAAGAATATAAAAGAAAAGCCTAATCTTAACAACTATTAATTTTTCTCTTAAAGAAATGAAAGAGAGAAGGAGGAAGAGTGTAAGGTTAGGCTTTTATACTGTTCCTATAAATAAAAAGGAAAGAGGAGGAAGAAAACATGAATGAGACAATGCTTGCATTATTAGGATTTGCAACCATTATCATGATCATTGTTTTACTGCTGAGGAATGTTACTGTTCCGGCGCTGGCATTTATCGGTGTATCAAGCGTAAGTGCGCTGATCCTGGTTTTGACCGGAACCTTCACAGTCAGTGAAGTTGGGAAATTTATTTCTAAAGGGGTATCCGGGGTACACTCGACCGCCGCGCTGTTCATATTTTCCGTATTGTTTTTCGGAATCATGACGGATGCAGGAATGTTTGACCGCATCATTGATGCGCTTATGAAAAAAGTGGGGAACAATGTAGTAG
>POVV01000828.1_pt1 | contig 15437 bp, 11 predicted proteins | sample 1560271 | NCBI WGS metagenome assembly POVV01 (sample SAMN08337232, study PRJNA429181) | Bioreactor metagenome, whole genome shotgun sequencing project. | biome: cows' rumen and soil; feature: anaerobic; isolation source: anaerobic chemostat enrichment culture, galacturonate as sole carbon... | reverse complement strand
TACATGAAGCTGTGGCATAACGCGGTTAAGTTGGCTAATGCTCTCCTTAACCTGATCTAACTGCTGCTTATGCTGGCGATCCTGATTTTCATGGCCGTTTAACTCACGTTCAATTTCACCACGGCGTCTGGTTAACTGACGGATTTCGGCTTCAGGATCGCTTTCAAAGGCAACTGAAAGATGGCTACCGACAAAACGGCTAAACCCCTGATGCAGACGCTGTGTTTTTTGTACGTCAAAAGAAATAGTGGCATAACGCTCAGCCAATTCCTCACGCTCAGCATTTAATATCTCAAGACGATTTTCACGGGCTGCCCGCCCAAAAAGGGGAACCTCAGGGAAACGTGAATAACGCCATTGGCGATCGGAAACCGTAACGACAACGGCACCAGTTACTTCTTCAGCGGCAAATACGCTGTCATCGAATGACTGCGGATCCCCTTCGATCAAATAGAGATCTTCCGGACAGTCATCTAAGGCTTCAAGTTGATCCCTAATCAAAGAGAGATCGGGAACAACGATACCATGGCGTGCCGGACCGTATAACGCCGAAAAATACGGAGCGTCATCCAGAACAACATCATCATAAATTTCAGACAGTAATACGCCACCAAAGCGTTCAGCTAACGCCAGCAAACGGCCATCTTCGGCACCGCTAGGCTGACTTAGTCGCTCAATTTGCCGTTCGATTTCTCGCTTCTGTTGAGAAATAAGATCGCGTTCCACGGTGGTTTCGCGCTCTTTTTCTAACAGATATTGCATCTGCTCAGTTACCTGAGCACTGTCTTCTAAGGTTTCACCACATTGCTCACTAAGCTGAGCCAAAGCATCCTGAGCGGCAATCCACACCGGAGCTCTGTCAGACAGCAATTTTATTTTGCTGTTAGCCAGTTCAAGTTCCTGACGCAAAGCCATACGCTGCTCACCAAAGCTTGCCGCTCCCTGAGAAAGCTCTTCTAAGCGTAATTCCAGCTCACTACGCACTTCATCAAGCTCTTCTAACTGGTAGTCTTTGCCCGCTTTTTTGCAGAAATCTCGCAATAAACGCTCGGCCTCTTGTTGCTCACGCAACCGCTGTTCCAGTTCAGAAAGCTGAATGCGTAATGCATTTACTCGCTCTGCCTGATGCTGTTGTGATGACCAGTCACGTAATAAATCTTTAGCTGTCTTCCAGGCCTCTGACCGGCTGACATCACCGGCCATTTTGCACACCAGTTGATAGGCTTCTTCAAACTGGCTGTGTGCTGCATCAGCCACGCTTAGCTTTTGTTCCAGTTCGAGGAGGGCTTCAGTCGCCTGTTGTTCACGGGCAGAGAAGGTGTCTAACCATTCATCTGCATTATCGGCGGTCAGCTCAGGTAATTGGCAAAGCTCACGAGCACGCTCTAAAGCTTGTAAAGCATGCTGATATTGAATTGCGCGGGTTTGCTGCACATCCAGTGCTTGCTGATAATCAGCCAGTTGGCTTTTTAATTCATCAACTTCGAGTTCTGACGTTTCCGCTCGGGCCTGATATTCAGCTAATTGCTCCGAAGCTTCGGCAACCACTTCATTTTGCTCTTCCAGACGATAGGTTAGTTCGTCTAAGTCACTCTGATAGCGCTCAATCTTTTCCTGCTGGCGCATCGCGGTTTGAACCAGGTTCAAGTGATCGCTGGCAGCCTGATAGTCCATCTCTAAATCGGATTGTGCACCCGATTGCTCTGCCAGTTCACGCGACATCTCAACGTGACGATACTGTTCGGTTACCAGTTGAGCTCGACTGCCCAGCAAATCTCGCCGTAAAACCAAGGCATCATCCAGATGAACCCGACGTTCATTGGCATGGCGCATATAGTCCGCGGCAACATAAGATGTCGCTTCAGAAATAAGGTGTTTAAACAGATCGCGATCGGACTGAGTAACCCGAATCGCTTCCAGCGTCATTCGGTTCTCGCGCAGCGCTGACTCCATATCCTGGAACGCTTTACGTACGCCGCTGTTTTCAGGTAATAAATAATCACGCAGAGAGCGGGTGATTGCGCTGGAAATCCCGCCGTACAGCGAGGCTTCAATTAAACGATAAAACTTGCTGCGATCGGATGACGAACGTAAACGCTTAGGAATCACCCCCAAATCAAACATCAGCGCATGATAATCAGCGATAGAGTTAAACTGCTTAAACTGCACGCCTTCCATCGCTTCAACGCGTTCTTTTAACTCAGGCAATGGTAAAACTCTGGCCTGACGTTCACCTACGGTTTCAGTCAAAATTTGAGTGGGCTGGACTGAACTCGGTAGCCCTTGAATAGTGAAAGGTTTGATATCAACTTTACGATCCCGCCCGGCAACCTGCTGCAGGCGCACACCGCACAAAACCCGTTGATTTCGAGAGTTAACCACGTCTAAAGTAGCATAACAGACACCCGCTTTTAACTTACCGTATAGCCCTTTGTCCCTGGAACCGCTGGTTGCACCAGCCTCTGTGGTATTACGGAAGTGTAATAACGTCAGATCGGGAATCAGCGCCGTCACAAATGCGGCCATGGTGGTTGATTTACCTGCCCCGTTACCGCCGGATAAGGTAGTTACCAGCTCATCGAGATCAAAAGTACGGGCAAAAAAACCATTCCAGTTAACCAGCGTTAACGAGCGAAATTTACCGCGTTCAATCATTCCTGTTCATCCTCTGCGCTATCCGCTACGTTTTCGGTATTTTGTTCGTCATCAGCCAGTGACAGGCTATTTTCCAGAGGCATTGCTTCACCATCACGGATCATACGTAACTGTGCTTCACGCGCATCATCACTGCTACGAACGTCAGCACCGAAGCGGAAAACGGCTTCAGTAATACGAAATTTGGTACTATCGGTGCCAATAAAGATCACCATGCCAAGCCGGCGTAACCGGTTAAGTGAAGTGCGGACTTTTTCCTGCAATTTTTGGCGATCTACGTCTGAGCCCGTTGAACGCTGATTGACATACTTTAATAATTTACTTTCATCAGCTAAAGCAATCAGCTCTTCATACAGCTCTTGACCGCTGAAAATACCTTCCTGTGCCAGCCTTTCCGGACTCAGGTAGAGATAACACAATATTTTCCCAACCATCATGTCCAACTCAGACAGCACCGAGCGTGAAATAAGCGTCGTAGAACGCGGACGAAGATAAAAGAAACCTTCCGGAGCACGAATTAATTCCACATTATAACGCTGATAAAAAAGTTCTAATTCATCCTGATAGTCCATCAGGTAGGCGTGATTATCTAACTCATCAATTCCCACATGACGACCAGAGCGTAACTGGCTATCAAGCGCAGGAAAAATAGGGTTGGCAATTGCCTGAGCCAGCTTTGCTGGCATTACTTGTTCAATATTTGTCGATGACATGGGCCTGCACCTTTGCTCCGAAGTCGTTAATCGGCTGCCATTCGGCAGGCAATCCGGAGAAGTCAGCATCCGCAACACCTAATCTGACGGCCTGATCGACTAATAGCCGGGCGACATCAAAGTGTCGGGTGCGAGGGAATTGAGTCAGATAACTACGCATCACAGCGCCAAGATCAAGCGGGCGAGCCTCTTGTTTATAAACATCCAGGGCTGCTTCAATATGCGCGGCTATTTGCTCTCGCATTTCGGTAAATTCTTCAAATTCTAAATCAGGTGGAAGTTCGCCCGTCACTTCTTCACTTCGCAGCGCCAGTTCTTCATCACGCATATCAAACAGGCGGTCTGCGTTGGCGTAGGTCAATGCCCACGGCTGCTCGAAGTAAGTTTGTAATGACAGTCTCAAGCGTTGAGCAAATACCCGATTCTTATCCATATCGATAGCCGTACGGATAAATTTATGTACGTGTCGATCGTAGCCAATCCACAGGTCGATAGCCTGTTGACCCCAACTGATAATACGATCTAATTTTGATTGCAGATCCAGTACCAGCTTATCAACAAACATCAATTCAGCATTGTTCATGGTTGCATCTTGAATCCGTAACAAACTTGCCTGAAGCTTGTCACCTGCGGCTTCTAACGTATCTTGTAATTCACGTAAGGTACCGGACGTTTCCATCAACAACAGCTCACAGCTTGAAATCGCTGCACGCCAGTCTTTACTTAACAGAGCGGCAATATCATCTTTTACGTTTTGCTGCTGCTCATCCATAATACGCTGAGTTAAATCAATGCTATCGAAGATCTCCGCCACCGAATACTTTAGTGGCGCAAATACGTTTCTGTGCCAATGAAAATCATCACCGCCTTCTTCCGCCGCTTCAGCGGCACGTTTAAGCTCTTGAGCAACAATTGAAAGTTGCATAGAGAGGCGCAAAGTTGAGAATTCACGCTGGCGAATATAGTAATCGGTGATCCCAATGCCCAGCGGCGTTAAACGGTAAATTGCATTACCATCGGCCAATTCGCTGGTAAATCGGTTTAATAGGCGCTGTTTCACCATGTCGTTAATGGCATTATTTGCACGCACTGAGACCGTTTCATGAGTTTGTTCAAAACCTTTACTCACGTGTCTGAACGCGTCAATCAGTTCCCCTTCACTCATTTCACCGTCTAGTCGATCGCTATTCAGCGTGGCAATTGCGAGCAGAAAAGCAAGACGTTCCGTAGGTAACGACAAAGAGAAGTCATTTTTACGTGCCCAGGCGACCAGTTCAGGTACAGTCTGGGAAAATTCACTCATAATTCATCCTTTACGCCTGACTCTTTTGGCTTTTGTGCCATAACATGAATATAACGCCCAAGACTAACAAATGGCTCTTGCCGGCAGTAACGTAATTCCAACTCTAATAACGCAGCGAAATCCTGTTGCTGCTGTTGTTTATTCTGCGTGTAATCATGGAACACCCGCACGCCACTCTTACCGATGGTTTTCATCTGCATTTCATGCAGCCAGTGATAAACCAGCTGGGGTTCCAAAGGCCGATCCGGTGATAATGTCCGACGTTTCTTTTTCTGCATTCCGGCTTGGATATAACCAAAGTTACCGAGTGTTATATTTCGAAATAGCAGCGCATTATAGTTATAGAACATCAACGACAACATGCCCTCAGCCCGAAGACATTGAATGAGTGCCTCTAAGGCACCACGCTGATCGCTAATCCATTCAAGTACGGCATGGAATAATACCAGATCTACCGGTTGCTCTAAATGATGTATAACATCCTGAGCGGCACAGTGGATAAATTGTATATTATCGCTTACGCCTTTTTCTATGGCAGCTTGCTCAGCTCTTTTAAGCATTTCAGCAGAGATATCACAAAAAATAACCTGATGACCACGGGCAGCCATTTCACAGGCCATTCCCCCTTCACCACCACCGGCATCGAGTATACGCAGCGGCCTCAGGGGCATTAGTGTAAGCAAACGATCTAAATCTTGCCAAAGGACAGCCTGTCGGATTTCACCTTTTGTTGTGCCATAAATATTCTGAGAAAATTTCTCAGCAATATCATCAAAATTACGATCCTTCATGGTGACTCACTTTCAGCAATCAATATTACAGCATAGACAACGATCAAATTTGCTCCACTCAGATTCAGTGATAACCAGCAGACTTAAACCTATCGAGAATTTTTCAGCCTGCTATTTTGACATAGGCTGATATAGAATAAATCTTATTAACGCCGGTTTAATGCCGGTTGATGTTTTTTCATACAGTACGCCAGAGGTTTCATGCTATTTTTGTTAAAAAAAATTATTGGTAGTCTGTTACTTCCACTACCTTTTCTACTATCACTAATGGCTATTGGCCTGATTTTACTCTGGCTTAACCGCTGGCAAAAAAGCGCTAAGTGTCTTCTGACCTTTAGCTGGCTAAGCTTACTGTTACTGAGCTTGCAACCGGTAGCCGACCGATTACTGATGCCGAGTGAAAACCAATATGCTACTTATCAGGATACCACACCGGTTGATTATATTGTCGTCCTGGGCGGTGGCTATACTTATAATCCTGACTGGGCTCCTAGCTCAAATCTGTTTCCCAATAGTTTGCCAAGAGTGACGGAGGGTATACGCCTTTATCGTCAGCATCCCGGGGCTAAGCTGATATTTACCGGAGCCGCGGCAATATCAAACCCGATGCCAAATGCCAAAGTTGCCGCGATGGTAGCTGAAAGTCTTGGCGTTCCCGAGCAGGACATTATTGTGCTGGCTCAGGCTAAAGATACGATAGAAGAGGCTCAAGCAGTGGCTCAAATTGCCGGACAAAAAAAGCTATTACTTGTGACTTCCGCCAATCATTTACCCAGAGCAATGACTATTTTTCAGTCAGAAGGCTTGAACCCTATACCAGCACCGGCCAACCAAATGGCTACCTTGGGGCCGCTTAACCCATGGGAAAAAGCATTCCCCTCAGCCTATTATCTGTCACATAGCGAACGCGCATGGTATGAAGCATTAGGCAGCTTGTGGCTAAAAGTAAAAGGATCTGATTAACGCCGCCTGCTTTAATATTTTGACCATCAGTAACTATCACCGATGGTCAAAATGATATCAGAAGCGATGGCCCAGAGCCTCTCTGACTCGGAATAAATCCTCGGCAGTATCAACGCCCACGGAAGGTATAGCCTTGGCAACATCGACATGAATTTTTTCGCCGTACCATAGCACCCGCAATTGCTCTAGCATTTCAATCTGCTCAAGCTTACTTGGCGCCCATTCAATATAGCGACGAATAAAACCGGCGCGATAGCCATAAATACCGATATGGCGTAGGTAGAAATCACCGATTTCCTCGCAGGAGACGGCAAAACGGTTGCGTTCCCAAGGGATAGTCGCTCGAGAGAAATAGAGCGCATAGCCATGACTATCAACAACCACTTTGACTGCGTTGGGATTAAATGCTTCTTCCGCAGAGGTTATAGGCACCGCAAGCGTTGCCATGCCGGCATCAGAACCGGCTAAATTATCCGCGACCTGGCTAATGATTATTGATGGAATAAGAGGCTCATCCCCCTGAACGTTAACAATAATTTCGTCATCAGGAAGATTATAGTGTTCAATAACTTCGGCTAAACGCTCAGTACCAGAATTATGGTCCGGGCTGGTAAGACAGACTTCACCACCGGCTGCTTCAACTGCCGCTTTAACATCAAGGTGGTCGGTCGCCACAATAACTCGAGATGCACCCGACTCCAGCGCCCGTTCCATCACGTGTACAACCATAGGTTTACCGGCAATATCCGCTAATGGCTTACCGGGTAAGCGCGTTGAGGCATAACGCGCAGGAATAATGGCGATAAAACTCATTCCGACTTCTCATCCAAAGTTAGCTTGCGCGCTTCTGTTTCTAATAAAACAGGAATACCATCACGGATAGAAAAAGCTAAGCTGTCTGCCTTGCAGACCAACTCTTGTTGTTCCTTATCAAACATGAGTTTTCCATTACAAACAGGACAGGCGATAATTTCCAGCAGACGATGATCCATACTCAACCTCTAATTATGGAACCAATGATTCAGTTTACAGTCGGCAAGAATAACATATCCGCCCTCAAGGTTTAATGATAAACACTGACTTAGTGCGCTTTATCACTATTAACAATAAAGGGGATTCTGTGGGGAGTGGCTCAGCGTTGAGATACTGCGGGATATTATTTGTATTGCTGAATTTTTGCCGTAATCAGATTAAGCAGTGCTTCAGCATCAGCGGCGGGCAGTTCTGCATTCACCGGTAAATACCACCAGTTATCATTGGCAAAGCTTCTGCACTTCACCGCATCCTTCTCCGTCATCAATAACGTTTGCTCCGCACTGACTAACGGAGCCAGTAATTCATGGCTATAGGGTTGATGATCGGAAAAGGCATATTCCTGACAGGTAATAACACCCAACTCTTTTAAGGTATTAAAAAAACGTGGCGGATGCCCTATTCCGGCCATAGCAACAATGGTCGGTAACGCCAATACAGATTTACGTTCACCTGAAATCAAATTTACCGCTTCACCGGGCTTAAGCACCATAGGGATTTCATCATGTTCAGGCTGACCACCGTTAGTAATAACCGCATTAACCGAACCTAAGCGCCCCACTCGCTCACGCATAGGCCCTGCTGGCAGCCACCAACCGTTACCAAAACGACGGATACCATCAACCACAACCAGTTCAATATCCCGCTGCAGGGCATAATGTTGTAGTCCATCATCAGTAATAATCACGTCTAAAGCATGTTGGCTAAGGAGAGCGTTAACCGCAGAACAGCGGTCAGGCGCCACAGCAACGGGCGCTCCGGTTCTCTGAAAGATAAGTACCGGCTCATCACCGGCAATATCTGTGGTGGTATTGTGATCCAAAATTAACGGATAGCTATCGGACTTTCCGCCATATCCTCGAGAAACAACCCCGACATGGATCCCCTGTTGACGCAGATTCTCAACCAGCCAAATAACGACCGGCGTTTTACCATTACCGCCCGCAGTTAAGTTGCCGACCACGACAATAGGTAACGGTGCCCGCCATGAGCGAAGTAATCCGGTACGATAGCCAAATTGCCGAAGACCGCTAATCAGACCATACAGCCATGAAAGCGGTAGCAACAAAAGATAAAGCTTTGACTTTCCGGACCAGATTCTTTCAATCATTGGCTAAACTGCATCTTATGTAACTGAGCATAAGCGCCATTATTATTAATCAGGGATTCGTGGTTACCCCGTTCAACAATACAGCCATCCTCGATCACCAGAATTTCATCGGCCTTTTCAATGGTTGACAGGCGGTGAGCAATCACCAAAGAGGTCCGGTTTTTTTGCAGTTCATCTAATGCCGATTGAATTGCTCTTTCCGATTCAGTATCTAATGCCGACGTTGCCTCATCCAGAATCAGAATCGGACTATCGCGCAATAAAGCCCGGGCAATGGCAATCCGCTGGCGCTGCCCGCCGGACAGTAATACGCCATTTTCACCGATAATAGTATCCAGCCCGTTCTCCATCTTATTGATGAAGTCCATGGCGTAAGCCATGGTAGCCGCCTTTTCAATATCTGCACGGGAATATTTGTCAGTTCGGGCGTAAGCAATATTATTCGCAATAGTGTCATTAAACAGATGAACGCTTTGAGAAACCACCGCAACCTGATTACGCAACGATGCTAAAGTAAACTCACGGATTTCATGACCATCAATCAGTATTTCGCCTTCTTGAATGTCATAGAACCGGGTCAGAAGATTAGCAATTGTCGACTTACCTGAACCGGAACGACCAACTAAGGCTACCGTTTTGCCTTCAGGAATATTCAGATTGATATTTCGCAATGCTGGAACGTCTTTGGTCGGATAGGTAAATGTCACATTGCGCAATTCAACGTTTCCTTTCACCCTATCGATATTTAATTTACCAGTATCCTTCTCCGGTTCCATATCGAGAATGGCAAACAGCGTCTGGCAAGCGGCCATACCGCGCTGAAACTGTGCATTGACGTTAGTCAGTGACTTCAGCGGCTTCATTAAAGCAACCATCGCTGAAAATACCACGGTAATCGTACCCGGAGTCAGTGTCTCCATGATGCTGGGATATTTAGCGGCAAATAAAACGAAGGCCAGGGCTGTCGATGCAATTAATTGGACTATTGGATCTGAAATAGCCGATGCAGCCACCATTTTCATACCCTGCTGGCGCATCCGGTTACTGACTTTATTAAAGCGGCTAGTCTCAACTTCTTGTCCGCCGAAAATCAATACTTCCTTATGGCCTTTCAGCATTTGCTCCGCGCTTGCCGTAACCTGTCCCATGGTGTTTTGCATATTTTTACTAATATTACGAAAACGCTTAGAGACGAAACGAATGACAAGAGAGACAACCGGGGCAAGTACGATCAAGATTAAAGACAGTTGCCAGCTGTAATAAAACATCATAGAAAAAAGTGCCAATATATAAGCACCTTCCCTAACAACGGTAATTAATGCACCTGAAGATGATGAAGCAACCTGTTCTGAATCATAAGTAATGCGCGACAGTAATGTACCGGTCGACTGCTGATCAAAGAAGGAAACCGGCATATTCATCATATGGCCGAACAGACGGCGGCGAACGGTCATAACAACCTGCCCGGAAACCCATGATAAGCAGTAGGTTGAGGTATAGCTGGTTATTCCACGCATGACCATCAGTCCCAATACAACGAATGGCATCCAAGCTAATACATCACTACCGACTTTACCAAAGTCATCCAACAATGGCTTAAGCAGCGAGATCATTAACGCATCGGTGCCAGCATTTAATATTAAAGCAATAGCTGAAACAATCAGCCCTAGCTTAAAAGGACGGATCATTGGCCACAGTCGGCGAAACGTCTGCCACGTGGAAAGGTCTTTATCATTCAACATTCAATTACCACATTGTGTGAAATAGCGGGTTATTCTACTCATTATGCTACAAAGAACCAAACCACTGATGATACCAGCGAGGCATTAATTGCTCTCTGAAGCCCAATATTTCGTAATAGTCCTTATAAAACATAGCACTAACCTGACCTGATTTTGCAGTAGAAATCCATTTAATTTCAGCATCGTCATAGCGTTTTTTTACTTTTTCCGAGGGTAAGCGCCATCGATTAAAGCGTGCTACCGACGTTAGCGCCACATCAGGCCTGACGGCTTGTAAAAATGTTGCTGTTGATGATGTGTTGCTTCCGTGATGGGGCGTTTGCAAAATATCACTGGTCAATTCACTGCCTAACGTCCTGACCAACGCTAATTCTTGGGCCCTTTCTAAATCACCGGTTAACAAAATGCTGTGTTGTCCATCATCAACACGAATAACACACGAATCTGCATTATACGCTCGCTTTTTACTTTTTATTGGCCAAAGCACGCTAAAGGTTAAACCTTGCCACTGCCAAGAGTCTCCCTGTAAACAGCTTAATCCTTTTGCGGTTGTCGGGCTTCTGAGCCATACGTTGGGATAAGCGATTAAAATATCCTCAACCCCACCGATATGATCCAAGTCATCATGACTAATAATTATGCCTTCTAAGGTTAGCCCATGCCAACGCAGGAATGGGATAATTTCTCGTAACGCGGCAGAACTCCCTTGCCAACGGTTTCCGGTATCATAAAGAATAGCCTGATCTCCACGCCGTATAACAATGGCCAGACCATGACCAATATCCAGCATATCTACTCGCCATAATATTGATGACTGATTCCAGGCGGGGAAAAAAATAACCGCTAACAATATCCATGGAATAAAGCGAGTCGACTGCCACAGTGACATACGCCAATAAATAACCACAAACCAGCCCAAAAAGCTGATAGCAATGATATGGTATGTCAACATGACCCAGCCATCTTGTAATTTATTCAATAAAGATAAGACAAATAATAAGGATTGATCGGCCCCCCACCATAAAATAGAGGACAAAGATGAAAACCCACTCAATATTAATCCAAATAATATTGCCGGTACGGTAATAAAAGAAACCAGAGGAACAGCAATCAAATTACTCAACAATGCCGTCCAACTTAACCCATGAAAAATAATAACCTGCATTGGCACCAGTAAAATCATCATAGCCAATTGCAAGTAAGCCCATTGAATAATAATCCAACGCCGTTTATGCATATAAGCGGGTAATGGCACCCACTGAAACCAAAAAATCAGTCCGGCTACCGCACCACAAGACAGCCATAAGCTATCAGATAAAATCATCATGGGATCGAACAACAGCAACATCGCAATAATACGTAACCAGACTTGCCATGCGGTCCAGTTTGTCCCTCGCCATCGAAGTATCATCCATATCGTTAGCGCCATAAAAGCCCGCAAGGCAGGGGGATTGGCTCCCGATAGCCACACATATAATGCCGCCGTTCCCCAGCTAATCACTTGAGGAAAGTTCAGACCAATATAACGAACCGGAAATGTAAACTGAATCATTCTGGCAGTCGTCCATCCAACCAGCGCCGCCAATGAGATATGCAGACCAGAAATGGCCATCAAATGGGCAGTACCGGTTTGTAGAAACAACTTCCGATGTTCGGCGGTCATTAACCCTCGCTCACCAAAAGCCAGTGCTAATAAAATACCCTGAGATTCTAGGTGAGTTGTCGCAGAATAAACCCGCCGTATAAGTTTCTGACGTATATCAACAGACGAGTCTAATAATTCGGCTTTCTTTACATAGCCAATAAATAGCTGATGATTTGCTATCGCCCTTCGCTGTTTATCATATCCCCCCTGATTAAGCTGGCTATGAACAACACGAAATAAAACGTTTAACCTCCAGGTTTGGCCTGCAGCCATTTGATTAGAAATATCCCTCGTTGAAGTATTAAAATAGAGAGGAATATCAATACGCTCCAGAAAAGAGAGTTTACGATCGTCTACCTCAAGTACGCGAAACACAATCTTAGGAAATTGTTCACTGCCGATACCTGAAGAAATAACCTGCCCACTGACGGTCAGTTTTTTATCTGAATAGTGGTCTATCTGTTGATATAACCGTTCAGCACAGTAACTCCCCCATAGAAAACTCAGCAAAATTAATGCAATGAGCTTGGCGTGATAATATTTAGCAATGGCTAAGAGAATTGCTGTACCTGCTAAACACCCCCAAAGAACCATTGAAGGCAGCACAGGAATAAATAACAGGGGCAATATCCCGACAATAATGGCCGCTGCAATATGATCGACAGAGAAAGCTGAATTCAATTGAAGTGTCCTGAAATTTCATTAGAAATGATTAAAAAAATTCAGGATCAATTATTAAAAATTAGAGGCGAGAAAACGAAGGTCTATTTTCAGTCTTTCGAGCAATGGGGAATTTATATGGTGATAACCAGAGTGTTGCATAAATCTATTGGATATTTGCCGCAAAATATTAATAAGGAAATGATGGTTAGCATTGAGATATAAAAAATCCGGATGCGGAAACCGCCCCGGATTTTACATTATCTGAAAAGGAATTAACCTTTTGGCTCGCAAGCTTTAATTTATGGATTAACCATAAATATTTGCGCGATCGCGTAACTCTTTACCTGGTTTAAAATGCGGAACATATTTACTTTCAAGTTCCACTTTCTCACCAGTTTTAGGGTTACGTCCTACACGCGGGGCACGGTAGTGAAGAGAAAAACTGCCGAACCCACGTATTTCAATGCGTTCGCCACCGGCTAAGGTAATAGCCATATGTTCCAGCATTTCTTTCACTGCATCTTCAACCGCTTTAGTTGGTAAATGAGTGTGTCTACTAGCGAGTCTTTCTATAAGTTCAGACTTGGTCATCGTTCCTCCAAGCTTATCAGCTCAACTACCGAAGGGACAGCCAGTGGCTGCCCCCTGCCATTATTCGCCTTTAGCGGCTTTAAATGCTTCAGCCATAGCGTTAGAGAAACCACCGTCTTCTTGCTTAGCAGTGCTGTTATTCACTGTAGCAACGGCTTCTTTCTCATCAGCTTCATCTTTAGCACGTACAGACAGGCTGATAATACGGTTTTTGCGATCTACACCAGTGTATTTAGCTTCAACTTCGTCACCAACACTCAGGACTAAAGTTGCATCTTCAACACGGTCACGGGTTGCTTCAGAAGCACGCAGGTAGCCTTCAACGCCACCAGCTAATTCAACTGTAGCACCTTTTGCGTCAACTGCTGTAACTTTACCAGTAACAATTGCACCTTTCTTATTGATAGCAAGGTAATTGTTAAATGGATCTTCAGCCAGTTGCTTAACGCCTAAGGAGATACGCTCACGTTCTGCATCAACTTGCAGTACAACTGCAGCGATTTCGTCACCTTTCTTGTAATCGCGAACGGCTTCTTCACCAACCACGTTCCAAGAGATGTCAGATAAGTGAACCAGACCATCAATTCCGCCGTCTAAGCCGATGAAGATACCAAAGTCAGTGATTGACTTGATCTTACCTTCAACACGCTCGCCCTTATTATGGGTTTCTGCGAATTGCTGCCATGGATTCATCTTGCACTGCTTCAGGCCTAGAGAGATACGACGACGTTCTTCGTCGATATCCAGAACCATAACTTCCGCAACGTCACCAACGTTAACAACTTTGGACGGGTGGATGTTTTTGTTGGTCCAATCCATTTCTGAAACGTGTACCAGACCTTCAACGCCTTCTTCGATTTCAACGAAGCAACCGTAGTCAGTCAGATTAGTCACACGACCAGTCAGTTTAGTACTTTCTGGATAACGCTTAGCAATTGCGACCCATGGATCTTCACCCAACTGCTTCAGACCCAGTGAAACACGGGTACGATCGCGGTCGAATTTAAGAACTTTAACCAGGATTTCATCGCCAACATTAACGATTTCGCTAGGATGCTTAACGCGCTTCCAAGCCATATCAGTAATATGTAACAGGCCGTCAACGCCACCCAAATCAACGAATGCACCGTAGTCAGTCAGGTTCTTAACGATACCTTTAACTTCCATGCCTTCTTGCAGGTTTTCTAGCAGTTGATCGCGCTCTGCACTGTTTTCTGATTCGATTACAGCACGGCGAGAAACAACGACGTTGTTACGTTTTTGGTCAAGTTTGATAACCTTGAACTCAAGCTCTTTGCCTTCTAAATGCAGCGTGTCACGAACAGGACGCACATCTACCAGTGAACCTGGTAAGAACGCACGAATGCCGTTAAGCTCAACGGTAAATCCACCTTTGACCTTGCCATTGATAATACCAATAACAGTTGCAGCTTCTTCTGAAGCTTTTTCCAGCGTGATCCAAGCTTCATGACGCTTAGCTTTCTCACGGGATAGAAGGGTCTCACCAAAGCCATCTTCGATAGCGTCCAGTGCTACATCAACTTCATCACCAACCTGGATTTCCAGTTCGCCCTGAGCGTTTTTGAACTGTTCTACTGGGATTGCAGATTCAGACTTCAGACCTGCGTCGACCAGAACAACGTCTTTATCAATAGCGACAACAACGCCGCGTACGATGGAACCCGGACGGGTTTCAATTGTTTTCAGGGATTCTTCAAAGAGTTGAGCAAAAGATTCAGTCATGTTGTTAATCTTCAGGATTCTTAAGTTTAACGTCCATCTAACATCTAGTCCGATGGGGTTGTTATAAATGCCCTGCTTACATCCTTGCAGCAGAGTGACACACAAAAGTTCGAGGCCGTCATTATCAGGCGACGAACAGTAATTATTTTAGCACATTTCGGGCATAAACTAATGCGTGTTCGATAACTTCTTCTATCGACATATTGGTTGAATCCAATATCAGCGCATCACTTGCAGGCACTAAAGGCGCTACAGCCCGATTACGATCCCGGTAATCCCGTTCCTGTATTTCGGACAAAAGACGTTCAAATTTAACACAAAGGCCATTTTGCTGCAACTGTAGCATACGCCTTTGGGCTCTTTCTTCTGCACTGGCATCCAAAAAGATTTTTACCGGAGCATCAGGAAACACAATCGTTCCCATATCGCGACCATCAGCAATCAGGCCGGGGAATTCCCGAAAGGCCCTTTGACGACGTAATAAC
>POVV01000826.1_pt1 | contig 15498 bp, 18 predicted proteins | sample 1560271 | NCBI WGS metagenome assembly POVV01 (sample SAMN08337232, study PRJNA429181) | Bioreactor metagenome, whole genome shotgun sequencing project. | biome: cows' rumen and soil; feature: anaerobic; isolation source: anaerobic chemostat enrichment culture, galacturonate as sole carbon... | reverse complement strand
AACAACTGGAGCGGATGGCTCCCCGTAACGAGGAAGGCATACGCCCTAATCCCATAAAAATAAACGGACTGAATGAGACCGATCCGGAAATGATCGGCAATAAACTCAGAGAGATAAACATGACTGCCGAAACCCGGGGAGAATATAAAAAGATAGGAACATTGCTTGATTTTAATATACTGGTCAAGACAGACCGCACGTTTGATATCAGGTATAATCATTTCTTTGTGGAAGGAGCCTGTAAATATGCTTATAACAATGGCAACCTGGCAAATGACCCTCTACTGGCAGCTACAAACTTTATCAAAGCCCTGGATAAGATACCGGATCTGATAGAGTCCTACAAGACTGATGTAGACAGATTAAGAAAAGATATCCCTGCACTTGAGAAGGTAGTGAGTACTCCTTGGCGAAAGGAAAAAGAATTAAGCGATCTTAAATCCAAACTCGATACCCTGGAACGAAAAATAAAGGATTCCATGTCCAAACAAAACCAGACAGGTGATACATCCGGCGAGAATAAGCATAAACCTATTGATGAAACGGTAATTAAAATATCTCCTGTTATGCCGGCTGGTAATACTATAAAAACAGGAATGAAGATATGAATATCCTGTTTCACAGGGCAAAGATATACGGGTTCTTATCGGAATGAACAAGGTGGCCCCAAGGGGCTGGTTTTGGATAAAATCTGCATTTATTCAAATGCAGATTTTCCCCAAAAACCTTGTACATTCCCGAACCCGTATCCTTTTTCTCCCAGTGAAACAGAATATCCGCCTGACGGCGGGTACTCTTTATGTTTAAATTTAATATAAAGATTATGAGTGTATTAATTCAGGTGAAAACCGAAACATTAATGGGGGATATCGGTAAGGAACTCAGAGTGTTCTTCCCATCGGTCAATTTTCAATTAACCTCAAAGCAGGAGGAAACCCGAACGTATATAACAATCAGTTATACGGATGGAGTTTCTAAAATGAGAGTCAGGAATATTGCCCGGCAGTTTGCCTATTCCTACCCTTCAGGTGGAGAAATGATCAGAGTCCATATCCTGATAGAGAGAAAAATGAGTGATACAGTACAAAGTAAGCTTCTCAATGAAATGAAATCGGTATGGAAAGTTAAGGGAAATCTGCATATAGATGACCATTTCGAGCCTATCGGCGGCACGGTAAAGAGTTATGTTCAGAAAATATTTGACATGAGGGATTTTGACTAATAAAGACAGATCAGATGAAAACGAAACAGGTAAAGATTAAGGGTAAACAGGTTGCTCTAATCAGTTATAAAAACATATGGGTATTCCCGCTGATTACGGTTTATCAGCATGGCTTGGGCAGCCCCATTGCCATTTTACTTTATACATACAAAAAAGGTGAACTTGAATACTATTGTGATGTGACGGTAAACCTGCCTGAATGTTCCCGCAAGGCAGGATGCCAGTTTATCGAAACGAATAAGAATGGTGAAGATATACTGGCCTGGCTGCAGGAAAATAGTTTTGGGGAACTGACGAACGAGAATGGAGTCTCCGGCTTCTGTACATATCCTTTGTTTAATTTTTACAAGGGAGAGAAATATTGGGAGTACAGGAAAATAAATGAGGAACTCGATTTATTTAACGAATAATACAAGTTAAGACATGGAAAAAGAATACTACAGACTGAAATTAAAGCGCGAAATAATAAAGAAAAATATGAAAGCCCTTATCATTAGGGCCATTCAGGAAAACGGAGGAAAGATAAGCCTGCAACAGGAAGAAGAGGATGAGAATACTTATCCGTCGGGAATTACATTCTATGGCAAAAGGGATATTTATTTTATATCCATCACTGATGTATATATGGATGAAGAAGGAAAAATCTGCATGGATGGGATTGATGAAAATACAGTTGAGGACTTTACCGGTATATATATTGAAGATCAACATCTGGATGATGTCTTATATTTTATCGGTTTTGTTTTGGATTGGTTCGACAATCAGAATGGACAACAAGTCATAGACAATACGAACTCTTCTATTATGCAACTGGCGTGCGAACTGGCTGAGAAAGAACTGGTGGATAAATACAGCATATTACCTGAGGCAATGATGGATGAAAGTGGAGAGAATTATACTGATAAATATCAGGATGGGTTTAATCTGTTCTATGACAAATATTATAATCAGATAGCAGGATTGGCTGATTTCGAATACTGATTGCGCAAAAACTAAACCGAATAAACATAATATTATCATGGATATAAATGGATTAAGTCCCGGAATCATATATAAAGATTTACATCATCCGGAAATTGAATATGTCGTCTTATCAGTAGATATGCCGATGATAGAAGTTGAAAAAGTGACAGGCAGGGAGCGTGGATATTCGAACAGGTGTAAAATATATTGCACCTGTTTTGAGTTTATAACCCCCATTGGTCAAATGGATAAAATACAGTTACAGAAATATATTGAGTTTGATCCAGTGGTAAATCTGGAGAAAGGAATATATAAAATGCTGGTAGACCTGGTAGATATTAATATGAAGAATTTGGCTCCGCGGGAAAGTATTATCGATTTATCGGAAATAGTCTGTGATAAAATACCGGCTTCAGAGAAATATGAACTGTATATGTGTTTTCGCTTATTCGGTATAGATGGTGAGCGGAGAGCGACCATAATTACCGGTTCGAAAGAAGAATGTCTGGATTATTATTGGAAAATGATGAAAAGAATACCGATAAAATAAGAGATATGAGAAAAATTCTGATAGACTATCTGGGTAAGATAAAAGAGGTACCTCTTATTTCCAGTAAGAGAGACGGACAAGAACGTATAGTCAAAATAAAGGGACTATTCAACAATAAACCGGAACATATATCCGCTGGGGTATTGTCCGTAAAAGAAAACCGGGAGTATGAACTGGGCAATTATGCAAGGGTTAAAGGCGGACTGTTCAAGGTAAAGCAAAAAGAAAGGCCACTCCTGAAAATTAGTGTGCCGTCCTGGAAAGCATACCTGTATATTTCTCTTTTTAATGCAGATGGCGGCGACGGATATTCAGATGATGAGATAGCCGATGCTCAAAAGTTTATTCATGAAAACAAACTGGCCTCATTACTGAAAGTAAGTGAACCGGTAGATGGTGAGATAACCTGCGTTTTCAGCAGGAGGTTTTAAATAATAATTAATACAAAAAAGATGAAAATAAATTATAATAAGCACATTAAAGAAGGCTGGACAGTACAAAGTTTCATAGATGATCTAGCCCCACAGATAGATATGATTATGTCAGGAAGAAGCTGGCAGCCGGCTTTTACAACAAGAGAGGAAGTGAAAAAATGGTGTGTGGATAACCAGCCATACTACAAGAAGTATATTCCGGATGTTGTCAATCACTTCTGTAAGGAATATAATATTACGGGATAAATATTAAAGGAATAAATAGTTAAAAAGGACAAGAAATGTCCTTTTTTCAGTTAATGACATCTTGAATAATACGGTAAACAGGACATTTGAGGAAGTGGTTGACCTACTTCCGGCAGTAGAAAATATGGAAGGCGGATACTCGGTTTTGGAGTTTTTATGTGATTTCTATAATCTCGAAGACTTACGTGCATATTTTGAAGAGGAACACAGGAAATGGGAAGAAGAAGAGGGCGACAAGCTAACGGAGGATTTGTCGGTTATCAAAGAAAGAGAAATGTTCAAACGAATCAAACTGATAAATCCCAAACAATGGAGAATTCTCAAAACAGCATTTAAAAAGATGAATAGTTAGAATATTCCCCGGTAATTTTCTGGTTACCGGGGATTTTAATTTTAAAATGAACTTAAGAATATGGCAAAAAGAATAGAAGAACTGGAATTTGCGCTTACCAAACTATTGGGTAAGAAATCCGGCACCTGTCAAAAAAAGCCGGGTGAAGGTAAAGACAAGGGTACAAACTTCTACAGTTTGGTGTTTAATGATGGAACATCCGCTTTTATCTCGTGGGGCAGAAGCTCATACAGGACAAGACTGTTACTTATGATCAATCAATTTTATTACTATAACCAGCATAAAGACAAATTGGATTTATGGATAGCAGATGTAATCAAACATGATAATATTACTGCTGATTGGCAAAAGCTACCTATGCTGGAGTTTATAGGTACAAGGATAGATGATAACGACCAGTTTGTTGTTTTTGATTATTACATGTGTATCAGCGAAGAACAAAAGGTCAAGCTTACCTACAAGGAAACCGGGCTTTCCGACTATTGTAAAGGGAAAGATAAGCAGTGGTATGAAGATAATATCAAAAGTTTTATATATAAATACTAAAGCAAAGATAAATATGGAAGCAAAGAAAATATATCCATTCTCATTAACGATGAAAATGCTTATTCTGGCCGGGAATGAAGAGCAGGCAAACGAAAAATATAAGGAGATAATAAACCAATTGGAAAGTGGTGAAGGGATAACCGAGTTATCGGAACTGGGAAGGGTCGAACACTGCGAGGTAGAAGAAAATGAGCTTGATACTTTTGAGACTTTACTTAGAAGATTATCTATGTGTCTGGGCACAGACGGTTATTGGCTCGAAGCTTACGCTATGATCGCATCATTTTTTAAGCTGCCCGGGTTACAAAGCCATTTTATGGAATTGTATAACAAGGAAGCACAGGAAGGAGGCATGCTCACCGAAGAAGAAGGTGTATTGCATGATAAGTTACTGAAAGTGCTCAGTAACTTTATTAAGGCAACTGATAAAGAAAAACATAAAGTATTGACTAAGACCCTTAAAAATCTGGATTATTACGGTGATTTTAAGTGGTAATATTATTCATCTAAATAATAGAAAATATGCAAACAAATATATCCGTATTTATTACCGGACTTGGTAAACTGACAAAAGAACCGGAAAAATATACAACAGAAGAACTCAATGAGCTATGGATGCAAAAAATTGTAGAGAAATATTCATTGGAGGATTTTATAAGCGGAATTAACAAGGGTATTCTTGACAGCCTGTATAATTCTACCATTATTATGAGATATGAAAGCCCACGTAAGGTTATCTGCCTGAGATGTGGCAATACGAATGTAACCTGCGAAGCATGGGTAAATCCGAACAAGCAGAGTTTCGAAGATGCTTTAGACCATTATTCGGATGAAAGTTTCTTGTATGGACACTGTGGGTCCTGCTTAAATAATACCTTAACTGATGTAAAAGAAATACAAGATCGCATAGATAAATATTATAAGGACTTTATCGGAGAATATAATACTCCGGCAGTATCAGTATTATGTGAAGTTACTTTTACGGATGATTCATCTGTACAGATTGTAAGGGTTAAGCTCTCATTGGATATTGAAGAAAATGATGATGAATTCTTCTTTTATTGCAATGGCATTGAAGAATTGAAAAAGTTATGTGATAAAACTGCTGAGAATTTTATAATAACAGAAATAGATTCTTTCTATGCCGATTAATATATAAATAAGCGACAAAAGGGGGTAATAAGCTGTCAGGCAATGTTACTCCTATCTTTCCGGCAAACTTAAAAACCGCATCTTTTAGGCTTGTCAAATTCGAGCCTTACGGTTTAGTTAGGAAATCTCCACACCTTCATTTCATTCCGGGTAGTATTTCCTACTAAAAATTTGCCTATCCCCGATACGGTTTTCTGATCGCCTTCAGATAGAAGCAACACTGCCTGAGGGCAGTAATTATTCATTAAAAAACAATTGTGTTATGAATGTAACGATCAGAGAAATTGAAGCGCCTATGTTTACAAGTTTCGTATTAATGCAGAAAATAGATACCGAAGCATTGAAACAGGAAAAAAAGGTTGTTGTAACAGCCAGTATGCATACCAAGACCAGAGTTAGCACTGATATTCAATTCAAGGATGCTTGTAAGAAAATCAATATTGAGCTGCCGGGTTATAAATTCGATGTAGAAGATAATATGAATTATTTTACAGGCAGTTATAATCAGAGTTATTACTTCAAAAAATCGAAAAAACAGGAGAAAGCTGCATACTTATCCTACCTGAAAGAATTGATACCCTATGTAATGAAAAATTACCTACATATCGATCTGGATGAAATAACTGTTGAGTTCGTTGACAGTGCGTTCAGAAATTGACTACACTAAATAAGTAACCCGTATGAAAACATCAGAGTTATTAAAGGAAATAGAACAGGCTTTCAACGAGAAACTGGAAGAAAAAACCAGCTGGGGCCGAAATGAGATTAAAGCAGGCTATCAGTCTGTAGTAAACAGTGTCCTGGCACAGATAGCCGATACAGTAATTAAAGACCAGTAGTATAAAATCTCACCTTTTATAAAGATAGTCCGGGGCACAAATCCCGGACTATTTTATTTAGTGAAGTATGGAAAAACTAAGAGTAAAAAATATATCCATTGAGATTACACGAAAATGTAATATGTCATGTCTTCATTGTATGCGAGGCGATGCACAGAACCTGGATATCTACCACAGCGATATCCGTAATGTTCTGAAACATATAAAATACATAGGTCATTTTAATATCACTGGAGGAGAACCTTCCCTGAATATAAAGGCAATCCGGTATATATTAAAGCAACTTAAAAGCTTTGAAATAGAAGTATATGAATTCTATATTGTAACAAATGGTACTAAGAGTTCTATATCTAAAGAATTTATGGATATATGTTCTAAACTTTATGATTATCAGCAAAAAGAAGATATGAAGGGAAGTTTCCGTTTGCTGGAAATGAGTGACGACAGGTTCCATGACAATACATTTCATCACAAGGTAATCGAAGCATTCGGGAAATATCCTTTCGCCGGCCTTAGAGGACAGGCAGATAATATATTTCTTTTCATGGAAGGTAGAAGCCAGACAGGATCTTTAAACCACATAAAACCTCTATATCTGACCGATAATAATTATTTAAAGGGAGATGTGTACCTGAATGCGGAAGGGATGATTTTAAGCAATGGCGATTTAAGCTACAGGAGGCAGGAAGAAAATATCCTTTGCCATTCAGGTAGCTTTCGGCCTTATGTCAAATACGATATAGAGAAATATTGAAGGATTAGATAATCGAACAAAGAGCCTACGGTTAATTCTACAGGCTTTCATTTTTTATGAAAAATTTGAAATTTATTCCTTTGTTTTTATTGTCTTTCTTTTATTTGGTTGTCCAGATAAAGACCCTAAACCTGATTCTACATTTTTATAGTAAATAATTCCGATGAAACATTATTGCTTTATTTTGATACAACGATACAAGTAGGAAATAATCCATTTAATGAAGAAACTAAGCAATTTGCAATCAAACCACATTCTATTTATCCTAAAGAGAATCTTTGGAAGAGTTATTTATCAGGTTTTCCGTCTGGCGTATTAACCGTTTTTTTGATTTGGCTATTGTTGATACTGTATCATGGGACAAAATAAGTTATTAATCATTCCATAGCAAAGCTAGCTTTGCTATGGAATGATTTTTATAAACTATATAAGATATATTGCTTTGTTCTACAAATAAACTAGAGCATAATATAAAAAATGCAATTAAGAAAATATAAAACAGGAAGTCTCTATTAGTAAACTTTCTAAATGCCATCATTAATAAAAATTTCAGATAAACTACACCTAATAATAGCGCGCGAAAGCCTATAAAAGTAAGGTTGTAATAATTATCTTGTTCTAAAAAACAATAATATCGATCTCCTTAAAAACCGCCCAGAGCTATAAAAATTCTCATATGAATATGACTAATATTATTGCAGACATAACTAGTAAAATCACTCCCCAGACTCTGTAATTGGAATACCATTTCACATTTTTCAATTCTATTGTTTCTTTCCTAAAACCGTCCAGTGTGAATATATTCTCTTTCAGCTTTTCTTCTGATGGTCTGGTATAACGCAGACTCACCAGATACATAACTATAATGCTGAATGTAAATAGTATCGGTACAATAAAAAGGAAATGCATATTGCCGAAAACAGCCGATTTAAAGAACAGCAGAAATACAGCAATAACAAGCCCGCTGATAAGCCCAGTGAATACACCCTGCCCATTTACCCGTTTACTGAAAATACCCGCAATAAAAGCAGCTACGATAGGAGGGGCCAGATAGGCCAGCATCTCCTGATAATATTTCAGTATGGAACCGAACTTACCGATTTGCGGTGCCCACAAGGCTGCTATGATGACAACAATCACTGATACTATTTTTCCTATCCTTACCAGTTTCTTATCATCTGCATTCTTATCTATTTTACGATAAAAATCCATTGTAAACAGGGTAGAAGTAGAGTTCATTATAGCACTCAGTGCCGATGTAAGTGCGGCAAAGAGAACTGCTATCATAATCCCCAGAAGTCCCACCGGCATCAGGTTCAGAATCATTGCCGGATACACCATGTCGGGACTGGCTAATCCCGGAAATAGTTTCTGCGCCATTACGCCCGGTATTGCAAACAAGAAAAGTGTAGTTAGGGTGATACCCCCGTTGAGCATAACACCTTTACGTCCTTCGTTCAGATTTTTAGCACTCAGAACCCTTTGTACCAGTGTCTGATTGTTTGCCCAGAAGTATAGTCCCGTAATAGGCATTCCTATAAACAGGGCGAGCCACGGGGTAGAGGGGTCGTCGAGAGGACGGATAAGTTTTGTCATGTAGTCGCCCGACGCAAGCAGTTCCCTGAAATATTCGAAACCACCGCTCATTGTTACAAATACAGCAAGTAACACTGACCCGACTATCAGAATCACAGCTTGTATAATTTCTGCATTGATAGCAGAAGACAAGCCTCCCGGTATGGTGTAGGATGCTGCCAGTATGGCAAACACAATCACTATTATCTGTATATCGACCGAAGGTACAAGCAGCTTGATAATCAGAGCGGCTGCATACAATGCTGTAGCCGCATCGAGAAAGACATTCCCTATGATACAAATAGCGGAGAAATAGTATCGTGAGCGTGCATCGAATCGCCTTTCCAGAAATTCGGGTATTGTGAATATGCCGCTATTGATATAAACAGGCAAAAGGAAGGTGGCAAAGAATACCATTACCACAACACCCATCAGGTTGTAATTGAATACGGCAATACCCGTAGAATAAGCATCTCCTGTTTGCCCGATGAGTGTAGTACTGGAGATACTGGCGGCAAAAAGTGAAAGCCCAACCACTATCCATGACATGCTCCGGCCCGCAAGAAAATAAGACTTTGAATCACTGCTCTTTCCGTTTTTCAATGCCCACCAGATAATAAAAGCCATGCTGATTACTATAATCGCAATGTCTATCGGCGAAATCGTTGCAGTCATCTTCTTAATCTACTTTTATGTTTGTATATAGTTTGAAACTGCGAGGCGATATGGTTACGGTTTCTTTACCCGACGATATTTGGCTGGCTTCAGTCACTCCTTCTGCTACAGGAAACGAATTTTCATCTGTTTTGTACCCCGATTCGGAATAAGTATATATACTGAATGGTTCTGCACCTGCAATATCCATTTTCAGAGTGAATGTGTATGCAGAGTCGCTTGCATTCATCAGGGCAATGGTAGATCCTTTGCCATCCTTACCGGCAACAACCCGCAAATTAGGGAAAGAAGTCTCGTTTACCGGATTGAAAATATTCATTCCCGGAGTGAAATAGCGGCACATCAGAGACCATGTAAAGAACCACGGACGGATATTTTCTTCTTTTGCATCTCCCAATAAATCCGTACCCAGCGAATTCCAGAATCCCCATACTTTGAGCTGGTTCTTGTCGCCGAGGTCGCCGATAGTGTGCATCGCATCGTCGAGCATCCATGCACTGGCTCCGTGAAATCCGGCTTTCATAGACTGGATAAGGGCATCAGTTGCATCTATTCCATAAACATAATCGTAGACATGAAGTTGTGAATCCTCACTGGCAAAAGATTTCTGAGGTAATAGTTTTTCATATTCCTTGCCTAGTTCACCCGTTTTATAAAGTACTCCGATTTCTCCGAAAATAAAAGGTTTGCCTGTAGGTTTGAGTATCTTGGCTACCTCTTCATAATGTTTCTGAAAATCGCCATCACGAACCATGTAGGCATCGGCATAGCAATGTATATTATAATTTCCGATAATGGAATCCATCTGTATAACGGATTGCTCTACCCACTGGCGGCCTGTGTACTTCGAATGCGGATTGTCGGACATTTCCACAACATCTGGCGCGGATATCTCCACATTCAGATTCGCTTTTCTGAATCCGTCGACGAACATTTCCACACCTTTCCGCCATTGATCCCAGTCGCCATTAGTACATGCCCATGTTCCGTTCGGTTCGTTGGTGATAATATAATATTTAATACAGTCGTATCCTTTATCTTTCACCAGATACGATATATATTTAACCGTCATATTCACATAGCGGGGGTCGTCTACACGGTCTATCTTCCCTGCATATCCCCAGAATCCGGGTACGCCGTAATCACCGATAAGTACAGTTATACTATTCTTCTGGCAATAGTCGAGCAGTTTGCAAGCCATTTTCACCTCGGCGCACTCAAAATCGAGGATCGGATTGCCTTTCGAATCCACCCCTTTGAAATACCTCCATCCGGCAACATCCATCAGTCGTACGATACGTGGTTTCATATAATCGAGGCGTTTGCATACACGTTCCAGTTTTTCATCGGTCATCAGGTAGCCCCATTCCGCATCGGGAGAATCGCCGTGCGGATAGGCCGACCATTCCACCCCGTTGCCGAGGAAACCTGTGGATACAGGTTGTGTGGATATTTCCAGTACCGGATGTTTCTCTCCGCACGAACAGAACAAGGTTAACAAAATAGATGCAGCAATTAATATCTTCTTCATTATTTATTGGTTTTGATAAACTGAATCAGTTCGTCTACATTACAGGTTGCCACACATACATATCTGTCAGCTGCGCCGTAGTAGACATAAAGTGTATCTCCTATGATTGCATTGCCGGTAGGGAAAACACAACCATTGTAATGTCCTTTGGTTTCGAATTCAGTTTCAGGTTCAAGTATATAGTCTTTTGTACGGCCGATTATCTTCAAAGGGTCTTCAAGATCGAGAAGTAAAGCTCCTACTCTGTAATATCCCTGTCCTCCATGTTCTACACCGTGGTATAATACAAGCCAGCCGTCTTTTGTTTTCAGAGGAGGGGTGCTTCCTCCGATCTTCTCTTCCCAAGAATTTTCCCTTCCACTGATAAGGAGATAACTTTCTTTAGATGTCCAATTTAATAAATCATCAGAGAATTTCAGCCAGATAGAAGGATATTTAACTTTATATTCTTCTCCGGTATATTGCTTCGGACGGTGCATTAGTACATACCGTCCTTTTATTTTTTCAGGAAAAAGTATAACATCCCTGTCGTCGAGTATAGATTCTGTTATCCTGCCCAGCTTTTTGTAATGAAGGAAGTCTTTCGTGACGGCCAGTCCCGAATTACCCATGTTCTCTTTGAGAAATAAGGGGGTATTCTCTCCTGCTTCGGGACGCAGTACCACATCGTGTGCAAACTTCCAGTATTGTCCCGGAGGATAAGGACGGAAAGCATAAGTGATGTAATAATCGTCGTCGAATTTGACGATGCGCGGGTCTTCCACACAACCCGAATCGGGGCCGTCGGCACTCGGCGAAAAAACCGGTTCGGAAGATGCACGTTCAAAATCGTAACCATTTTTACTTATTGCAAGTCCAAGGCGGATAACATGTTCGGCGTCATTTCCGGCTGCTCTGTAGAGCATATAAAATATACCATTTTCGTACCATACCCCAGGATTGCAAACCACCAGACTCTCCCAATCATTCACTGGATTTGGGTAAAGAATAGGGTTCTTTTCATACTTTTTCAGTTTCATAGTTTTTATTATTCATTTTATCAGACCACTTTTGGAATCTCCGCTTACTCTATTTCGAAAACATAGCTACCGGAACCTATTTCAAGGACAACCTGACCATTTGCTATTGTTATATTTTTAAAATCTGTTACGCTTTTAATATTTGTACCACTTTCTGTGACTGTTTTTCCTTCAGCATCCGGAAGTATGACTTTAGCACTACAATTTGCAGGAATAGTTATATACCAGCTAAACTTGCCATCATTTCTTTGCCAGTGGCTCTGTATTAACCCACGCACCGAATTGTAAGATGCTTTTACATAGTTCAGATCTCCGATTATAAGAGGATGCATTTCAAGTTTGCTGAATCCAATAGCATCATCTGCATTCTTTATGCCTGCCAGATATTCATAATACCAAATAATAAGGTCGCCGAGAAGCATCACATGATTTGCCGAATTCATAGCGGGATCAGCCGTATCACCATTCCATAATTCCCAGATGGTCGTCGCACCTTTTTCTATCATATACCCCCAACTAGGATATGTTCTGTTTGTTGCTATCTTGTATGCTATATCTGCACGCCCATATTCTGTGAGACACCTCATTAACCATTGTATGCCAATAAGTCCGGTACTGACATGTCCTTTAAATTCATTTTCTGTTTTATCTACTACATGCTTGAATACATCTTTTTTTACTGTATCCGGAGCTATATCATCCATGATAGCCAACACGTTTGCAGTAACAGTATTGTTCGAATAGTTCCTTTTTGTATTATTATAGAATTTTTTATTGAATGCCGTTTTTACATTCTCTGCTAGATCCACATAAAACAATACATCTTCTTGATGACCTGACATATGGGCAAACTTCTGCATCAATACCGTAAGTCTATAGTAGAAAGCCGTTGAAAGCAATTCTCCTGAAGTCTTGCGTTCCAGATCTTGTGAATGTATCATTTCAGGCGATTCGGGAGGCATACACCAGTCACCGAACGTATCTTTAGTAACTATATAATCTTTCATATAATTGCTCTGTATATAGGCCAAAAAGCGTTTGAACGAATCGTAGTGCTTTATAATCGGACGATCATTTCCATATTGTCGATATAGCATATCAGCAATGATAAAGTATGCTGCAGGCCATGTTACATCATCGGTATACATTTTCCAATAATTAGGAGCCACATCTGGAAGAGTTCCATTTTGACGTTGTGAATCTTCTATATCTGTAAGCCATTTCGCATATAGTTTTTGGTTGTCAAAAATAAAACTTTCTCCATGCGAACCTGTAGCCCTATCACCTAACCATCCCATACGCTCATCTCGTTGTGGACAATCGGTAGGCATACCACGATAATTACCTCTGATACCCCAATAGGAATTCTTATATATTTGATTGATTGTACTATTTGATGTTTCGAAATTACCTGTGGTTTCCATTTCATCATAAATAACCTTGCCTTCGAAGTTATCCAACTGTGGCTCGTCGCGAAATCCTGTGACTTCTATATAACGGAATCCATGATATACAAAGCTAAGTTCCCAAGTTTCTTCTTCACCCCCCTTTAGTATATATGTATCGGTTGCTTTTGCTCCACGTAAATTATCGGTATAAAGATTACCATCTTCTTTCAATAGTTCTGCAAATCGCATTTTAATCTTATCTCCGGCATGCCCTCTAACTTTTAATTTAACCCACCCCACCATGTTCTGGCCCATGTCGACAATATATTTATCCTCTGACAACTTAACAATGGATACAGGATTAATAGTTTCCATGATTTTTATATTCAAATTTTCTTGGGAGTAAAGTTTACCTTCTGGGGCTTTGACCAATTCCACAGAATGCCAGTTTACATCATTGAATCCTGATATGTTCCATCCCGACATTTCTTTTCTTGCATCGTATTCTTCTCCGTCAAATTCATTGTTAGAACCAATAGGACCATCTATAGTTACTTTCCATGACTCATCACTCACAAAGGTTTCTTTTGTCCCGTCATCGTAAGTGATTTCTAACTGAGAAAGTAATTGAGGCAAACCGAATGTCCGAAACCAAGGAATACGCATCGAAAAAAAACGTCCGTTTCCTAATATAATACCTATTGTATTTTTCCCTTTATTGAGTAGCGATGTTACGTTGAAAGTATTGTAAGGAACTCTTTTGGTGTAATCGGTTGGTGTTGGAGCCAATACCTGGTCGCCTATTTTATCTCCATTCAAATAAGCCTCATAAAGTCCTAAGCCTGAGATATACAACACAGCATTTTTGATATTCTTATTTAAGTCTATTTCCTTTCTCATATAGCGGGCATTGAGGCGAGTCTCGCTATTAAGACGTAAATCATCTTCGTCCTTCGGCTCGAATCCAGATTTGCGATCTTCACCTTCGGCTTCAAGACTTTCCAATCCAATCCATTTGGCTTTCCAATCAGATAGAGCAAGTAATCCCATAGTCCACGAACCCTCATCTACTGATACAATCTCCCCATAGTTAGTCCACACTTGCACTTTCCAAAAACAAACTTGGCGACTAGTTAATTGTTTCCCTTGATACGGAATAAGGATAGTTTCGTTACTATTTACTCTTCTAGAATCCCAGAGATCTCCGTTATCTACATTCAAGTTTTCACGAGAAGAGGCTACTATGACACGATAGGCCTCTTGTATCAGGTTTCTTTTATGGGAATATAGCTTCCAGCTAAAGCGTGGGCAGGTGGTTTCAAGCCCCAAGGGATTGATAAGATTTTCAACCCTGAGATCTGCTACTCTTACCTTTTCTTCTGCTTTACAGACATGAATAGATAGCATGACACATAATATCATGAAATAAAGTATATTCTTTCTCATCATTTATATTTTACATAGCTACTTAGTAATATCTGAGTATTCTCTTTTATAATGATTATAGATCTTCCCTATATGTTAAAATTGATTTTGACTAGCTCCAATATTCGGTTTGTCGTACACCGTTACTTTATTCTCGAAGAAATCCAGACCTCCATTATGATCAATGATTGCACCGGCTTTTATCGCAGGAGACTTCTTTTTCAGTTTGTAACCTGACAACAATTTAAAACCGTGTGTACCAACCCCTGGATTTTCTAACATAGGATCTTTAGTTATTTTATTTGGTTCATAAGGTTCACTCTCGGGATGATTGCCAAAATATATATTATTGGAGAAAATGCCTCCTGTGCCAGGGATCAGATATCCACCCGAGCCATAATTATAAATAATATTATTCTTGAATATCCAAGGAGCATTTATATTACCAGCTTCATCCCATGTATGCTCTATAATTTTAGTATCCAAACCTGCACATATATAAATTGTATTGTTATATATCTTCATATTAGGAGGCACACCACCTGCAATCATAAAGATGCGGGTTTTATCATTCTGACTGATATTATAACGAACAATACTGCCTGAGGAATTTGAGGCATCAATAAACAACATAAATCCACCTTGGTTATCGTGACTATAATTATACTGTACAGTACAATCAATAGCATCTATATCAATATCGAAAGCTGTACCATCAGCATTACCTTCGAGCATATGTGTGTTAAATACCTCATTGTACTGTATTATACAATTACTTCCACGTGTACACCAGATTGCTACAGCACAGTTAAAACCACCGTCTTCGC
>POVV01000825.1_pt1 | contig 15557 bp, 15 predicted proteins | sample 1560271 | NCBI WGS metagenome assembly POVV01 (sample SAMN08337232, study PRJNA429181) | Bioreactor metagenome, whole genome shotgun sequencing project. | biome: cows' rumen and soil; feature: anaerobic; isolation source: anaerobic chemostat enrichment culture, galacturonate as sole carbon... | reverse complement strand
ACAATTATGACAGAAGTGAACCTGGCGGAAAAGATGATAGTGTTATTTGAAAAGTTTTATAACAAGATTGAAGAAAAAACGGTACATAAATAAGGAGATGACGGAATGGATCAAAAACCAAAACAGATGCCGAAAGGCTTTTTGTGGGGGGCCGCCACTAGTGCATATCAGGTGGAAGGAGCCGCTGCAGAGGATGGAAAGAAGCTGTCCCAGATGGACGTGTTAAACCAGAATACAGGCTTTTCGGATGCCAGTATTGCCAGTGACCATTACCACCGGTATAAAGAAGATATAGCGTTAATGAAAGAGTGTGGATTTAATGCCTACCGTTTTTCTTTTTCCTGGTCCAGAATTTTTCCTGATGGAGTAGGAGACGTAAACCCAAAGGGTGTCGCGTTTTATGATGACTTGATCGATGAATTGCTGCGCAATGGGATTACGCCGGTCCCAACAATTTATCATTATGATATGCCTATGGCTCTGGTAGAAAAATATGATGGCTGGATCAGCAGACAAAGTGTGGAGGATTTTGCTTCTTATGGAGAATTTTTGATTCTGAGATACGGGGACAGGATTAAAAACTGGCTGATTATCAATGAGCAGAGTATTATAGTGGAATTCTGGAAAAAGAAAAACTATATTCCACCCAAATACCATGATAATCCCCAGATAAAATTTCAGATCAACCATCATATGAACTTAGCCCAGGCGAAGGTAAGCAGTCTGATTCATAAATATGTAAAGGATGGGCGGGCTGGATCAGCAATCGGATACTCCCCGGTATATGGCCTAAATTCTTCTCCTAAAAACATGTTGGCCATGTTAAATGCAGAGGATTTAAAGAATCATTTCTTCCTGGATATTTATTTCAGAGGAGAATATGCACCTGGTGCCTTGAATTATCTGAAAGAGCACCAGATGGCGCCGGTGATTCAGGAGGGAGATATGGAGGCCATACGGGAGGGCCGTCTTGATTTCCTTGGGGTCAACTATTATGCAAGTAAATGTGTAAAATACCCTGATAAGGAGAAAAATCATCTCATAGAGGCAAAAAGCAACTTAACAGGACAAAAAGGTGCTATGGGAGCCTATGAGGTGATGCCTGATTTTTATGAATACATCAAAAATCCCAATGCAGATACCAATGACTGGGACTGGACCATTGATCCGGATGGAATGGAATACTTGCTGCGTGATATTTATGAAAGATATCGGATCCCGATGATGATTACAGAAAACGGAATTGGTGCCAGGGATATGCTGGAAGCGGATGGAAGAATTCATGATGACTATCGGATCGATTACTGGAAGAAGCATCTTAAAGCGATACATCGTGCAATAGAAATGGGCGTGGAAGTAGAAGGATTCCTACCATGGTCGTTTGTGGATGTGCTTAGCACCAGCAACGGGTATCAAAAGCGTTACGGGCTTGTATATGTCAATCGGGATGATGAGAGCCCGAAAGATTTGAACCGAATGAAAAAGGATAGTTTTTATTGGTACCAGAAGGTCATTGAAAGTAATGGAGCTCTTTTATGGAATACGGATCCATTTGTTAGATAAGCAAATATGAATCATATGAATAAGGTGCGTTCTCCGGACATGGAAACGCACTTTATTTATATTAAAATGAAATTCCTACATTAACTTAGCAAGGCAGGAGCATCTTTCGTATAAATTGAATGCTATAATACCTTATAAGAAATGTCAGGAGGGATATACATTGAATTACAGAGAACATATAGAAAAAAGTATTGAGTTCATGGAAGACCATATCAGGGAAAACATTACGATAGAAGAAATTGCAAATCAATCCGGGTACTCTCTTTATCATTTTTGCAGGGTTTTCAATCTATGCATGGGTGTCTCTGCCATGGAATACATACGAGAGCGCAGATTGTCCTTGGCATCTGCGGAATTATTCAAGGGAAGGAAAGTCATTGACATCGCTGTAGATTATGGGTTTGAGACATCCGGCGGTTTCACAAAAGCTTTCCGTAAAGCCTTTGGCTATACGCCTACACAGTATGTGGAGCAGATGTCCGTGTATGCTGATGTAAATAATGCGTGTCCTGTTATTGTAAAGAGGCCCTCATTTAAGGTTGCCGGATATGGAATTAAAACAGATATTACCGGAGCTGCCTATACAAAGGATATTGCTTCTTTCTGGAGCAATTATAATGGCGAAAATTTAGAAAGTAAAATGTACAAAATTCTGAATCCTGCAAAGCATGGGGAAGTGGGATTGTATATTCCTTTATCAGAAGAAGGCAATGCAATATATCTTTTGGGCGTGATTGTGGATGATTTTACAAATGTCGGGGAAGATATGCTGACAGCAGAAATTCCTAATGCTGAGTACGCCGTTTTTACTACCAATCCTGTGGATACCACCAATGATAAGGAGCAAAAAGAGTTTGCTAAGGTTATTGCAGGAACATGGAAGTATATTTTTGAAGATTGGTTTCAGGATAGCGGCTATGTTTACGACGAAAGTAAATTTGATTTTGAATTCTACGATGAACGATGTCATCATAGGCAGGATACGGTTATGGATATCTATATTCCTGTTAAAAAAGCATAATGACAGAATGAGAATCATCAGGAAGGAAAGGTGATAAAGGATGTTGAACTATTATGGAAGATTGTCTTCCGAGGTGTATGATCTGGATAAGCCTGTGGGCCATTCTTTTGGAGACATAGAATTTTATGCAGATCGGTTAAAGTCATGTAAAGGCCCGATTCTCGAACCGGCAACAGGAACCGGCCGTGTACTTATTCCGCTTTTAGAAAAAGGATTCCATATTGATGGATTTGACAGTTCAACGGATATGCTGCGTATCTGTCATGATAATTGCAAAAGGAGGGGCTTTAATCCTGATCTTTTTGAGGCAAAGATGGAGTCTTTTTCATTGGAATCAAAATATGAGGCTATTATCGTACCAACGGGAACCATTCTTTTATTATACAAAAGAGCTGATTCCATAAAAGCATTACAAAACTTTCATCAGCATCTATCCGACGGCGGCCGGATCATCGTTGATATATTATTACAAAGTGATATTTCAAAAGGAATTGTATCCACAAGGACTTGGGAGTGTCCGAATGGGGATATCATTACATTAGAAAATAAAATTGTAGAAGTTGATTATATCAATCAATATACGATTTCCCACGGTCGGTATGAAAAGTGGCGTGACGGCGCGCTTATACAGACGGAATTAGAGCGTTTTCCGCTGCGGTGGTATGGCGTGGAAGAGTTTCGGTCATTGCTTGAAAACATCGGATTTAAAGATATTGAGATTTCTTCAGATTATAAACCGGGTAGATATCCAACATCACCAGAGGATATTATCACTTTTGAAGCTGTGGCAGCGAAATAACAAATAAACGTGCCTGCTAAAACGATAAGCAAAGATTATTGACGAATGATCCCATAAAATATATAATGATAACCAGTTGAAATGAATATTGTTATATAAAGTAAAAGATTAGGTTTTCTAGGGTTCCGCAGTTTTAACCGGTCTGTGACCAAGAGAGAACTCAGAGTTTTATAATTGAGGTGCGGAATAATAAAGGCCTGGGAGATATCTGTTTGATATCTTTCAGGCTTTATTGTCACTTGCTGCTGATTCGCCGGCTTGGGAAAGGAGAAGATAATATGAAGAAAAAATTTGCATGGGGCAGTTGAATTATACGGAGCATTTGGTGAAGAAGGCGCGCAAAAATTGATAGAACTGACAAACAATAAAATTGCTATAGGTTATGTCACCCACAAGCCGGAACAGGATCAGCTATTTGCTGGTTTCTTTTCAAACTTTGACCGATGAAACGAAAGCCATGCACAGTTAATAAACAGGAGGTATAAGGTTTTATGAATGTTATCATCAGACCTATTGAGGAAAATGATGCGGAATCACTTTGGCAAATGATGTCCGCACTTGATGCTGAAACAAAATATATGATGTATGAGCCAAAAGAACGGATGAAAAATATCGATAGAATAAAATCCACCATCAAGGAAGCTGTCACAGGCAATAATCTGTTTTTAGTTGCCGAAGCAGATCATGAAATTGTTGGATATATATCTGCGCAAAAAGGCATTTTAAGAAGAGTAAAACATTCTGCATATATCGTAGTGGGAATTCGTGCAGCCTATCAGCGGCAGGGAATCGGTACCTCATTTTTTAAGCAGCTGGACAAGTGGGCCGATGAGAAAGGGGTTACCAGGTTTGAATTAACGGTAATGTGTATCAATGATGCTGCGAGACGCCTCTACGAAAAAAATGGATTTGTCGTTGAAGGAATAAAGAAAAATTCCATGGTTGTGGACGGGACGTATGTGGACGAATATTATATGGCCAAGCTATTATAAGTGATGGGTATAATATCAATCCAATAAACGGAAATTTGGGAGGTTATTTCGATTTGAAGCTGTTTATTATAGAAGACGATATCGTTCTGAGAACAGAATTGGTTTCGCTGCTGGAAAGCTATAATTATTCTTGTGAAACAAGTGATAACTTTAAAAATATAATATCGGAAGCAACGGATTCAGATGCAGATTTGATTTTGCTTGATATCAATCTGCCTTATTATGATGGATATCATGTATGCCGGGAGATCCGTAAGGTTTCGGATGTGCCAATTATGGTTGTAACAAGCCGTAACAATGACATGGATGAACTGATGAGCATGAACCTGGGCGCAGATGATTTTATAACAAAACCCTATAACATTCAGATCTTGCTTGCCAGGATCGGAGCCATACTTAAACGCACCAACCAAAAGAATTATTCATCAGAAGTAGAATATAAGGGATTAACATTATCAATGGCAAAAAGCACGGTATATTATGAAAACAAAGAGGTTGAGCTTACGAAAAATGAATTACGGATTCTCTCTGCTTTAATGCAAAACGCAAACAGTATTATTTCACGGGATGATTTAATGGATGAGCTTTGGCAGTCGGATGAATTCGTTGATGACAATACACTGACTGTTAATGTGAACCGTCTGCGTAAAAAGCTGGAAGAAATCGGTGCTGCAGATTTTATAAAGACCAAGCGTGGCCAGGGGTATATGATATGAAGTTTTCAAGCTTTTTGAAAGATAAGATCCTGTTTTTATTGGCGCAAAGCTTTATTGCTGTTTTTTTGGTCTTCCTGTTAGATGTCTACCATATCAGCCGTTATGCCATAATACTTATTTGTACGACCATTATCATAACCTCTTTCGTTGCACTGGCTTACGAATACCTGATACGCAGCAGATATTATAAGAGATTAAATAAAACACTGGAGTCAATGGAGCAAAAGCAGTATGTCGCTTCCCTGTTAGAAGAGCCTAATTTTGCCGAAGCGGAAGTTCTGTGTGAAATTCTTAAGCGTGTTACGAAAGCTATGAACGATGAGATTGCATCCTATAAGATATCCCAGGAAGAATACCGGGAATATATTGAAACATGGATTCACGAGATTAAGATCCCTATTTCCTGCATCGATCTGATCTGTCAAAATAACCGCAATGACATAACAAAGAAAATATCCGAGGAAACTGTACGGGTAGATTCTTATATCGAACAGGCTCTTTATTATGCCCGGAGCAAAAATGTAGCGTCTGACTACAGCATCAGAAGGCTTTCTCTTGACAGTTTAGTGAAGGCCGCTGTAAAGAAACATTCAAAACAGCTGATAGGGTGCGGCGCACAGGTGAAACTGGACGATCTTGATCATACGGTTTATGCCGATGAAAAGTGGCTAGATTTCATTATTGGGCAGATTATTGCAAATAGCATCAAATATAAAAAGGCTGCTTTGACCCTATGGTTTTCGGCATCAGAAAACCAGGAGAATATTATTCTTTTTGTCCGGGATAACGGAATTGGAATTTCTGAAGGCGACCTTGGGAGAGTGTTCGAAAAGGGATTTACGGGTGAAAACGGAAGAGCATTCGCCAAATCTACGGGGATCGGTCTGTACCTTTGCAAAGAGCTTTGTAATAAGATGTATCTTGGTCTGGAAGCAGAGTCAACCGTGGGTGACGGTACAACAATTAAAATAACATTTCCAAAAGACAGACAGTCATTCCTGCAGTAAAGGGTTCCGCTTTAAATTTATCGCCCAGAAGTGAACTATAATTGTAGAATTGAAACTTGTACTGTATAATTGAGTTTGCAGCAAAGATATGCAGAACATTATTAATTATAAAACGGAAGAGGGGGATTAATGGTCATGTTCCGCTATGTACACACAAATATTATTGCTAAAGATGCAAATAAACTGATTGATTTTTATAAAAAGGTGTTTCACTGCAAAAGCATCAATGAAACACGTGATCTGCGAGGGGGATGGTTAGACGGACTAACAGGATTGAATGATGCACATATTACAGGAGAACATCTTCTTTTGCCCGGATACGTAGAAGACCATCCAACGCTTGAAATATTTTCATACGACTTGCTGGAAGGAACCATACCACCGGAGATTAATCGCCCGGGAATTGCACATATAGCTTTTGAAGTGGATGATGTGGAAGCAACCTTAGCGGAAGTTATTAGGGCGGGAGGAAGCAACGTCGGAGAGTTGGTTACTGCGGCATACCCAAACGGCAAAGAAGCGGTATTTGTTTATGCACGGGACCCTGAAGGCAATATTCTTGAACTGCAAAGCTGGAGACAGATAAATCAAACCTAAAGAATGAGGCGTTAATTTTAATTTATTGTTTTATGACGGCAACGCTGACAGAGCGTATAACACACGATACGCTGCAAGCAAAGCAGCGTGTCAACAATACAGGCTGTATGTTCCCTCTGCGGGAGCATACAGCCTTTTATCTTACAAATTTGTTCGATTGTCGTAAGTAAAATCTATGGTTCCATGATTCTTCTCCTGTTATACTGAGGAAGCAAATCAAGAAAGGAGTGATTTTGATGAAAAATAAAACAATTAGTATCAGTATATTGTTACTTGCTGTCATCAGCTTCCTTATGGGTAGTTTAAAAATATCTCCTATAGTTACTGCCGGATATGAAATGTATAGGAATGCGACAGAAGCCATAAGTGTGCCGGATAAAGTAGAGGAGCTTAAACAGCAAAACAGTTATATCGCATTTGATGAAATACCGGATGGATATAAAGAACAGGTGTTGCAGTCAGAAGACAAACGTTTTTACTATCATTTTGGGTTTGATCCCATAGCCATGGCAAGGGCTATGGCAAACAATCTGATCGCAGGAAGCTTCGTGCAAGGGGGGAGTACGATCACCCAGCAGCTTGCAAAAAATATGTACTTTTCTTTTGAAAAGAAATATGAACGGAAGGTGGCAGAATTATTTGTTGCTTTTCAGCTTGAAAAAGATCTTACAAAGGATGAAATACTGGAGCTTTATTGTAATATTGCTTACTACGGGGAAGGATGCTATGGACTGAAGCAGGCGGCGAACCATTATTACGGCGTTGAGCCTTTGGATCTGACAAACACGCAGATCAAGGCACTTGTATGGACAATTAAAAGCCCAAATAAGTACAATCCCAATGTTTACAAAGCGATTCCAGTATAAAAGATGTAAGCGTCCATTATCGTGCTGCTTACGCAAAATACTGCTTTGCAGCCCTTGGCCCGTTGTTTTCCTGATATAATAAAAAGTGACAAAAATGTTCGTTCCCTGTAAGCAAAATCAATGGCTGTACAGCTAAGATGGAATTATAATAGACATAAGTTAGAAATAGAAAAGGAGATCATAAATGTTACAAAAAGGATTAAATAGTTTTCAGATTAAAGTAATTGCTTTGGTGCTCATGGTATTCGATCATATTCACTATATTTTTTCAGGTATTCTCCAGGTTCCGCTGTGGTTTACCATGCTGGGCAGATTATCAGCACCTTTATTCATCTTTGCTACAGCCAATGGCATGAGATACACAAGAAACCCGTTAAAATATTTAATGCGTTTATGGTTTGGATTTGTATTTATGAACTTTGGCAATGATCTGATTAATCATTATTTCCCGTTGCCTAATGGGGGGATTATCATAAATAATATTTTTTCCACCCTATTTGTGATATGCCTGATCATATTCAGTATTCAGCGGATTTCCATATGCAGGAAAGAAAACCGTCCGTTTCTGCAATATGTATTATTAATGCTTGTTCCTGTTTTCAGCAGTATCATTATTTTTATGGCCATGTCTAATCCCAGCTTATTTTTAATAGCAAGAGGGATAATGTTCTTTGTTCCTTCCCTCTTATTCTGTGAAGGCGGTATTATACTGGTTATTTTAGGCGTTGGATTATATTTATGCAGCCAGGATAAAAAGAAAATAGGTATTTTTTATCTGGTGCTCAGTATTTTAGTCTTAGCAATGGGTTATAACCCCGAAGTCGGTGTGGAAAGCATGTTTTTGCATAATATCCAGTGGTGCATGGTATTTGCTTTACCATTTATGCTGCTTTACAATAAACAGAAGGGCCGTGGAATGAAATATTTCTTTTATGCCTTTTATCCGGCCCATATTTATGCTTTTACGATTTTAGCAAATATTATTTCTAAATACTAAGGGAGAGGACAGACACTATGAATACAATCTTAAAGGTTCAGAACCTTCAGAAATATTACGGGAACAAAGGAAATGTCACAAAGGCTGTTGATAATATCAGCTTTAATGTTTCGGAAGGAGAATATATCGGAATCATGGGGGCATCGGGAAGTGGTAAAACCACCATTCTAAATTGTGTTTCCACCATTGATGATGCTACCTCAGGTCATATTTATATTGATGGAACTGATGTCACTGAGATGAAAGCAGAAGCCTTATCTAAGTTCAGACGTGAAAAGCTTGGCTTTATTTTTCAGGATTTTAATCTTCTGGATACTCTGACTGCCCATGAAAATATTGCACTGGCCCTGGCAATTATGAAAGCTCCTGCAGGAGAAATGGATGAACGGATCCACCAGGCTGCCTCCCTTTTAAACATCACGGAGGTACTGCAAAAGTATCCGTATCAGATGTCAGGAGGACAAAAGCAGCGTGTAGCCGCAGCAAGGGCTATTATTACGAATCCAAGCCTGATTCTTGCCGATGAACCTACCGGTGCCCTGGATTCCAGGTCTGCAAAGATGCTTCTGGAAAGCTTTAAAAATCTCAATGAGCAGATAAATGCTGCCATTTTGATGGTAACCCATGATGCTTTTACCGCCAGCTATTGCAAACGCATTTTGTTCATCAAAGACGGAAAGCTGTTTAATGAGCTTATCCGGGGCAAGGAATCACGCAAAGAATTTTTTGACCGGATCATGGAGGTTATGGCCCTTCTTGGAGGTGATTTAAGTGCTGACTAAGCTTGTTTTTAAAAATGTAGGAAAAAGCATGCAGGATTACACGGTATATTTTTTCACTCTTGTTTTTGGCGTTTCTATCTTTTATATGTTTAACTCTATCTATGCACAAAAGGAAATCATGGTAGTGACGGAAATACTGACCGATTCCATGATTGCACTTAGAAAGATATTATCAGTCATATCTGTGTTTGTTGCAGTGATCCTGGGTTTTTTGATCGTCTATGCAAATAGTTTTTTCATCAGGCGTCGTAAAAAAGAAATGGGTATTTACATGACTCTTGGTATGAGCAAAGGTAAAATTTCTGCCATTCTTGTACTTGAAACATTTCTCATGGGACTCCTTGCTTTAATTGCAGGGCTGATCCTGGGTGTTTTTGGCTCCCAGTTTATGTCCGTGTTCACTGCTAAAATATTTGAGGCAGATATGACTGCCTATAAATTCATATTTTCTCCAGATGCAGCGGTGAAAAGTATCCTTTATTTTGCGGTAATTTTTTTAACCGTAATCATCTTCAATACAATTGCAGTCAATAAGTATAAACTGATTGATTTGATTTATGGCGGCCGGAAAAACGAGAGCTTAAAAATCAGAAGTACCAAATTATCTGTGCTGGTTTTCCTGGTATCCATTGTTTTTTTAGGAACTGCCTATGGATTGGTTTTGAAAAATGGAATTATTAATATTAATCGTATCTTCCTTTGGTCCATTATTTTAGGAATTGCTGGTACGCTGCTGTTTTTCTTTTCTCTTTCGGGAATACTTACAAAGCTGATACAATCAAATAGGAAGCTGTATTATAAAAACCTTACCATGTTTGTAACCCGTCAGCTAACCAGTAAGATCAACACGAATTTTATTTCCATATCCGTGGTCAGCATTGTTTTGCTTCTGGTAATTGGCATTTTTTCAACCGGTTATAGCATGAAAAATATTCTGTCAGCTGATTTAAAGGAGACTGCACCCTATGATGTCAGTTTTTATGGTGATGGGAAAGGGAATCATAAGACCATATATGAAAGCCTTCCTTTGTCAATAAAAGGTATTGATGCGATTAGCCATGAATATAGTATTTACCGCGGGGACCTTCATTTCAAGGATTACCCGGTTGATTATTCTTCCCTGTCCTTTGATATTGGGAAACGCGGCGTTGATTTTGTTATGTTTTCTGATTTTCAAAAGTTTATAGAAATGCAGGGAAAGGAAAAGAACGACCTTCCTGGAAACGGATATTTCATCATTGCGACCGGCGAAGTCTACCAGCATATTGCACAGCAGTTCCTTGACAGAAATGTAACAATTACCCTTGGAGGTAAAACGCTCCAGCCAAAGGGGGAAGTACAAAACATAAAGCTTTCCAACAGTGATTCCGGTATTACATTTGTTGTAAATGACGGGTTTTCCGAAATCCTTGACAAATCACCGAATCAGGTGCTTAACATGATATGCAAAACTGGGGAAGGATCAAAGGAACTTCAGGAAAACCTGATTCAATATAGTAACAGCGAAGATTATGAGGAAAAGGGCTTTTGGTACTATTCGAGCAGAGAAGAGATCTATGCCTCATCGCTTGCCATGAAAGCCATTATATCCTTTTTAGCCATTTATCTTGGCATTGTGTTTATGGTTGCCTGTGCGGCAATTCTTGCAATCCAGCAGCTTGCCCAGGCATCGGATAACAAGGAACGTTATGCATTGTTAAGGAAGCTGGGTGCTGAAAAGAAAATGCTGGACAGAGCGTTGTTTGTACAAATACTTTGTTACTTTTTACTGCCTTTTATGCTTGGAATTGTTCATTCTATTGTTGGGCTTATGGCAGTAAATAATGTAATGATGGCCTTTGAACATGTGAATGTGATGGATAGCGTGCTTATCCCGGCATTATTTATTGTTTTTATTTATGGCGTTTATTTTGGATTGACTTATATCGGGTGTAAACATATTTTAAGAAGAGATCAATATTAACTGTGTCAGGAATCCTAAAAATAGGTCCGTGTTTTTCGCATATTGAAAAACATGGACTTTTTATAATATTATTTTTCTTTACGAAACGCAAGACTGGTACTATAATTCATCTATAGCATAAATGAAGTGAGGAGAAAAGATGAAGAAAGAATTGTCCTATTTTAAAGTCGGAGATTCCTTTGGCGGAAATCAGGATTGGTTCCGGGACCCAATGATGCATTTAGGTGGCTGTGGGGCGGCGGCAGCTTGTGATGCCTGCATCAATACAGCGCTCCATGACGATAAAACCCATCTGTATCCCTATGATATTCAAAGAATTGACAAGGAAGATTATATAAATTTTTCCAAGATAATGAAACCTTATTTAAAGCCCCGATTTCATGGAATCGATACACTGGAAATATTTATAGACGGGTTTTATAAATATTTGCAGGATGTGGGTGAACCGGATATACAGCTGACAGGCTGCCCGGGGGAGGTTCCGGCTAAGGAAGCAGCCAGGGAAATCATAAGCCAGATTGACAAGGGGATCTCGATTCCTTTCCTGCTGCTGCGGCATGAGAATGTTAATTTTAAGGATCTGGTCTGGCATTGGTTCATGCTTGTGGGATATGAAGAATTCGAAGATGAATTTTTTGTAAAGATTGCAACCTATGGAGGGTTTCGCTGGCTGTCTTTTTATGAGCTGTGGGAGACTGGCTTCGGGCGCAAAGGTGGGATGGTATTGATTAGAGTTTAGCAGTCACAGTAAGGTGGCAGCTCTTCTCTGATAAAGAAAGTGGCTTTTGGTACATGGAGGACCTACAATCCAAAAGCCGCTCATATGAAAAATGGTACAAATAAACGGTTTTGCGTTCAATTATTCCTCATAATAATCTCCGCTGTTTTCTTTGTTTAAAGTCCCTGACAACTCAATCATCAAAAATTTCGTCAAAACTGTTACCACTGGCCGGTGCTTTACACCCTTGGGAACAATTATAAATTCCCCTGTGTTAACTTTTGATTTTTCTCCCTCCGTTTCCAAGTAAAAGCTGCCCTCAATTACGTAAAACAGTTCGTCGGAATTTTCATGAACATGAAAATCCAATGTCCGATTTTCAACTTGTACGATACTTAGAATATTTCCATTTAAAAAGCCTGCTTTTTTATAAGTATATAACTCGGTGATTTTATTGGCTTCTGTTAAAAGATTAATTACATCCATATGCCATGCCTCCATATTTTTTTGACTTTCTTCCTGATCCCATGATACTATGTAATACATCAATCTGTAAAATTGATTGTTTCGATTGTTACGATCTTGAATACAGATGATCATGCTATGGACAGGAGGGGGATCCCATATGGATTTAAAGCGTTTGCATACTTTCTTAATATTAAGTGAAATAAAGAATTTCACAAAGACTGCTGAATATCTTCATTACGCACAATCTAATGTTACTACCCAAATACAGCAACTGGAAGAAGAATTAGGTGTAAGGCTTTTTGAGCGTATTGGCAAAAACATCACCCTTACTCCAGAGGGAGAAGAATTGATCGTTTATGCCCGGCAAATGCTTAATTTGTCGAATAATTTAAAGCACAAATTCGCTGATAAAAATGACTATGGCCGTATCACCATTGGTGCGTCTGAATCTATATGTATCTATCGGCTGCCTGAAATTATAAAAGCCTATCAAATAGAACATCCCAATGTTGAATTGTTTTTAAAAGTTTTGGACACAACCGACTTTATGCCTTTGCTTACGAATAATACAATTGATATTGCATTTACTCTTGATGTCCCCATAAGTAATCCTTCCATAATTACTGAATTACAGATTGAGGAAACGATTTGTGCGTTTTCTGTTCCTGAATACCCGCTTGCAAAAAAGACAGAAGTGGTGATAGAGGATTTTTCTGGTATTCCTTTCATCCTAACAGGGAAAGGATGCTGTTACCGAAAAATGTTTGAAAAAGCTTTAGCTGAAGCTTCCATAACTCCAAAAGTTGTTCTTGAAACAAGCAGCCTGCAGGTAATAAAACAAACGGTACTTAGCGGGCTTGGGGTATGTGTACTTCCGCAGCTATCTGTGCAGAAAGAGTTAGAAAACGGGGAACTGGTACCGCTTAGCTATATGATAAACGATAAAATTGCTTCACAATTGATATATCATAGAGATAAATGGCTTTCGAAAAATCTGGAAGATTTTATTGCCACTGTAAAAAAAGTTATCAGCAATTGATTGATAAGAAATCATTCTAGCCTTTAAGGATTGCTATGGGAAGACCATATCCATATGGTTTTATTGAATGATAAAGTTTAGGAAAGTAATATCTTAAGAATCTTCAATTTTTAAGTAAAGTGGGATAGACTGAATGTATGAAGTGTTATAGAATATATTTATAGCAGGGCAAATAACTGCAGACCATTTTATATTGAAGCACGGTAGTACATTTTAGTACGGTTAAAATAAAATTAATGAATCGGATGGTGACCATTTTGATTGAACATTTGCTATTTACTTCACGGGATGAATTTAGAAATTGGTTAGAAGAAAATTGCCTCTCCAGCGGCGGAATCTGGCTGTTATTTGGAAAAGCAGGCGGGCCAAAGACCATAGGTGCAAATGAAGCGCTTGAAGAAGCCCTTTGTTTCGGTTGGATTGACGGTCAAATGAAGAGCATTGACGATAATAAATATATAAAATATTTCTCTTCCCGCAGAGAGAATAGTAAGTGGTCGGAGAAAAATAAAGCGCTTGTTGAAAAACTTGAAAAACAAGGGCTAATGACTGATTATGGCAAAATTAAAATAGAAGAAGCTAAGAAAAATGGTCAATGGGATGCTCCCAAACCTGCAGAGATTACTGATGAACAAATAGGGCTTTTAAATGATTTGTTAAGAGCGCACGAACCGGCCTATACGAATTTTCAGACGATGACACCATCTGTAAAAAAGACATATACACGGGCATATCTTGATGCCAAAACAGACTCCGGTCGAATTAAGCGTCTGGCATGGATGGTTGAACGATTAAATAAAAACCTAAAGCCAATGTAATTATGCACAAACGATAATCTAAATAACCAATATTTTATGTTTCCAAAGGTGCAGATAGTAAAACCATGAGGGAGTGTCAGGGATTAACAAGCGGCTTCGCCATCCTTGACACCCCCTTACTTCATTTTGTGACATTTGGGGATAGTCAAGGCTAAATTTAAATGGCTATAAATCATAAAATTGACAAATCCTATTTTAGTGCTATATTTGATGTATGATGAAAGTAAGGGAGACGTATGATCTGCCGATTGTCATTTATTCCTGGACGTCGGCAAAGAATGGCTTGCAGTTATAATGTATGACCTTTTGAATAAAAGCATAGAAGGAGGAAATTGTCTTGAGTGAAAATTTAAGTTATATCATTGGGATAATGGGGTTCTCATGGGTTCTTGTATTATTTTCCACTGCTTTAACCCCATATTTTATACAAAAAAATATCTGCTTTGGTATTTCTATACCTGTTAGCGAATATAACGATCCTAAGATAAAATTATTGCGGCGCAATTACTGCATCAGCTGTCTTGTGATTGGTTTGGTTTTGGGAATTGGAAGCACTATTTGTTATATCTGGATGCCGGCAGAGCGGGCGTTATGGCTCCAGCTTACCGGTATATTCCTGTATCTCGCTGCCAGTACTTTCATTTATTTTTTCGCGCGTTCAGAGATCAAGGCGATCAAACAAGAACGTGATTGGGAGATTGATACGGAGACAGTGACAAATAACAGTGAAAAGCCGGATAAAACCATTGGTACTGCGTGGTATCTTTTGTATCTTGTTCCGATTGGCATTGCAGTTATTGCAGCAGTGTTTAAATATCCATCGTTACCCGGTCAAATCCCCATGCATTACAACCTTGCAGGAGAAGTGGACCGCTATGCTGCAAAATCCGTAGGTACTTTTGCTGTGATGCCATTGATCCAAAGCTTCACCGGCCTTCTGTTTGCAGGAATCAATTTTGGCATTGGCACGTCCAGGCATCAGCGGAATCACCGGAGAACTCAGGCCTTTCATGGTATAATGAGTTTTTTCTTATATGCTGTCGGATTTATGGTAATGCTGTTATTTACCTGCATTCAACTTACTATGCTGTCCATAATAAATGAAAAGCTGATGATGGTTCTGCCCTTTGCCTTTATTGCTGTTGTTTTTTTGAGCTGTATTTATCTTGGGGTAAAGGTCGGCCAAGGAGGAAGCCGGTTGGATATAAGGG